>Ga0207433_10005235_pt1 | contig 23295 bp, 27 predicted proteins | sample YelNatPaOPGAMG01_FD_187559 | JGI IMG/M metagenome (GOLD analysis project Ga0207433, IMG submission 187559) | Hot spring thermophilic microbial communities from Obsidian Pool, Yellowstone National Park, USA - OP-RAMG-01 (SPAdes) (version 3) | ecosystem: Environmental > Aquatic > Thermal springs... | reverse complement strand
ACCTTCTTTATTTTCCGATAATATCATGGCCATTTTTATGAAAGCTTATCTTTCAACAGCTTAAAAGTTTCAATAGCATGCCTTTCTTTTGAAACGCCTACTGCCACACCTTTTATGTTTGGCAAACTCGCTATATAGTCTACAGCCTCTTCAGGCTTTAGGTAGCCAGCCGCCAAAATACTTATAGCCAAAACATTAGGTTTAGGTAGACCAGCCAAAGCCTTTTCGCATTCTTCCTTTGAAGGAACCACCTGAAAACCAACTTTGTTGAACGGCGCCGCAATCACAACGTCTTCCAAGTTTATGTCCCATTCCCCAAGCTTCTTAACTAACAAGGCGAAGTTACCAGTGTTAAAGCCGGGAGTTATCCTTATCTTCAACAGAAATTCTGTATAAAACTTAAAAACCCAGTCCAAGCCCAGGCCAAGGCATAAATCAGTTATAAGCTGATGTAGCAAAACGGATTCAAGCTCGGCCTTCCCACCAGCGGAACGCCTAACCCTAGAAACTTCATAAAGCAAATAAGTCTTAAAAAGAGAAGCCAAATCAGACCTCACAACGCCATTCAAACCAGAAGCCACAGCACGTAAATTCCATGAAAAAACAATTTCCCTAACCAATTTCTTAGCTAAACCTGGAATCCCGCCTAATGCGCCTGCAAGCCTAACATACTCATAGGCATAAGGCACAATAGCATACAAGCGCAAACCATCACTATCGCCATTCTTACGCAAGATATCCAAAATTGAAAGCGTTGTACCGCTGACAGAAAACATAAACCCGTCAGCCCCATTCTCAACCGACAGCCCTATCAGCCTAGCCGCATACTCGGGATTGGTAGGCGTATCCCCCCTAACACGGCTGTGCTCCTGCGAAAGGTGGCTAATACCATGAAACGGATTATCGCCAACAAGCAAAAGTTTACCTTGACTACTCAACTCGACCAGCCTTAACCAAAACCTCACTTATTAAACGGTCAACTTTCGCCGCAGCCTCAAAACAAGCCTCAACAGACCCGCCGCGTAAAACCGCCTCCACAAAACACTCATCCTCGTGATAATATTCAGGGGCTCCAAGCCAAAAACCAACACCATCTCTAAGATCATGCCTAAACCACCTAAATTTTTCCCCGCCTTTCAAGGTTAATTCAAGCGCATCATCATTCACCCTCATAACGCCTTTAGAACCCTCAACAGTGAATCCAACTTCAGGCATGCGATATCCGTCTACACACCATGAAACATCAAACTTGCCACAAACACCGCCTTCCGTTTCAACCTCAAAAGATGCAGAATCCTCCGAACCCTCGCCAAACAGAGAATCTATTTTCGCATTCTTAACCTTCAAATCGCCGAAAAACCATAACGCCAAATCTATGGCGTGGCATCCAAGATCCTTCAAAACGCCAATTTTAGGCGTGCGTACCTTCGAATTTTTGTCAATTCCGAAAAAGTCTGAAGAGTAAGCGTAAGCCGAAAAAGAAACGGGTTCACCTATGACCCTTTGATTTAATAGTTCTTTAGCCTTTCTGAAAGTTACGGAAAAACGCCGCATATAACCAACCATGTTAACGCCGCCCAGCCTACGCGCCAAATCATAAAGCTCCTCGGCTTCACCATAATTTGAGGCAAGAGGCTTCTCAACAAAAATGTTAGACGCAACCCCAAGATCATAGACGCTTTTCACGACTGCAAAATGACATGAAATTGGTGTTGTCACATAAACAGCATCCAAACCAAGATCCGAAAGCTCACCCACATCATCAACCATAAGAACATCCCTAAACAAATTCTTCAAAAATCTCCGAATCAAACCACTTTTCTCACAAACGGCAACCAACTTAACTTTCGGCAAAACATTCAAAATGCCAGCATGCAGAATACCCATCTTGCCAAAACCAACAACCGCAACCTTAAGCTTATCCAAGCACAACTTCAACACATCACAAAACAACTTCTCAATGCCAAACAAGTCTTGAAGAAATCAACATGGGTAACCATCGGCAAAATTCTGGAAAATATTAAACCGCGATCGCTAATAACGATAATCTAAAACCTTATAAGGCGTCTTATGGATTTATGGTTCAATCCGTTTTATCTCTTTAACTTCATCAAAATCTTTGTCGTAACTTACAATTTCTGTTATCTTGTTTTCTAAGGCTGTTGCAGCGTGAATTGCATCCCTAGGCTTCATTTTATATTTTTCCATAAGCTCCTGCGCCTTAAAAACTGTGCTTTTCTTAACTCCCAAAAGCTTCAAGTTTGGGAAAGCCAGAAACTTCCTGCTCTCTTCTGCACACGATTCGAAACCAAAAAGCTTGCGGACAACCCAGGCAATCTCGTCCCAGGTAATTGTTGCCGTGCAGGCTTCAAAGTCTCCTTGGGCGATTTTGAAAAGGAAATCCTTAGCCTTCTTCGCTTCGACTATAAATTCAGAATCATAAACAATCGGGTAAAGGAAAACGTTCGAATCAATGTAAAGCAAACCTTTCTTCAACCTCCTTTTCCAATAACCTTTCCAAGTCAACTTTTTTAGTCAATTTCTTCCCTGTCACCGAACAGAAACTTTCCACAAAATCCCTTGGGTTTACACCAGAACGGAGTACAACTTCCTTTCCTCTAACTTCCATAACAACTTCGTCTCCGGGCATTATACCAATGTATTCTCTTATATCCTTTGGGATAACTATCTGTCCCTTCTCCCCAAGTTTTCTCCTTATCCTCATACTAACCCACAAGGATGAAATTGTAAAACTTACATTTAAAACTTTTTCATACATTCATTTCTAACTTATCGCTTAAACAGAACAGGTCATGTTAAACCATAAGCCGACAAACCGCCCATGATACCTAAAACTGTTTATGTCAGCATTGTAAAGCCATAACTCGAAGAACAGGAAGCCTCTAAACGCCTTTTTATCAGCATCCCAAGAGAGAGTGCAGTTGCTTATGTTTAGCTGTACGCCGTTCAGCCTCAAACCGCAAAGCTCAACCTTTGAGAACTGTTCATTCCAAGTGTAATTGAAGGAAAATATGATGGGGATTTCTAAAAACTGCTCGTCCGCGACTAAAGCCGTCATATTAAACAGCGACGGTAAACTGCTTGGAAGTCGACTTTCTATCGGGCCGAAGCTTGTGGGCGGCGGCTGCGTTTGATTTCTGAACTTCACTTGAACCATGTAATAGGCGCAGTATCCCAAACGGTTGTCAATGCCCAAATAAATGGTATAGTTTTGGCCGCGCCTAATGTTGTATGGGTAGTTTTCAGCCCGGTGATTCTCGTCTAAAATCCAAAGTTCTGTGAAGAATTCTGTTCTTGGATAAACCAATACTCTGCTAAGAAAGGGCGAGGCCACAAGCAGTGCTAAGACGCCTACAACTATCCAGTACAGAAGGCCATAATCGGTAATCCGCAACCTTTACGCCTCCACAGTTTTTTCGCGTCTTTTAAGGAAAACCCAAAAGGCATAACCGCCAACAACAATTGCTACGGTGCCCACAGAAGAACCTACATAATTGACCAGAAAATCCATACGCCTCGCATCTTCAGCCTCCAACTTTAAACTGTCAGCTTTATCAGCAAGCCCATCAAGCATTTTGGTACAATTCGTAGCATAGTCATAGGCTAAGTTGAAATCGCCGTTATTGTAAGCCACCCTAGCCCTAGACAACAGCCAACCAGCCTCATTCAAAACTTGTAGTAGGCTGCTTACATTGGCGCCAGCTTTTTCCGCCTCAAAAACCGCCTCGTAACAGTCTAGAACTGCATCTTCGGCGGATTGAATAGTTGATTCAGCCTCTTGGCTACTACACGAAGCTAGGGAAATAGAAAGGGATGCGGATAGCAGAAATAGCATCGTGATGTAGAATATGATTGTTAAGTTTTTATAACATTGCAAATGCTTTCACCAAAGCATAGGGTTTAAGCGGAGCAAAGTTCTTCCAAAACTTTTCTTTTGGCGTTTACTGTTTCCAGTTGGCGTTCCACATGTTTGTTTCGCTTTGAGTATTCGCGGTAATGCTGGAGGAACTTTTTGCCCTTTTCGGTTATCACATAATTGCGTTTGCTGCTTTCAAATTTTATGAGGCATGCGTTTAAAACTTCAGCTAAATACTTGGATAAAACTGTATAGCTTAAGTTTGCTCCATACATTATCTGGGTTTTTTTAGCACTGCCGTTGCCCTTAACCACTGTGAGAATGTCTGCTATAATGTCTAACTTGCTTCTGTAGCTGCCCAAAACACTCACCATTAAGCGCTAAATGCTAGCACAAATGAAATAGAAAGAGGAGGGATGCTGTTTCATGATTGTTTTAAGCTAAATTATGTGAAGCCAGCCCCTTCCGCCCTTCTTTAACTGCTGTTTTTCCCTTTCGCCTTCAACATGCTGTTGAGTCCTTTTCCTCCGCTTTGAAGGTTGCTGGTTGGCTATAACTGTTCTTATGAATTTTCCCCACCCGCCGACAGACGGGTTTGGAGGGACAAAACGGTCAACGTCTAAGATGCCGTGCATCTGCAGGATTTCCCTTAGGCTAAGCAGCTTAAACTTTCTTGTGGCGAAAATCACGGTGCCCCGTTCAACAAACAAGGCGCTGTAGTCTCTGTTGGCTATGGCTTCAGCCCTAACCTTGTCGTCTATCCGCTCCCGCCACAAAGTTCTCCACTCTTTTTTAAGTTCTTCCACGAATTCTTTATTGACAGTTGTTTCCACTTTCAAAGTCCCTCCCTGACGGAAGCGGACGCGAAAAAGGTTAGGCTTTTTTAATTTTGTTCCTCGCCTTTCCCCGCCCTCTCTCCATTTCAAGTGCAACAACAGATATTTAAATGGTTAAGTATGAAAAATCTAGGATAATTGTCTAGACGATTTTTCTATTTTTCTACAAAATTTTACGGGTTTGAATAGACAAGATGTTCCTAACCCTTAATACTGTGAGGCACAAATTTACAGTTATGCTAACAGTTGCAGACATATTAACGCTTATTAAAGAGCAAAAAGCGAAAAACATCAAAAAATTAGCTAAGGAAACCGAAATTCCGAAGGAAAGCCTTCACCTGATATTGACAGACTTAAGCCAGCACAACCTCATCGAGTACAACGCTGAAACGGGAGAGGTTACACTGCCAAAATGGCTGCTGAAGGTTGATAGGAAGATTGAGAAGGGTAAGCCGGCGGTCGGCGAGATAATTCTACCCCGATATGGCGAGGTGCAGATTCAAGACACCGTTATTGGAAATTATACTGGCAGAGACTTGGAGTTGAAGGTTAGGTTGAGGGCTAAGCTTAAGGAAATATCCATCTGCGAGTTAACCTAGCCCTAAAAATGCAGGGCGTACTTGACGTCTTTAAGTTTTTCCAGAACAAGTTTGCCCTTTTCCGTGATGCAGTAAACTACTGAACCGTCATCGTTGCGGGTCTTTGTGATTAAACCCTGTTTTAAGGCCACGGAGAGATATCTTTGAAGGGTGGAGTAGCTTAAATTGGCTTTATACATGAGGTGGGTCGCCTTAACGCCTTTCAGAGACAAAGTTAGAATATCGGTCAGGATCTGGACTTCTCCCCTTCGACCGCGACCCATATTTTAAACCATTCCAGCGACTCAAAAGGTAAAATAATAATGTTATTGAACGTGTTATTAAAACTTGCGAATGCCAAATTTTTCACCGTTGTCTAACGCTTTTTCACCAATCTTAATTTATAGATGCTTCATGATAACAAAGCCTTTGGAGAATATTAATAAGAAGGCTTCTGAAAGCTTAAATATTGGGCGGCGGTAGCGAAGCCAGGTCAAACGCGGAGGACTCAAGATTGGTGTTGGAAAGCTTTAAACCCCTATGAGCCATCCTCTCCCGTAGGGGTTCGCCGGTTCAAATCCGGCCCGCCGCACCATTTTTGGGTGAAGCGGTAAAAGTTTAGATTTTGCATTTGAATATGCTTGTTAGAAGTTCGCCATGCCATATTTTGCGTTCCTCCATCACCGTTAATCCGGCTTTTTCTGCGGTTTCTTTGAACCTTTTCGAGGCTGCCGTAATCAGAACAAGGGTTGCGCCAGCGAATTTCCCTTTTAGTGTTCGGAGAAACTGCCCGTAGAGTTTACACACCCCTTCCTTCGGGTTTGCTCTCAGTCCGTATGGTGGATTTACAACAAATAAATCGAAATCCACGTTTGGATAGTCTTCAGTTTTAGTTGCATCTCCAATTTTGAAGTTTATCATCTCGTAAACTCCAGCCTTTTTAGCATTTTCAATTCCACCTTCCATGTGTTTGGCAAACTTTTCCATGGCATGTATGTTGAAGGAAGCGTTTCGAGACTCTTCTGCAAGAGCCTTGGCTTTTATCTTTTCAAATTCCTCTCGGCTACAGATTTTGAGTTTAAAGAAGGCAAAGTTGTTTCTCAGCTTGCCAGGTGGAATGTTTTTGGCTTCTAACGCTGCCTCTATTGGGATTGTGGCGCCGCCGCACATGGGGTCAAGCAGGGACTTTGTTGGAGACCATCCACCTATTTTCAGCATTGCCGAAGCGATGGTTGGCTTTAAAGCCGCTGGGTGATGATAGACACGGTAGCGACGTTTATGAAGAGAATCACCAGTGGTGTTTATTCCCATTAAAAACTCCTTATCCCTTATAAGACAGTAAACTTCAAGGTCTGGGGCGTCAAGGTTCACTTTTAACCTTTTGCCAGTAGCTTCCATATAAGAGTCTATTATTGCTTGGCCCACCACCCGTGAAACATCCATGCTTGTAAAGTTGTGGATGCCGATTCTCTGGCTTCTCACGGCGAAAGTTTGCTGAAAGTCAATTATCCATGGGTAGTCTACGGCCTTCGTTAGCCGGTATATGTCATCTAAGCTTTCAAAAGTTGAATGGCAAAGTTCGATGAAAACTTTGTTGATGGTTCTGGCTTTAAGATTTAGACGGTAAATGTCAGCTGTTTTACCTTCGAAGGCTATTCTACCTATGTCTCTTTCGACTTTAACCCTTAGAAGGTTTTCAACTTCCTCTGCGGCTATGTCCTCTATTCCCATGACCGTGGTGGCAAAGAATTGAAGATTCCTCATAGCCTAAGAAACAAACTTAAAAACACTCCTTTAATATTTGCTATCCGAGAATTAGGCGGTTTTACAGCAAAGGCATATATCTAGCGTTGTGCTTTTGAAAACCTTTAAGGCGAACTGGATGAACTTGGCTGAAAAGATACTGAAAATTAAAAAGGAGAAGAAAGCTATTATTTTGGCCCACAACTACCAGAGGCCAGAAGTACAAGACATAGCAGACTATGTTGGCGACAGCATAGAGCTCAGCAGAAAAGCCATGATGGAAAAAGAAGCGGAAATAATTGTCTTCGCAGCTGTGGATTTCATGGCTGAGTCGGCGGCTATCCTCAACCCAGACAAGAAGGTTTTGCTGCCTTCTACTGGCGCCCGCTGTCCCATGGCTCAAATGTTAACTGTTGACGAAATCAAGAGGTGGAAGGTGCTGTACCCACTTGTGCCGGTAGTCTTATACGTTAACACTTTGGCTTCAGCTAAGGCTTACTGTGACGTGTGCTGCACATCCGCCAACGCCGTCGAGGTTATAAACGCCTTAAACGCTGAAACAGTGCTGTTCGGGCCGGATCACAACTTGGCAGAGTATGTCCAAGAAAAGACTGGGAAAACCATAATTCCCATTCCGGAACGGGGTTTCTGCCCAACCCACCTATTATTCCAGCCGGAGGAAGTGCAAGTGCTCAAGACTCAACATCCAGAGGCCGTTGTCATGGTTCACCCAGAATGCAACGCTGAAATGCGGAAAATAGCCGACTTCATCGGCAGTACATCCCAAATGTGCAGATACGCAAGGGAAAGCCCAGCCAAAACCTTTATTGTAGCAACAGAAGAGGGAATACTCCACCGCCTTAAAAGAGAGAACCCGGAAAAACGGTTTGTTTTAGCCTATGAAGGGGCTGTTTGTCCAAACATGAAGCTGAACACTCTTGAAAGGATTTACTTGGCCCTTAAAGAGGGAAAGCATTTGGTCACCGTGCCGGAGCCTGTGGCAAGCAAGGCTCGAAAAGCCTTAGAAAAAATGTTTGAGATAACCCGTTAAAAGGGGCTTTTAAAGGGAAACAATCATTGTTTTTAGGAGTTTAACGCCTCTTTTTGATGCCAGTTCGTCGCTTAGTTTGCGGATTTCTGCAGCATCACCCTTAACAGCAATGGCTTCTAGGCAATCTCTTTCGGATAAGTGGATGTGCATTGTTGACGATATTATATGGGCGTAATGATGCTGAACATCAGTTAGGGCGTCTTCTAACCCCCTAACCTCGTGGTCGTAGAGAAGCATCAAAACTCCTGCTTGCACTCCCTTCTCTTCTTGAAGCCATTTACGTTCAGAAACAAAAAGCCTAACGGCATCTTGAACAGCCTTCGAACGGTTCTCGTAGCCCATTTTATTAATAACCTCGTCGAAATCTTTCAGCAGTTCCGGCGGGAAGGTTACGCTTACCCGCACTATCCCAGCTTTCTTCGCCATGGCAGATCACGGTTTATTTTTGTGTGTTCGAACCATAAAGTTTTTATGTAAAGGAGTATTACTTTTTGCATAAAAAGTATTACGGAGATAGATAATTGCACTTCAAACCGTTAGATATAGCAATAATAGCCGTCTTCTCAGCCATGTGGGCTGTGTTAAACCTAACAGTGGGGCTGGTGGGGTTTACGTTGTTTCAGCTACCCATATTCTGCGACTTCTCCGTCTACTTCACATTGCTTTTGGCCACGTGGGCCTCTGGCAAAACGGGTATACCCTCGGCGGTCGGCATAATAGGCGCCATAATAGTGTTGGCGATGAGGCCTGGTGCAATGCACATGATAGGCTTCCTAGCATCAGCCATCCTCTTCGACGCTTTAATGGCTTTTTGCAAGCACAAAATTAGCCTTAAACCCTACAATATGGCCGTGGCAGCCGCTTCAACAATGATATCAGCCTACTTTGCAGGCATCGTTATTGGAACGATTTTCATGGGTAGATCTTTGGAGTGGGCACTGACATTCTGGGGCGTGTGGCACTTAATAGGCGGAGTAATAGGCCTAATAATTGCCATACCAGTGATAGGAGTGTTGGAAAGGGCAAACGTGAAGGGAATAAAGGATGTTTAACGACGAGGAAGCCTTAAAACTGGAGATCAAAAACGCGGAAAACCTTCACGGACACCTGGGACCATTTCTAGTTATAGGTGTGAAAATGGCGAGACTAGCGAAGAAAACTCTAAGCGTAGGCAATGCCAAAAATCGGGATATGCAAATTACAGCAAAGCTTCCTCTCGCAACCCCTTTTTCATGCCTCCTTGACGGCATCCAAGCAACAACCCAATGCACCGTTGGAAACCAAAAGCTCAAAGTGGAAAATCAGAAGGAAGGCATAACGGCAACTTTTAAAATCAAAAACCAAAACAAAGCCCTAACAATCCACGTAAACCCACAAGTAATAGAAATGCTTAAGGAACAACTTTCAAAGGGCAAACCCAACGAGGATCTCGCATGGAAAATTGCCGCAACGCCGGAAAAACACCTGTTCATAGTTGAAAAAAGATAAAGCCTTCATTTTTAATAGTTGTTCAGTGTCTGACATACTTGCAGTGGAAGCCCCGCAGCAGAGGGTTTCCTGCATTTAATCATCAGCAAAAACCTTGCCGTATGATAAACCTTCAAGCTGGATGCGGGATGAGGGAAGACCTAAAATTAGCTAAAAGAAAACTGCAAGAAAACGGGTTGACACTTGTAGTAGTTAAGGATTCTAAGGTGCTTTTTGAAAGCGCATCCCATGGAGTTTCCGCCTTCCTAAAAGCTTTAGACAAGCTTGGATGCCAGATGAAGGGCGCGTCGGTTGCGGATAAAGTTGTTGGAAAAGCTGTAGCGTTGCTCTGCATCTATGCTGGAATAGAGGCGGTTTACGCATCAGTCTTAAGCATTAAAGCCAAACAAGTCTTGGAAGAATATGGCGTCTATTTTGAATGGGATAGAATTGTGGAAAGGATTTTAGAAGCTTCTGGAAGGGATGTTTGCCCCTTCGAGAAGGCTGCTATGGAAATCGACAGCCCGAAAGAAGCTTATGGAAAACTTAAAGCGCTTCTAAATCCTCTAATGAAATAGAAGCGATGAGCCTTTATGCATGACACGCACGAAGAGTTTATATCCGCCGAGGAAGATGAACTGAAGCGTATCAGAGAAAGAAAACTACGTGAATTATTGAGAGGGAAGGAGAAAAAGAGTTTGAGTGGACAAGTAATTCATATTACAGATTCAAATTTTAACGAAATTATAAACAAAAACCAGCTGGTTTTAGTTGACTTTTTCGCGGATTGGTGTATGCCATGTAGAATGATGGCGCCGGTTGTGGAGGAATTGGCAAAAGAGTATGCCGGAAAAGTTTTAGTTGGGAAAATTAACGTGGACGAGAACCCAGCCACCGCTGACAGGTTCCAAGTTTACAGTATTCCAACTCTCATAATCCTAAAAGCTGGCGAGGAAGTGGACAGAATAGTGGGTTTTGCTCCAAAAGGTCAAGTTGAAGCCCGCCTCAAAAAACATTTAGGGTGAAAAAATGGACATTCAAGAGCGGAGGGTTATAGGCGCCTTACTACTGCTTTTAGGCGTCTCTCTATTGGCTGCTGGCTTGTACACGGGGCAGTTAAACGCCATAATCGAGCTTTTAAAGAAAGTCTTCACAGCGTTTTAATGGTCGGAAGTAGAACAAAACACTTAATTCCATTTGCTGCCTAAAAATTAGCATCACCATTTAAAAAGTAGGAGCTAAAGTTATGAGTCCCCAAATTGAAAGCGAGAAAGCCGAAAAAGAGGCAATTTTAGAGGCGGCAAAACTTATGCTGGCCGCTGCAAGAACGGCTCCAAAAACGGCGGGAATAGACGACATCCTAACATTAATTGTTTATGGAGAAGAAAAAGACGCTATAGCTGAAAAAATGAACGAGATAGCCGAACAAAGAAATATTGACGGTTTTAAACGCGACGCGAAAAACGTGAAAGACTCAGAGGCCATAGTTCTGATAGGGGTTAGAGGAGGCAAAAGCATAGGAATAAACTGTGGAGCATGCGGCTACAAAAACTGCAGGGAATTTGAAGAAGCCAAAAAAAGCGTTGGACAGGATTTTACTGGTCCCACATGTGTTTTTAAGGCTTTAGATCTTGGAATAGCTTTGGGTTCCGCTGTAAAAATGGCTGGCCTCCTCAATATTGACAACAGGATAATGTATCGCATTGGCACAGCAGCGTTAAAGTTGAACATCATACCAGAAGCAACTGTTGCCATGGGGATACCGCTTTCAGCGAAAGGCAAAAACATATACTTTGACAGAAAGTGGCCGTAGTCTGTTTCGGCTTTTCAACGTTGACCTTTCATTTTTTCATACATTTTCTCCAAAGTCCATTTTACACTTGACTTAATCTCTTTTAGACGTTCTGCATCAAAGTTCTTCACGTGTATTTCGCGGACAAAATCGCCTTCCCTAACAATGTTGTAGGCGAATATTTCTTCAGGCTTAAGCTTTCCAGCCTTAGCCAGCTCGCTGTCTTTCTGCTGCATTTTGGCAAGCACCCTTTCGACGAGAAACTGGTTAAAGGGAGGTGTGTTCACGTCAAAGTTTTTATCCTCTGCTAAAACAATTTTCAGAAAGTTTTCGCCTATGTAGAGTTTTGCAAGGGGCTCTCCAGCCGCACTTTTTAATGGTATAATTTCTCGAAACTCCAGCACTGGCGCGGGTGGCTGAATTTTCTCTTCCTCCTCTTTCATTGGCGGCATGGCTTCTGTTGGAGGTTTTTTGACAATTTCAGCGCGTTTAAAACCTTTAGCCAACAATACCGAGTTTACAGCCTCAAGGATAGATTTGAGCTCTTTAAGTTCGGATTCAAGCCTTTCAGTTCTTTTCTCAAGCTTTTTCTTAAATGCTAGAAGCCTCTTAACCTCTTCAGCCTCTTCTGACATGCCTGCTCACAAGTAATATTATGCTGTGCTCTGCTTATCAAGGCTTTGATGGTCTAAAACGCTTAGAGTATTTCTGTCAATGTGCAGTCTTCGATGCGGGGCTTTAAGTTAGTATATTCCTCAATTTTAACGCCAAAATCCCTTTCAAGAAATTTCTCAAACTCTTGAAAGACTGGACTGTCAGTATAGTTTATTTTAACACACGTGTTTTTTCCTTCGGCAAGGGGACTCAAATCGTATAAAGCAACTTTTTTTGAAAACTCTGGGTTTTCGAGAAAAATGTTGACTAGGCCTTCTGGCGGAGTTTCGGAAAAAAGCCAAGCCATGTAAGAAGCTTCAACAACCCGATAGGATAAGCCTTCCCGAACAACGCATTTTCTATTTGCAGCTATATTCTTAAAGGATGAGGGATATATGTTCCTTGTTAACAGAAAATTGTGGTATTTGTTGCCTGTTTCAACCCAGTCATCGCTTTCAGAAATTCTCCAACCACGAAATCGGCATAATTCCTTAAATCTTTTCAGAATCTCCCAAACTTTTGAAGTTTTCATTTCAACAGCAACCTCTTATAAGAATCCTATAGAAGAATGTTCTATCCACAGATTTAAACCTATTTGTCAGTTTATCCGCAAAAGTGTAGGTTTAAAATTTTAAAATTGAAAAAATGTAGATAAAATGTTATTTTTCGAACAATCTTCCAACTCTGAACTTTACAATTAAAGGCTACAGTGCATAAGCCCGTAAATCTTATCCACATTTCCGATGCTAATTAATCGAATAATTTTCGAAATTTAAGCAAATTTTCTACACTTTTCCGATAACAAATAATTTATTGAAGGCTGTTAATAAAAGAATATCCAGAAGGGCTTAAGTTGAAAGTGAAAGATAATAGCTTCAGCTTAGATTCAACAGACATGAAAATTCTGGAAATATTACAGGAAGACGCCAGACAAACCTATACAACCATTGGTAAACGCCTCGGAATAGCCCACTCAACAGTCTACGACAGAATAAAACGCATGGAAAAATATGGTGTAATAAAAAAGTACACAACACTTATAGATGCGGAAAAAGCTGGAGCCAAAACTATAACGGCAATAATGACAATAATCACAGACCCAAAAGAAAGTGAACACGTGGCAGAAAAGCTATGCAAGATCCCCCAAGTTACAGAAGTCTACACATCACTTTCCGAAGAACTCCAAATAATAGCAAAGGTAACCGCTGAAAACCAGGAAACCCTCCACGAGTTCATCGCCACAGCAGTCGCACCCCTTCCCGGGGTTTTAAGAATCCGCACATCCATAGTCACAAAAAAGTTTAAGGAAACCCAACCTTTAATAGTAAATGACCCGAAAAGGTTAACACCAACAGAGAACAAAAATAAAAGCAGAGAAGGGGAAAACAAAAGTGAAAAACGAGTCGGAAACAAAAGCGCTAAAAACTGTTTCTAGGGAGAAAGCCTTCTACTTCTTCACATCAATAGGAAATTATACTGGCGAAAGCGCAGCATCACTGAAAGAGTTCATGGAAAAAATAAACACAGTCAACATAAAATCCTTAGAATTCCACCTCTACCGTGGAGATTTTGAAAAGTGGGTGGCGGAAGTTTTAGAGGATAAGGAATTGGCAGAGGAGATAGGTAACCTCCGCCCATTAAACTATTCTGGAAAAACGTTAAGAGAAAATCTTCTCAATCTAGTGGCCAAACGTTTCAAAGAACTAGCAGAACTTTAGCTAAAAGCTTCTTCCACCGTGAAAAAGGCTGAAAACTTAAAATTGCGTTTGCAACAAAGTCAGAAAGTCTGTAGCCGGCGATTTTCTCCTCTTTAAGGCGATAAGTAAGTTTTGTTGAAGACCACTCAGGGTCTTTGAATTGATTGCACATGTTTATTGCTTCGTTCACCGTCTTGTCATATGCCAAGAAGTATTGGAGAAATCTCAACGTTGAGTTGTCGCTGTGAGTTATGCTAACAGAGTCTGTCCAACCGATATAGACCTTTGCACCCTTTTTGATAAACGCATCCGCCATCTCTCCATATCCAGTTTTAAGGCTTGAACAACCCATTGCGATAACTATGCTTCCCGGAAAAACGCCCTCCAGTTTCTCAAAAAATTTCGGAGTTACTGCAAAGAAAGATTTGTTAGGGATCCAGGAATAGTTGCCTATGGTTAACAGTCCACTATTCAACTCGTTTGAGTAAACGCCTTCTCTAAACTCTTCTGACGTGAAAAAATCCACTAAAGTTTCCTCAATTCTCAATGCTGAGTGGGTGCGCAGTATAATTATTCCATAATTGTTTTTGGCGAGTTCACTGTAAAGGCTAACCTTAACCTTCTCACTTCCATAATAAAACACTTCAAAACCAGCATTTCTTAAAAGAAGAGTCGCTGTTTCATTAAATCTCCGCATTTCCTCAGTTGAGGACGGTGGGTCCGCGCCCACTTGATCTATTATCACAGCTCTTAACGGAAATTCAACTTCTGGAAAACGCCAAAAAACATGGTAGATTACGACGCTAAAAATAATTGTAGCTGACAAGACTGTTGAAATTATTAACAATTTCTTATTGTTTGAAAAGCCTTTTTTTGCTTTTTGGGAGACTGTTTCTTTCTTTTTCGCCATAAACTATACTCCAAAGAAGAGTGGCTAAACGGCACTTTAGAAAAAGTAGAGAGAAGCTATTTCTCTCTTTTGCGTTTTGCTATGCTTAAAACTGCTGCAAATAAGCCTAGCAACAAAGCGTAGACGCTTGTTGTTGTAAGCTTATCATTTCCAGGCATGGCTATTGAGTATCCGCCTACGGGGACTGACGAGACTGTTATTAGTGCTGGGTCCGATTGAGCTGTGTTGCCAGCGGCGTCTGTGACTTTTAGGAAGACGTAGTATGTGCCTGTTGCTGTTGGGGTGAATGTCCATGTGGTAGAGTTTGCTCCTGACACTGGTTGGTTGTTTAGGTACCATTGATATGATATGTATGGTGGTGTTCCGCCTGTGACGGTTGATGTGAAGGTTACTTGCTGCCCAACCAGTATCGAAGCAGACATGGGACTTATTGAAACGGTTGGAGGTGTTGGAGCCGTCTTAAAGAAGGCTTTTAGAACGTAGTTGGCGTTCATTGTAACCGTGTATGTTGTGGCCGCGCCAACATTTGTGCCGTTAAGCTCCCAATGATCGAAAATGTAGCCGGAGCTTGGATTGGCTGTGACTTGGACTTGGGTGCCAGCCGCATAAATGTATATGCCCGGTGCGGGATTTGTTGTGCCGCCCGTTGTGGCCTCAATTTTCAGATTATAGGTTACCACTTGGGGCGTGTAGTGGGCTGTTGCTATGTGGGGGGCATTCATAACAACCGTTATTGTCGCTACACCAGTGCCTTGAGAAACGCCATCAACATCCCAATACTGGAATGTGTAGCCCGACACTGTTGGCGCGGTGAGCTGAACACTTTGCGATAAATCATACCAGCCTTCTCCCGGAATCGTTGTTATGCCGGGGGGGTCTGTTCGCACGGTTAAATAATATTGGACTTTATAGTGTCCGACTATTGTTAGGGGTGCGTTAACCACTTGGGGTGAGGGAGGATCAACGTTTACTACGGTGTAACGTGTACCTTGAGAAATCAGGATTATGTCATAGTAGGTATATGTGATTTGTGAGCCTGCTGAAACCCATATGGTGAAAGGCAATTCTCCTATAGGATCTGTATCAGCTGTATATTCAACGATAGGCACTATTTCGGGGGGGACACCTTCTTGAGTGAACAATACTGCGTATTGGGTCTTCCAGTTGGCTATAGCTGTTTTTGGACCATTCATAATTATTGGGTTGCTTTGGGCGTAGTTGTTGCCTGAAGCGTCTCCGCTCCAGCTGGTGAATACTCTGCGGGTTCCGTTTCCATGGTCAATTAAGCCCGTGTTTAGCCAGGCGTAGGCTGTTGCTCCGCTTGGGTACCAGCCTTCACCGCCCACGGTGCCGAAGGGGGAGAGGACCGTCAAATAATACTCTAGTCTATAGTGGGCGGTGACTGTGTGATTGGCATTCATAACAACGGTTATTGTTGTTACGCCAGTGCCTTGAGATGTTCCGTCAATATCCCAGTATAGGAACTTGTAGCGTACACCCGTTGAGACTGCAACGGTGTCTGGAGCGGTTAAGGTGACTTGTGTGCCTTCGTTGTACCAGTTTTCTCCGGGAATTGTTGTTACGCCTTCTGGGTCTGTTTTGACTGTTAGGTAGTATCTTTTTGGAACAACTGTTATGGTGCGTGTTTCTGTGTCCCATCTGCCCTCACTATCAGTGACATTTAATGTGACTGTGTAGTTGCCAACCGAGGCATAAACATGTGTTGTTATAGGGTCTGTTTCAACAATGACTGGTGTTCCGTCCCCGAAGTTCCATGCATAGCTGATTATTGTTCCACCGTCAGGAGTGGATGCTGAAGCGTCAAAGGTTACTGTTTCGCCCCTCTGCGGATAGTAGGGGGTCCACCAGAAATCAGCTATTGGCGCATTTTCTACTGTAATCTGTTGTGATGTTGTGTCCCATTTTCCTTCGCTGTCTGTAACATTTAATGTGACTGTGAATGTGCCATATGTTTCATATGCATGGGTAATTATCATGTTGTTTGTGGTTGTTATGTTGCCGTCTCCAAAATTCCAAGTGTAGCTAACTATTGTTCCACCGTCAGGAGTCGATGATGAAGCGTCAAAGGTTACTGTTTCATGCACTAAGGGGTCTGGAGGTGTGAAGGTGAAAGATGCTACTGGGTGCTGGCTAACATGGATTGACGCTGTTTCATCATCTGTCAAGCCGCTGTTATCTGTGACCGTTAACTTGACAAGATAATCTCCGAAAGAGGCGTATCGGTGAGTTATTATCGGGTTTGATGTTGTCGTAACGTTGCCATCACCAAAATTCCAAGTATAACTTACAATATAGCCATCTGGGTCGCAGCTTGCAGAAGCATCAAAATTTACAATCTGATTTACTTCTGGATACAATGGAGAAAACGTGAAACTTGCGATTGGAGGCTGGGGTGGAGGGGCACCTGGACTCAAAACTACAGTGGAGTCTTGACTAATCGGGTTATGCACTATCTGATTATACTGTGACTTCCCGTAAGCGTCAAAATGCATTCTCACTCCATTAGGATCTGAAAAAGCTACGGAGACAACTAAAGTCATATAGCTCTTTTTGCCTATTATGCCAACGTTTATGACCGTGTCGTTGAACCATGTTGGGTAGACGTCGCCGGAAGGCCATGTCCAAATCTTGTAAGGCTTAGGCGTGCCCCACTTAAACGCGGTTTTAGGCACACTTGTGCCATTAACAACCAAAGAAACAAGCTTGTTATAGGCGGCTTCGTTAAGGGCGATAACCAAACGGGTATCATAAGACCTTAAAGAACCGCTCGTATTATTAATCCTAACAGTAAAAGTTTGGGAGGCGCCTGTCAAATTCAAAAACCAACACTCGCAAAGCCAAGGATCTGCATCATACCCGCGATAAGCGCCTTCAGGCAAAGAAACAGACAAAACAGCACAAGGCGTCGCACTTACTGGATAGACAAAAATTGCGCAAGTAATCAGAAACAGAAGAAACACTAAATATTTAAGCTTGGAATCCAACGCCCTCTCCCCTTCGGCAAAAAGTAATTACACGCTTAGCACATATAAGCCTTACTGGAACAATCTTCTATAATTTTACAAAACACTTTCAATGCTATGAGGAACATTTAAAGTTGAAATTAAAAAAATATGTAGGTTTTATTTGGCTGGCATTTTGGGTTTTCTGAAGCGGAAGAGTTTGATAGCTACAGCTACCGCGAGGGATGAGAGCAGGAACATGGTAATCGCAATTGTGCTGAATTCTGGTATGACTGTCACGGAGCCATCTTGTGCAACGTGGGGAATTGGCTGTGCTTGGTTGTTGGACAACTTGACAGGGCCTTGAGCCCCCGGGTAATTGTTAAGTATTACAGGAGTTGAGCCTTCGCTAAGACCTTTAAAAGTTATTTTTGCAAGTATTCCACTGCCGCTTCTTGCCGATTCAGGGGCAAGTAACGTGTATGCTATCCATATTCGGCCATGAGTTGTGTTATAGTCGTTTTTGATTTCCCATTTCGGTGAATAAAAGTTGTTTGGATCTATTGTTGGCTCCAAAAAGTGTCCCGAGGGTCGTGTTACCGCTGTTGCGTTAACTATACTGTTTAGATACCATATTTTTATCTCGTAGCCGTATAGGTTTGTTACATCGGTGATGTTTAGGTCGACTGTGACGGTTTCTCCAGGTGCTGATATTGTAACAGATGATGGCAGTATGGCAACCGTTGTTGTCTGAGCGTATACGGGCATTGTCAAAGATATTACACAAATCATGAAGGCTAGAACAACGAAAGCTATACTTCTTTTCACCACATTTACCACCTTTTCTTAACTGGTATTCATCAATACTTGTATATTAAATTTTTCACTATAAATGGAAGTTTAATAAAAAATAGTGGAGGATTATAGTCTTCTGCCAAAGTTTACTGCGACAGCGACTAAGTCAAAAATGTCAATTATATTGTCTCCGTTGATGTCTGCTTGTGGATTCCAGTTTGGCTTATCTGGGGTTGCGCCGAAGGCTAACCCCACTGCCGCAAGATCGTATATGTCTACCACGCCATCACCGTTCACGTCCCCGGTAATGTTTATCACAACAAAGCCATCGACGAAAATGTTGTCGGTTAGATCGCTTTCGTAGGGAACAGGCTGCGCCTCTGCTTTTAAAGCGTAGACGCCCGGGCTGAGTCCCCTCGTGTCCCATTGTATGGTTAATGTCCTATTTTCCTTCGCTGGCAGGTTCTCCACTTTTAATGTTTTCATTACTATGTTGTTGTAGTAAATTGTAACGTTAAATGTTTCAGTCAAGTCTCCTTTATTGGATACTGTTACTGTTATGTTAACTTTGAAGTTTTCATATATTATGGTTGGGCTGGCTTCTAGATTTATTACCGCAACATTTCTTATGACTGATTGGAAGAATCCACTTTCCGTCTCATGTGGTATTGCATTTCCAAACTCGTCGGTTAGGCTTGTGTCGTGGAGTGTTAGGTTGCTTATTCCCCAAGTGTCAACCTTAAACGTTAGGGTGGTTAAGGCCAATTTTTCAATTGTACTTATTGGGTTTGCTGGGGGACAGTAGGCTACTTCAACTGTTATGAGGCCTTGGCGGTCGTTTACTGAGAAGCTTGAGCTGAAGCTTGTTTCGTTTTGCACCGGATTTACGTATACGCCTATGCATGTTAGCACTTTGGGTTCGTAGTTTAGTTGGAAAGCGTATCCGTATAAGTCTTCAACGTTTTCGATTGTTATGTTTATGGTGAAGGTTTTTCCTGGGACAAGGGTTGGATCTATTATTTCTGGCGGTGACACCGCAAGTTTTGCAAATATAACGTTGGAGAAGTAGCCGTCCCTTGTGGAGTATGGTAGGTTTTCGCCTGCGGCATCCTTTAATGTCACATCGCTTAGGATGAGTTTTGAAGCCCCAAATTCTTTAACGTGGAATTTTACAGTGGCTAGTGTTCCGTTTCCGCTTGCTCCCTGTTGTGATGTGAGTTTGACGCCGAATTGTAAGTATCCTTCTGCATTGTTGATTTCACTTAGGAATGTTGATGTTGGACCCAGGCTGTTTAGGAAAGATCCTTCCTGGATTTCCAAAGCTTCTATTATTTCTGAGCTGTATGCGAGTTTGAAGCTGAAGGAGTTCAGTTCCGTGGCGTTCTTAATGTTTATGTTTATGGTGAAGTTTTGGCATGGCGTTAAGCTTATGTTAACCAGTCTTTCAGGGTCAACATTGACGAGCGCTGGTGGGGGTGGCGGTTTGTTGCTGAAGTAGCTGTCTTGGACGGCATGCGTTATGGGGCTTCCTGCCGAGTTAGCCAATTTTGTATCCTTCAAACAGATAGATGTAGAGCCTATCCCTACAACCTTGAATGTTATCCTTGCTAGTATTCCGCTTCCAGATTTAGGCGCTTCAGGTGCTAATAGGGTGAAGCTTAGCCATATGCGGCCGTGGGTTGCGTTATAGTTGTTTTTTATCTCCCATTTTGGTATGAACTGGTTTGCTGGGTCTGATGGCTCCATAAAGTGGCCTGGAGGCCTAACAGCCTTTGTGGCGTTTAGAATGGAGTTTTTATAGTATATTTTCAACTCGTAGGCGTACATGTCTGTGACGTTTGCAACTTCTAGTGTGACGTTGAAGCTTGTTCCTGGAGTCATGGCGGTGTTTATGATTTGTTTGGGTTTGATTAGCAGGGTTGGTGTTTCAGCATACGTGTTTGGGATTGTTAGTGTGGCGGTTATTATTAGGATTATTGTTGAAATTGTGTAGAAAATTGTTTTTTGAATTTTCATAACTTCTCCCTTCTCTGTTATAGAATATTGTGCGAATTATGATTTAAGGGTTATTGCCCTTTCAGGGTGATGAGACTGTGAAGCTTGTGGAGTTGTATGATAGGAGGATTATTACTCCCGTGTGGTAGAATGCTGTCGCGTGGGCTGTGTAGGTTCCTGTTGAGAGGTTTGTGTTGAGGTGGAATGATGTGCTGTAGCTGCTTTCGGCTTGCTGGGTTGTTAATGAAGTCTTACTGGCTGTTAAGCTTGAGGTTGAGGTTGTGGAGGTTATTTCGAAGGAGGAGGATTTTTCTGGGCAGTGGGGGTAGCCCTTTTCTGCTGGAAGTGTTGAGTAGGCGTTTGCGTAGATTTTGGCTGTTCCCAGGGCTGCCCATGTGGGGACTGTGAAGGCTGAAACGAATACGTAGGGGCCTCCTGGCGGGACATCTTGTATGGTATAGTCTGAATATAAGGGGTTGCCCTCTGAGTCTAGGATTGTGTAGGTTATGGCGGCTTTTATGTAGTTGGACTGGGTGTTTTTGAACCTTACCCATGCGAAGTAGAGGGATCCCCGTTTTATTTGGCTTAGGGGTCTTCCGTAGCTGTCGGCTATGAAGGTGTCTATCACTTCTATTCTCCAGGTGTGGGGTGGGGTTCCCTCTCCATAGTGGATGGCTACGACAACCATGTCGAATATGTCCACTATTCCATCCTTGTTTATATCAGCGATTAGGTCGTAGTTTGGGTCTCCGTACTGGGATCCGAAGGCTATGGCAACTTTTACTGCGTCGAATATGTCTACGTATCCGTCTCCGTTTAGGTCTCCCTCCAAAACTGGGGGTTGCTGAACCTGGTATATGAAGACTGTTCTGAAGATTAGTGGTTTTAGGGTGTCGTTCACCTGTATGCCAACTAGGCTTTCGTTCACGGGCTGTCCGTCGTAGAGGACTTGTCCATAAATGTTTACATATTCTCCTAGTAAGTAGTTTTCTTTATCAGTGTTTATGGTTAATGTGAGGGTTATGGCCGTGGATGAGTTTAAATTTGCCAATATTAAAGTTGTTAAGAAGAGGATTGAGGTGAAAATCTTCTTTTCCATCTTCTCCCCCATAAACATTATTGTTTTAGATATTAATACATTTTTTTTTTAAAAAAATAAAGGGGGTTGAAGGAGTTTATTCTGGTTTAATTATGACTGTTGGTATCGGCGTGTATGTTGGTGTTACTTGGGCTCCTCCTTGCCATGGCCAGTCTGAGTAGGCGTTGACGTATATGCTGGCTTTTCCGGCAACAGCCCACTTTGGTATTGTTAGCTTGAAGGTTGCTGTGTAGTTTTTGTATGTGCACCATGTTGACATGTCTCCTGTGCCCACTGACGTCTTTAGGAAGTCGTAGTCGAAGGGTACGTTGAGTTCGTCGTGGGCTACCACTGTTAGGAGCACGTCGCGGGTTTGAACTGCGTAGCTCTGGTATTCAACCGTTACTGTTATTGTCTCGTTGTGGGCGTATGCGTCTTTGTCTGTTGTCACTTTGATCCATCTGACCAGGTAGTCGAAGTGGAATTGTAGTGTGTCGTTTACTACAACCTCGGCTATTTCTACGGTTGCTATTACTGTCCATATGCCGAAGAGGCTTTCTGGGTTTTCGCATGGCCATGGTATTCTGAAGGACACGTGGGCTATTCCGTTTTCATCTGTTCTGCCGCATAGTATTGTGACGATGTTTCCTTGTGGGTCGTGGATTTCGAAGGCTACGTCTTTCTGTTGTACTGGCCAGAGGTTGTATGTTACTAGGGCGTATAGTTCCACTTGTTGTTGCGGTGTGAACATGTCGCTTGGCTTGTTGAAGCCTTGTCCTCCATAGGGTGCTGGATACTGCGTGTATAGGTCTATGGCCCTTCCTATCACGTATCCTTCAATTTTCACTTTGCCGTCTACTGGCGGGTTGTATGGTACTGGTGAAGCGGCTATGTCTGCAAACTTTGTGTCATAGAGGTCAAGGGGCGTTTCACCAACCCACGGCATAGCTTCTTGGTGGATGACTTCAAATTGGACTTGGACGAGGCTTCCATCTTCGCTTATTGGGTTGTTCCATGTTGGTGGTGGGTAGCTGTGGGGCAGTAGAAGCACTGCCAGGTGTATGTAGGCTAGTCCGTCGTATCTGTAGCCTTGAACCACTGGTGTCATGTAGATGTCGCCGAGGCTGTCAAGCCATGGGTCAACGCTTGCCCCAACAAACCTTATCAGTGTGTCGTTGTAGGCTAGTTTGAACTCTATACCCACAATCCACCAGTCCCAGGCTGCGTCGTAAACCCAGACTGAAACGTTGAAGAAGGCGTCTGCTGTTCCAACAACTGGGGCGCCTGCTGGAATAGTGGTCAGTGTAGGCTCCACTTTCAGGTAGGGCTTTATCAACGGGGGCATCCATACGCTTCTGAAGAGGCCGTCCTCATCCGTGTGGGTTATGGCCGCTCCGGTGTTGTCTGCAAGCTTTGTGTCGAAGAGGTGTAGGGGTGATGAGACTTCACCATGCCATGGCGGGCTAACCCGAACCTTGAAGGTTAACTCAACAAGGGTTCCGTTGCCGCTTTTTGGAGCTTCAGGAGCCAATAGCGTGAAGCCTAAGTGCCAATACTTGTGGGTTGCATTGTAGGTTTTTATAGTCCAGACTGGTATGAACTGGTTTGCTGGGTCTGATGGCTCCATAAAGTGGCCTGGAGGCCTAACAGCGCTTCTTGCCTCTAAAACTGTGTCATCCCACATTAGCTTAAACTCGTAAGCATACATGTTTTCAACGTTTTCTATTTTAATGTAGACGGTGAAGGTTTCGTCTTTTGGAACGTTTTCAACTAGGGCTGGATCCACGTAGAGCCTTGTTCCATCAGCTTTGGCTAGTGGCAGCATGTAAGCCATTGAAAGCATCAGCATGGCGGAAAGC
>Ga0207433_10005234_pt1 | contig 23296 bp, 20 predicted proteins | sample YelNatPaOPGAMG01_FD_187559 | JGI IMG/M metagenome (GOLD analysis project Ga0207433, IMG submission 187559) | Hot spring thermophilic microbial communities from Obsidian Pool, Yellowstone National Park, USA - OP-RAMG-01 (SPAdes) (version 3) | ecosystem: Environmental > Aquatic > Thermal springs... | reverse complement strand
GAGCTGCTCTTCCCTGCCCTTGCGGGGGCAGCCCTCTGGGCGGGGAAACCTCCCCGTTTCCCCGCACCCCTTCGGCCGGCGCCGTCTCTTCGCTTTTCGCCACAGGCGGAAAGCGGCGTTCCGGCGTGTCGCACGGGGGTGCTCCCCGAGGAGGGGCTCGGCCGCCCCGCAAGCACGGGGCATGGCTTGAACGCACCTAGAGGAGGGGTATTCAGTCGCCCTCGTCCTGCATGTTGTAGAAGAACCGAAAGATAGCGCCAAGCTTGGGCGCCGTGACCTGAGGAGGAAGGGGGGGCAGCGGATTGGAGGATCGCAGCGCATCCACCGCCGCCTGATCGTAGGAGGGGACGCCGGAAGGCCGGATGATCTGCATGTCCGTGATGGTGCCGTCCTTCTGGACGTTGAAGCGTATGGCCACCCAGCCCTTCTGCCGCAGCACCATCTGCGCCTCGGGAACGTGCCAATTGCCCTGGACGCGCTCCTGAACCTGCCGGGCATAGGGGCCGAGGTCCCAGGCGGCGGTGTCAAAGGAGAGGGAGCCCGTATTGAGGCGGCTCGCGTTGGGATTGTCGTAGCCCCCCTGGAGGCTGCCGAGCATCATCTTCTCCAATTGTGTGCCCAATCCGGGACGAGGCGCGATGGGCGCCTGCGAGGGCGAGCCCGGCAGGGAGGAGGGCTCGGGCTCCTGAATACTCTCTCCTCCCACGGGCAATCCGCGTTCGGCGTTGGCGGGTTTCCCCTGCCGGAGTTCTCCCTGACCTTTAGTGGGCGAGGGTTTAGAGGCCTGGTTGTTGGCCGGGCGATCCTGTGGGCTCTCGCCGCGCGGGCTCTCGGGGCGCTCCATCTTCGCCATCTCCCGCCCGGCGCTTCCGGGGCGCCCGGGGCGGGGGCTGGGGGAAGGTGGCGAAGGCTGCATGAAGGGGCGGGTCTCCGGGGCGCTTCCCGGGCCGCCGGATTCGCGGATCGAGCTTCTCCCAAAGGAGGTGGGGTCGGGGGATTCCCCCTTCTTCGGGTAGGGGCTGGCTCCGCGACGGTTCATGTCCGAGAGGCGTGAGGCATCCATGGGCGGTTCTTTGGCGGGAACCATGTCCTTGACGTAGATGAAGCGGACGGGTTGGCCGTTGATGGTCGTGAGGCGCTGGGCCGACTGGTTCAGACTCTTCGGGTTGGTGGCCGAGGCGAGGTACTGGTGCGAGACGAAAAGGAGCAGGAAGACGTGCAGCGCGAGAGCGATGAGGAAGGCGAGGCTCGGAGTGTAGCGGTCTCTCACTGGATCTCCTTGGCCGCCTCCAGGAAGGCGGCCCGCACCGGTCCGAAGTCCGTCCCCGGGTGCCGGGGATGGATCCGGTTGGTAAGTAAGATATAAGTTCTGAAGGGCTGAGGTTCCATCCAGACCCCTGTCCCGGTAAAGCCCTCGTGTCCGATGCCCCCATGGGGGAGCAGGGCGTTGGCCCACCAGCCTTCGGAGCCCGCCGCCTTCCAGCCGGCCGTCCTGTGCCGGCCCTCGGCGCGGGGGCTCTCCCAAGCCAGACGAAGGGCTTCGGGCGAAAGGAATGGGCCCTGCGGGCTGAAGGCGCGGCATAACCTCTCGACCGCCTCGAGGGTGCCAAAGAGGCCGGCGTTGCCCGCCGCTCCGCCCAGGAAGCGGGCGTTCCCGTCGTGCACTTCCCCCCAGGCCATGCCGGAGCGGAAGGGAGGGGGAGTGGCACCAAAAGGCCGTGCCATGCGGGCTTCATATTCCCCGTGCAGCTCCTGCGCCGCGCAACGATCGCGCCAGTTTGCCGGAGGGCAAAAACAGGCCTCCCACGAGGAGATGCCGAGGGGGATCGAGACGTAACGCTCGAACAGCTGGCCCATGGGGGCTCCCAAGCCCTCCTCCAGCAGCATCCCCAGGAGGACGTAGCCGGGGCAGCTATAAACCGCCCGGCATCCCGCCCCTGGCCCCCTGGGACAATCCCGCAACAGCCACGACTTGAGCGCGGCAGGGGAGGAGACGGATCCGTAAAGGGGGAGCCAATCGGGGAACCCCGCCTCGTGCCTCAGCAGATCCAGCAAGGTGAACGAGGGAGGGCTCGCCCCGGCAACGGGGGCCTCCAGGTCCAACTGAGCCGCATCGAAGGCGCGCAGCGCGATGAGTGCCGTGGCGAGCGGCTTGGTCAAGGAGGCCAAATCGAACAGGGTAGACTCCTCCACCGGCGCCCTCATCGGCTCCACGACCCGGAATCCGCCGAAGCCCGCCGCCAGGCGACCGGCGGGGGTGCTCACACTCCAGGCGTAACCGGGGGTCTGGGCCGGCGAGAGTTGCAAAAAGAAGGAGGACAAGGGGTGCGCCGTCACCTAGACATACACGCCAGAATGGAGCGAGCCACGGAGACTGCCTCGCGGGCGGCTTCGCCGCCCACGAGGGGAGCGGTCTCGCGGCGAAGGACCGGGAGAAAATGCTCCAGCTCGCAGCGGAGGGGCTCGCGCTTGTCCACGGCCACCGGCACCTGGACGATGGCCCTCTGCCCGTCGCGCTCTTCCAGGCGGTAGAACTCGACGGCCTGTTCGGAATAGTCCACGCTCAAATAGGCCTGGTGCTGGAAAACCCTCAACTTTCGAACCTTGTCTCTGGAGATGCGGCTGGCGGTGAGGTTGGCCACGCACCCCCCTTCGAAGGTAAGGCGGGCGTTAGCCAGATCCACGAAGGGCGTGAGCACCCGGACCCCTACGGCCTCCACCGAACGGATGGGCCGCCCCACCAAGCTCTGGGCGATTTCGATGTCGTGGATCATGAGATCGAGAATCACGTCCACGTCCAGGGAGCGGCCCGAGAAGACGCCCAGGCGGTGTACCTCCAGAAATCCAGGCACCTCCACGTTCCGGGCTAGCGCCGCCACGCCAGGATTGAAGTGTTCGATGTGTCCCACGAGAAGGGGCGCGCCACCGCGATCGCGGGCGGCGAGGATCTCGTCGCACTCCTCAAGGGTCGTGGCCATGGGCTTCTCACAGAGCACCCCAACGCCTCGTTCCAGGAAGGGTACGGCCAGGTCCCGGTGAAGGCTCGTCGGAGCTGCCACCACAACGCCGTCCACCGGCGGCAAGTCCTCTGGGCGCGTGAAGGCCTCCGTGCCGAATTTCTGGGCGATCTCCGACGCCCTGGCCCCGTTGGCATCCACGACTCCCACCAGCTCGGCGCCGTCCATGTCCGAGAGGATCCTGGCGTGGTGCTGGCCGAGGGAGCCCACTCCCACCACGGCGAGACGGAGAGACCTCTCTGTGCTCATGCTCGCCCCTCCCCGGCTCTACCTCTGGATGCCGCGCTTGGATTCCCGGATGAACCGGAGCAGGTAGGCCACCTCGGGAACACGGCCGAGTTTCTCCTCGGCCACCCCCACCGCCTCCGAGAACAGAATCTTCGAATGGAAGAGAATGCGGTAAGCCGATTTGAGCGCCTCGATGGTCTCCGGGCTGAATCCCTTCCGCTGGAGGCCGATGGTATTGATGCCGAAGGTCTTCCCCTCGCCGCGCGCCCCGACGGTCTTGATGTAGGGAAGCACGTCGCGCGTGATGATCGAGCCGCCTCCGATGAAGGCGTAATCCCCCACCACGCAGAACTGGTGAATCGCGGAGAGGGCACCCACGGTGGCGTGCTGGCCGACGTGGACATGGCCGGCCAGAGTGCCCGCGTTGGCGAAGATCACGAAGTCTCCCACGGCGCAGTCGTGGGCCACGTGGCTATAAGCCATCATCAAAATGTCGTTGCCCAAGCGCGTGACCCCGCCGCCGCCGGGGGTTCCCCGGTTGATCGTCACGAACTCCCGGATGGTGTTGCGGGAGCCGATGACCACCTCGGTGGGTTCGCCCTTGTACTTGAGGTCCTGGGGAGGGCCGCCGATGGCCACGTGGGAGATGAGCTGGTTGTCGTCACCGAGCTTCACGCGGCCGTGCAGAACGCAGTTGGGGCCGATGCTGTTGCGGGCTCCCAGCACCACCTCGGGTCCGATGTAGGTGAAGGGACCAATGGTGCAGCCGGCACCGATCTCGGCGCCCGGGTCCACAACGGCTGAAGGATGGATAGTCGTCATTCTCATGCCTCGTCCCTGTTCTAAAGGTGATTGCGCCCCGCGGTTGTCCGGCATGCCGCCGGGCATTCGGGCCAGCTCCTCGCCCCCGCTCCTGCTTTTGGCCTCAGCGGTTCACCATGGCCGACAGAATGACGGCCTCGGCCACGAGGGTCCCGTCCACAAAGGCCTTGCCCTGCAGCTTGCAGGTGGTGGCCTTGCGCTTGAGAACCTCCAGCTCGAAGCGGATCTGATCGCCTGGAACCACGGGCTTGCGAAAACGCGCCTCGTCGATGCCCATGAAGTACACCAGCTTTTGATCCCGGTCCGGGATCTCCCTCAGGAGCAGCACCCCTCCCACCTGGGCCATGGCTTCGATGATGAGGACTCCCGGCATCACGGGTTTCCCCGGAAAGTGTCCCTGAAAGAACTCCTCGTTGACGGTGACGTTCTTGATGCCCACGATCCGTTTGCCGGGCTCCATTTCCAGGATCCGGTCCACGAGGAGAAAGGGATACCGGTGCGGCAGGATCTGCTGGATTTCCGTCACGTCCATCATTGCGGACTCTCCTTGGAGGGTGGCCCAGAGCTGGCGAGAGACTCCTCAAGGCGCTTGAGACGTCGGAATAGCTCCTCCAGGCGTCCCGTGAGGGCCCTCTCCTTGAGCCAGAGGCGGTGTTCTTGCGCCGGGTGGCCCGTGACAAAACCCCCGTCGGGGACGTCCTTGGTGACGGCCGACTTGGCCCCCACCCGTGCCCCATTGCCGATCCGAATGTGGCCGACGGCGCCCGATTGGCCCGCGAAGATGACGCCTTCCCCGAGGACGGTGCTCCCGCTGATGCCCACCTGGGCCACCAGCAGGCATCGGGGACCGATGCGGACGTTGTGGGCCACCTGGACCAGGTTGTCCACCTTTGTACCCTCGCCGATGCGCGTCTCCTCGATGGCTCCTCGGTCCACGGTGGTGTTGGCGCCGATCTCCACGTCGCTCTCCACCACGGCCCGGCCGATCTGAGGAATCTTGATGTGTTTTCCGGCCTCCTGGGCGTAGCCGAACCCATCGGAGCCGATAACCGCGCCGGCGTGGAGGACCACCCCATTGCCGAGGATCGTCCCGTCGTACAGGACCACGCGCGGAAAGAGGTGGCAGTGCTCTCCGAGCTCGCAGCCGGCTCCCAGGACGCATCCCGCTTCGATGACGCTTCCAGCGCCCACCCTGGTTGCGTCGCCGAGGACCACGTAAGGCCCAACGCAGGCGTCGGGGGCGACTTCGCACCGCTCCCCAAGAATGGCGGTGGGGTGGATGCCTGGCTTGAATTGGCGGGGCTTGTAAAAGAGTCCGATGGCTCTGGCGAAGGCGACGTAGGGATCTTTGCAGACGAGGAGCGTCCTCCCGGGCAGGCTCTCCCCCTCGGACACGAGGATGGCTCCGGCCCCGCTGACGCGGGCCGCCTCCCGGTACTTCGGATTGGCCAGAAAGGCGAGGTCACGGCCGGTGGCGGAGTCCAGAGGGGCGATCCCGAAGAGTTCCATTTCGGGATCGCCCACGATCCGGGCTCCAACCTGTCCGGCGATGGCCGAGATCTTCATTATTCCTATTTTCCACTCGCGGCGGTGCTCGTGCCGGGGTAGGCCTGATTCATGGCCGCGATGATATCCGAGGTGATGTCAAGGGGTTCCGCGTTGTAGAGGCAGATACCCTTCTCCAGCACCAGCGAGAGCCCCTTGCTCTGGGCGTACTGCGTGATCACCCCCGCGAGCTTCTGCTGGAACTCGGCCTGCATCTTCTGGCTGCGGGCCTCCATCTCGTCCTGCGCCGCCTTGGCGTAGGCCTGGTATTCGTACATCTTGGAGTTGAATTTGGCCCTGAGGTCGTCCTTCTTATCCTCGCTGAGCTTGGGGTCCTTGACCTGGTCCTCCAAGGCCTTCAGCTCGGTTTCCTTGGCCGTGATCTGAGCCTGCTTTTGATCGTGGAAAGCCTTCAGAGCGGCCTGAATGCTTTTCCCCTCCTTGCACTCGTTGGCCACGCGCATGGTGTCCACCACGGCGATTTTGAGCTGGGCTTGGGCAAACACGCCGAGGGATGCGAGGGTGAGGGTGGCCGCGAGGGCGGCTGTGAGTTTCCGCATCGTTCGTTCCTCCTTGAGGTCCTTATCAGAACGTCAGTCCTATGGAGAGCTGGAAATTGCTGAAGTCGTCGTTGGGCCGCTTCTTCAGGTTGTAGGCGTAAATGAGCCTCAGCGGCACGTTGAACTGGGGAATGAAGAATCGCAGCTCCGCCCCCGCGTCGGCGCGGTAGTTGCTCAACTCCATTTTCTGGCGCTCGTGGTAGGTGTTGCCGGCGTCCACGAAGAGGGCCACGTCCACCTGCTCCACCACGTGAAAGACGTACTCCCAGTTGGTCAGCAGGTAGCGGTTCCCGCCCTCGATGGTCTGCGTGGCGGGGTCGAGGAAGTATCGCCCATCCTTCGTGAGGGGATACACGGACCGTATGCCGAATCCGCGCAGCGTGTCCTCTCCGCCGAGGAAGTAGCGCTCCCAGAGGGGGATCTGCTGGCCGCCGTAAGCCGTGATGTAGCCGATGCTCAGGCGGAAGGCGGCGTTCTGTTTCCGGAAGGTGGGGATGTAGATGTCGCCGTCGAAGTTGGACTTGATGAACTTATTCTGTCCTCCGAGCCAGGTTCCCGCCACGCTCGTGTTCAAAGAGAGCTGCATGCCGCGCATGGGGCGGAAGGGGTTGTTGACCGAGTTATAGTTGATTCCGCCAAACACCGCCGAAGTGGTGGTGTTGTTCAGGTAATCCGTGTAGAGGGGCGAGATGGTCGTGGTGAAGTTGTTGGCGTGGGAGCGTTCCCACCGGTACCCGATGGACCAGGAGGAGAAATCGGTGATCGGGAAAGAGACGGCGAAGGAGGCGCCCTTGGTGATCTGGTCGAACTGCAGGTAGGTCAAGTCGGAGTTGTAGATGGAGAAGGAGGCGCCGATCCGCTGGCCGAAGAACCACGGGTCCGAGTAGTTGATCGAGTAGAGCTTCTGCACCTTGCCGACGTCCGCGTTGAGGGAAAAGGTCGTGCCCGTGCCCAGGAAGTTGTAGGTCCTGAAGGAGCCCGACACGAAGAAGCCGTTGATCCCGCCGTACCCGCCGCCGAAGAGGAGTTCGTTCTTGCTCGCCTCCTCCCCCTTCACCAGCACGTCCACCGTGTTGGTGTTGGGCACCTTGGTGATGGTGGGATCGTCCTTGATGGTGAAGAGCCCCGTCGCCTTGAGGCGGTACAGGCCCCGCTGGTAGCGGACGTAGTTGAAGACCTCCTGCTCGTAGATGAGCATCTCCCGCCTCAGGACGTAGTCCCGGGTGGAGACGTTTCCGCGGAACTCGATGCGGTTGACGTAATAGATCTGGTCCTCCGTGATCGAGATGGCGACGTCAGCCGTCTTGGTCGCGGCGTGTTTATCGAAGATGGGGGTGGCCGTGGCGTAGATGTAGCCCTTCTCGCCGTACTTGGACTCGATGGCCTTGATGACGTATCCGAGGGCCACCTTGTCCAACGGCTTCCCTTCCTTGAGAAAAAAGAGCTTCTTGAGCTCGGCGCTCGAAAACACCGTATTTCCCTCGAACGAAACCTTCCCCAGCTTGTAGGCGATGCCCTCCTGGATGGGGATCGTCAGCTTCAGCCACTCCTTGGTGTGGTTCTTGTTGAAGCTCTTGTCCACGATGGGATCCCCGATGTCCACGTCCAGGTAGCCCTCCGACTCGTAGAGGTTCCTCAGGGCCTTGATGTCCTCGTAGTAGCGATCCTCCGAATAAATGTCGTGCCGGGTGGCCCAAGAGAGAAACCAGTGCTCGCGAGTCTTCTTCAACGTCCAGCGCAGCTTGTGCTGGGAGAAGGCGTGGACCCCCACGAACCGAACCTTCTCGATGCGCGCCTTGGGCCCTTCCTTGATATTGAAGGTGAGGGCCACCTCGGACCGACCCATGGTCTGGACCTTGGAGGTGACGTCGGCCTCTGGGAACCCCTTCTCGGCGGCCATGAACCGCAGGGCGGCCTCGGTGTGCATCACCTTCGTGTAGTCTAGGACGGTGCCGGTCTTGATTTCGGCGTTGTTCTCTTTGAGCTTGTCAAGAATGGTGCTGGAGGTGAGGGCCTTTGAACCCGTGTACTCCACGGAGGCAACGATGGGCCGCTCCTTGATGTGGAAGATGATGATCTTCCCCGTCTTGCCGTTTTCCTCGTCGATCGAGAGGTCCTCGAAGAGCCCGGAGTTCCAAATCTTCATGAACTCCCGCCGCAGGCGGCCCTCATCGTAAACGTCCCCCGGCCGCAGGCTCGTGAGAGCCAGGAAGGCGTCCTGGGTGAGCCGGTCGTTTCCCTCGAGCACGATCTTCTCGATCTTGGGCTGTTCGGACTGCTGGCCCTGGGCGGCCTTGGCGGGTTGCTCCGCTTGGGGCGCCGGTTTCTTCTCGCTCCGATCGCCGGCGGGCGGTGGGTTCTGGGCGGCGAGTGCCACCGTGGTGAGGAGAAGGACGGTCAGGATCGGCAACAGTCTTCGAGCCATGCTCCACCTATCCGGATACGGGCACTGGCTCTACGCTGGCCAGCGCGATCCGATCCCCTTGCACTTCCAGATTGATTCGAGTGTTCTTGCGCACGTCATTGAGCAGGAGCCACTCGGCGAGCGGATCCTCAATGTAGGCTTGGACTCCCCGACGGAGAGGGCGGGCCCCGTAGGTGGGATCGGCGCAACAGGTGTCCACGAGAAAATCGGCGACCCCGCCTTCCGCGGCCAGGTCGATGCCCCGGTCCCGCATGACGCGGTTCAGGTCCTCGATCATGCGGTGGGCGATGGCCCGCAGGTCCTCCCTCGACAAGGGATCAAAGATGATGATCTCGTCGATGCGGTTCAGGAATTCGGGCTGGAGGGTCCGCCGCAGGTGCCGGTGGACCTCCTCCTTCTGCACCGAAGCGGTCCGCTCCGCCCCCTCGAAGCCGGGCACGCCCCTGTCCAGGATGAACTTGGAGCCCAGGTTGCTCGTGAGGATGAGGATCGTGTTCTTGAAATCCACCGTGTCGCCGTAGCTGTCCGTCAAGATGCCGTCCTCCAGGATCTGCAGCAGGACGTTGAGGACGTCCGGATGTGCCTTTTCGATCTCGTCCAGGAGAATGACGGCGTAAGGCCGGCGCTTGACCCGCTCCACGAGCTGCCCGCCCTCTTCGTACCCTACGTAGCCGGGCGGCGAGCCGATCATCTTGGATACGGAGTGCTTCTCCGCGTACTCACTCATGTCCATGCGGATCAGGGCGCGCTCGTCGCCGAAGAGAAACTCCGAGAGGGTCTTGGCCGCCTCCGTCTTGCCGACCCCCGTGGGGCCGAGGAAGATGAAGGAACCGATGGGGCGTCCCGGGTTACGGATCCCCGCGCGGGAGCGCCGGATGGCGCGCGCCAGGGCCGAGATGGCCTTGTCTTGCCCGATGATGCGCCGGTGCAGGATCTGCTCGATGCGCATGAGCTTGTCCCGTTCGTCCTCGCGGATGGCGGTGACGGGGATCCCCGTCCAGAGGGCCACCACCTCCTCCACGAGCTCCCGTCCCACCTCGGGCGGGGCGGAGGCCTCCTCCTCGCGGGAGGCGGTGCCGCCTCGCCGCTCGGAAAGCCAGCTCTCCAAACCGGGGCCCTCGTCCAACGGCTCCGGTTCCCGGTGCCTCAGAATGCGGGCCTTGGCGCCCGCCTCGTCGATCACGTCGAGGGCCTTGTCGGGCAGGAACCGGTCCGAGATGTACCGGTTGGAAAGCAGGACCGCCCGGCGGATGGCCTCCTCCGTGTAACGCACCTGGTGGTACTCCTCGTAGCGCCGCCGGGTGCCCTCCAGGATCCTCACCGTCTCTTCCTCGGAGGGAGGCAGGACCTTCACCGGCTGGAACCGGCGCACGAGGCCCCGGTCCTTTTCGATGTGGCGCTTGAAATCGCGAAAAGTGGAGGTGCCGATGCACTGCACCTGGCCGCGGCTCAGGGCAGGCTTGAGGATGCTCGCGGCGTCCAGGGAACCTTCGGCGCTCCCGGCCCCGACGAGGGTGTGGATCTCATCCACGAAGAGGATGACCGTCCGGTCCTCGTAGGCCTCCTTGAGAATGGCCTTGAGGCGCTCCTCGAACTGGCCTCGGTACTTGGTTCCGGCAAGCACGAGGGAGAGGTCGAGGGAGAGGATCCGCTTCTCCTTCAGGGAGGCGGGGACCTCGCCCGAGACGATGCGCTGAGCCAGCCCCTCCACGAGGGCCGTCTTGCCTACCCCCGGCTCTCCGAGGAGGATGGGGTTGTTCTTGTGGCGGCGTGCCAGGATCTGAATGATGCGCTCGAGCTCCAATTCGCGACCGATGAGGGGGTCGAAAAGCCCTTCCGCGGCCAGAGCCGTGAAATCCTGGGAAAACTCCTCGAGGGTCGGCTTGGCCTCCTTCCGCCGTTCCATGCCCTGGCGGCGCAAGGCCGCCAGCAGGCGTTCGCGGGCCGACGCCAGCGTGATGCCCCGCTCCTGCAGGAAGCGAGAGGCGGGCGTGTCCTCCAAGTGGAGGAGGCCGAGAAAGAGGTGCTCCACTCCGATCCTCAGTCCGGCCATCCGCTCGAACTCCTCGGGCGCGAATTTCTCCAGGATCAGCCGGACGTCTCGCGACCAGCCCGGCGCGGACGGTTTTGCGACGGTGGGCTCTTCCGGGCGGCTCGCCGCGATACCCTCCCGCAGCTCGTCGAGGGTCACTCGCCCCCGCCCGAGGATCTCCTTGAGCAAAGGAGAGTCCACCGCCACGAGGCCCGCGAGAAGATGCTCCGTGTCGGCCACCGGCGCGTTGGCCTGGTGGGCCTCGTACCGCGCGAAGTAGAGTGCCCGCCGTGCTTGTTCCGTGAAGCGCTCGTACATCCGCTTACTCCAACTGCGGGATTATACCATCCGGCCCTGGGGCTGTCACTCGATCTTGCCGTCCCTAAGGCGCAGGGTCCGGCTACAGCCCCCCGCCAGGGCCGGATTGTGGGTGGCCATGAGGATGGTCAGGCCGTGGTTGGCCTTCAGCCCCATGAGCAGGTCGAAGGCCTGGCCGGCCGTCTCCTCGTCCAGGTTGCCCGTGGGTTCGTCCGCCAGCAGAAGGCGTGGGCGGTTCATCAGGGCTCGGGCGATGGCCACGCGCTGCTGTTCCCCCCCCGAGAGCTTCGAAGGGAGATGGCGTTCTCTGTCCACCAGCCCCACCTCTTCCAGCAGCCGCCGCGCTCGTTCGCGAGCTTCGGCCGGCTTCACGCCGGCCACCACGGCTGGCATCATCACGTTCTCGAGTGCGGTGAACTCGGGCAGGAGAAAGTGAAACTGGTAGATGATTCCGATGGTGGAGCGGCGGAACTGGTCCAGCGCCTTCCCGCGCAGTTGGGTGACCTCCCGGCCGGCCACGGTGATCTCGCCCGCGTCGGGCCTATCCAGCCCTGCCACCAGGTGGAGGAGGGTGCTCTTGCCTACGCCCGAAGGACCCATGAGCGCCACCGCCTCCCCTTCCTCGATGCGGAAGCCAGCTCCCTTGAGGACGTGGATCGTGCGGCCGCCCGATAGGTAGGCCTTTCGCAGCGCCTCGACGGTGATCATCATTCGTACCTCAAGGCTTCCACGGGGTCGAGCTTGGCCGCCCGGTAGGCGGGGTAGAGGGTGGCCCCAAAGGAGACGAGAAGCGCAAAGGCGCTGACCGCTAGAACCTGGCTCCACGAGGTGATAAAAGGAACATAGGGCAGGGGATAGACGTCGAGCGAGAGGGGGATGGCGTGCGTCCTGTCCAGGACGGTGCTGGCCATGACCCCGGCCGCCGAGCCGAGAACGGTTCCCACGATTCCGATGACCATACCGTGAAAGAGGAAGATCTTCAGGATGTGCGCGGGGGACGCACCCATGCTGCGGAGGATTCCGATGTCGCGCACCTTCTCCATGACCATGAGGATCAGGGTAGAGACGATGTTCAGCGCCGCCACCATGACGATGAGGCCGATGGAGAGGAAGAGCAGTACCCTCTCCATCCGGAGCGCCTTGAAGAATTCGGCGTTGCTCCCCACCAGGTCCAGCACCCGGTAGCGCTCCCCCAGCTCCGCCTGCAGCGCGGCGTGGGCGGCGGCGAGGTCGCCGGGGTTCTTGAGCCGGACCTGGATGGCGCTGACGGTGCCGGGAGCGGTGAAAAGGCGCTCCGCCAGAGGCAGGTCCACGTAAACGAACTCCGTGTCGTAAAGGTAGTACCCCGTGCGGAGGATGCCCGTGACCTTGAGGGAGATGATCTTGGGGAAGTTACCGAAGGGCGAAAGGGTGAGCTTGGGGGCGAGGAGCTGGATGGTGTCCCCCTCCCACACGCCCAGCCTCTCGGCGAGATCCGCTCCCAGGATCGCCTCCGGTTCGCCCTGGCCGTCCCTCCCCAGGAAGGAACTGCCCTGCACGTAGGGCCGCAGATCCACGACGCGGGCCTGCGTGCCAGGGTCCACCCCCACCACCTTGGCCACCAGTCCGACTCGCGTGGTGGGGCCGCTCACCAAGCCCGTGCCCAGAACGATGGGAGTGAAGGCGGCCACGCGGGGATCCTTGGCGAGCGCCTGGGTGACGGTCTTCACGTCCGAGGGCTGGAGCTCCTCGGGGCCGCCGAGGATGTTCAGGTCGGCGTTCAGGAGCTGGATCTTCTCCCGGATGCGGGTGGTGAACCCGGTGGAGATGGCCAGGGCGATGATGAGGGCCATGGTTCCCACGGCCACTCCCAGGATGGAGATGACGCTGATGAGAGAGATGAACGCCTGCCGCCGGCGGGCGAAGAGGTAGCGCCGCCCCACGAAGGTGGTGAGGCTCATGATCCCGCGCCCGAGGGCTGTTCCTTGAGCAGGGGGAAAAAGACCACGTCTCGAATGGAGGCCGTGTCCGTAAGGAGCATGGCCAGCCGATCGATGCCCAGCCCTTCGCCGGCGGTGGGAGGCAGCCCGTACTCCAGCGCCTGGCAGTAATCCTCGTCGTAAGGCATGGCCTCGTCGTCGCCCCGGGCCTTCTCGCGGACCTGCTCTCTGAAGCGGGCCCTCTGGTCCTCCGGCTCGTTCAGCTCGGAGAAGCCGTTGGCCAGCTCCATCCCGGCCACGAACAGCTCGAAGCGGTCCACCGTATCCTCCGAGCCGGGCATCCGCCGCGAGAGGGGCGAAACCTCCAGCGGGTAGTCGTGGACGAAGGTGGGCTGCTCCAGCGAGGGCTGGACCAGGGTTTCGAACGCCTCCACGAGAAAGCGCTCGGGTGTCTGGGCCTTAGCGGGGCTCATCCCTAGCTTGGGGGCCCACTCGTGCCGGCCCTCCGGCGTCAGCCAGGCGCCCTCGGGTACACCCCTTTCGGCCAGAGCGGCCCTCGCGGCGGGTCTAAGCGACATCCGGCGGAAGGGAGCGGCGAGGGAAAGGGGCCGGCCCTGGTAGGTGATCTCCGTAGTTCCGAGAACCTCTCGCGCCACCGTGGCCAGCATTCGTTCGGTGAAGGCCATGAGGTCCGAGGCGCTGGCGTAGGCCCTGTAGAACTCCATCATGGTGAACTCGGGGTTGTGCGTGGTGTCGATTCCCTCGTTCCTGAAGTTGCGGTTGATCTCGAAGACCCGCGGGAGCCCCCCCACCACGAGGCGCTTGAGGTAGAGCTCCGGGGCGATCCTCAGGTAGAGCTGGCGGTCCAAGGCGTTGTGGTGGGTGACGAAGGGCCTGGCCGCGGCCCCCCCGGCGATGGGGTGGAGCATGGGCGTCTCCACCTCCTCGAAGCTCTCCTCGCCCATGAAGCGGCGCAGGGAGGCGATCATGCGGGAGCGCGTCAGAAAGCGCGGCAGGCTGTCGGCGTTGACGATCAGGTCGAGGTGCCTCTGGCGGTAACGCAATTCCACGTCGGAGAGGCCATGCCACTTCTCGGGCAGCGGGTGGAGACACTTCTGGAGGGGCAGATACCGTTCCAGGGCGATGGTCAGTTCGCCGGTCTTGGTGCGGAAAAGGGTTCCCTCCACGCCGATCCAATCTCCGAGGTCCAACAGGGACAGGTGGCCGTAGGCCTCCCCCAGCCGCTGGCGCTCGAACAGGAGCTGGAGCCGGACACCGCCCTCGCTGATATGGCCGAAGGCGAGCTTGCCCATTTTCCGCAACGTGAGCAGGCGCCCCGCGCACTTCACCGAAGGTGCCTTCCGGGCCAGATCCTCGGCACTGTCCTGCCCGTATTCCGAAAGGATGCCGGCCAGCGGCCGGTCGGCCTCGAACCGGACCGGGCAACAACCGGGAAAGGCCTCCGGCCACTGGGACAGCTTGCTTCGTCGCTGCGCGATCAATTCATCTTCCACGGGGTTCCCCATTGGAGGAGGCGGACCGCAAGGCTTTCCGGCGGTCAGGTTGCAATCTCTAGTCCAGCGCGGCGATGCCCGGGGCCGCCTGGTTGCCGGATTATAGGCAAGGGTGGGGGAAAAAGCAAGCAATGGAGCGCACTGCGGCGTTAGGTAAGGCTCCCCCAAAGAAAAGAGGCGCGCCATTTTGGCGCGCCTCTTTGGCCTGGTCTTGCTTCGCCTCAGCCGGCGAGGAAGTAGACGTAGAAGCCGCCGCCCTGGCCGTCCTGGAGGTAGACCGAAACGGGGTCACCCTTCTTGATGTTGGCGATGGCCTTGCGGTAGTCCTCCACGTTGTTGACCACGTGGCCGTTCACCTCGGAGATGACCGCTCCCTCGCGGATGTTTTTGGTGAAGGCGTTGGATGAGGGATCCACCCCGACCACCACCACTCCGTGAACATCCTGTGGGATCCGGTAGGCCATCCGGTTGTCCTGGGTAAGGTTCTGCACCTGAATGCCCAGCACGTCCTTGGCGGGCTTTTCGCTCTGGCCTTGTTCGCTGGACCCCTGGCCGGCCAGTGCTTCGGCGCGGTTGCCCAGGGTTACCCGATACTCCTTCTTCTTGCCGTCCTTGTAAGCCTCCACGGTAATGGTCTTCCCGGGCGGGTAACCGGCGACCTTGTGGGTCAGCTCCATGCTGTCCTTGATGGGCTCGCCGTTCACGGAGACGATGATGTCGCCCTTCTGCATACCAGCCCGGGCGGCCGGCGTGCCTTCATCCACGCTCTGGACCAGAGCGCCTCCCTTCAGGTCGAGGCCGTAGGTTTTCTTGAAGTAATCCCGGGCGTCCTGGTCCACGGCGCTCACGCGCACACCCAGGTAGCCGCGCTCCACCTTTCCCGTGGTCTTGAGCTGTTCCAGCTCGTTCTTCACCATGTTGATGGGGATGGCGAAGCCAATGCCCTCCACCATCCGGCCCATGTAATCGCTGCGGGTGATGGCGGTGTTGATGCCGATGACCTGGCCCTGCACATTGACGAGGGGTCCGCCCGAGTTGCCGAAGTTGATGGCCGCGTCGGTCTGGAGGAAGTCATCCAGCGAGTTGGAAGAGATGCGGCGGCCCTTGGCGGAGATCACGCCCACCGTGACGGTGTGGCTGTACATGAGGGGGTTGCCGATGGCCATGACCCAGTCTCCCGGGCGCATGGCGCTGGAATCGCCGAGGGGGGCGGTGGGCAGATTGGTGGCGTCGATCTTGAGGAGGGCCACGTCCGTCTCCTTGTCCCGGCCCACGATCTTGGCGTCGAAGGTGCGCCCGTCGTCCAGGGTCACCGTCACCTTGGTGGCGTCATCCACCACGTGGTTGTTGGTGAGGATGTAGCCGTCCGGGCTGATGATGAAGCCGCTGCCGCCGGCTTCCTGCACGGGTGGTTGGTCCTGGGGCCCGCGCTGGTGGGGATTCCCGAAGAAGAACTCGAAGGGGCCCATGAACTCCTGAGGCATGTTGCCCATCCCCTGGTTTTTCTCCACGGAGATGGCCGTGATGCTGACCACCGCCGGATTCACCTTGGCGGCGATGTCGGCGAAGCTCGGCAGTCCCATGGCGTTGGTGGCAGCCTCCGTCGCTTTGATGGCGGCGGCGTTCGTAACGGCTCGGGCGGTGGGCGCGCTGACGTTCCTCAGTTGAGCCAGTCCGAAGCCCATGAGGATCAACAGGCTCCCAGCGGCTGCGAACATCAACGTTTTTGCTATCTTCATTGAATGCTCCTTTCCTGTTCCTCAACGAGGTATTGCTTGAGCTTCCGGTGCAGGGTCCGGATGCCGATTCCTAATACGCGCGCGGCCTGTGTTTTGTTGCCGTGCGTCTGGTCGAGTGCCCTCAGTATAGCCTGCTTTTCCAGTTCGTCCAAGGCCTGAACCGGCCTTCCGGGTTCGGTAAAGGGACGGTGGCCCGGGAGGGACGAAAGGGGCGGCCCTAGAGGATCGGCATCGGGGCCCGCCTTCAGCTCGGGCGGGAGGTGGCGCGGGAGCAGCTCCTCCCCCGTGCCGAAGATGACCATACGTTCCACGACGTTCTTCAGTTCCCGAACGTTCCCGGGCCAGCTGTAGTTTCCCAGGGCTCTCAGGACTTCGGGGTGGATGCTCGAAATGGTCTTGCCGTGTTCACGGTTGAAGTGCGCCATGAAGGAGTGGGCCAGCAGGGGGATGTCGTCCAGCCGCTCCCTCAGCGGAGGGATTACAATCTCCACCACCTTCAGCCGGTAGAAGAGGTCCTCGCGGAACTTACCCTCCTGAACCATCTTGGTGAGATCCCGGTGGGTGGCGGTGATGAAGCGGACGTCTACGGGAATGGGCTGGGTTCCTCCCACGCGGGTCACCACTCGCTCCTCCAAAACCCTCAGCAGCTTGGCCTGCAGGTCCAGGGAGAGCTCGCCGATCTCGTCGAGGAAGAGGGTGCCGCCGTTGGCCTGCTCGAACTTGCCGGCGTGGGCCTTGTCGGCTCCCGTGAAGGAGCCCTTCTCGTGACCAAAGAGCTCGCTCTCGATGAGGTTGGCCGGGATGGCCGCGCAGTTGATGGGGAGAAACCGGCTCCGCTTGCGTTCGGAGTTTTGGTGAATGGCGTTGGCGATGAGCTCCTTGCCCGTTCCCGACTCGCCCTGAATGAACACCGTGGCACGGGTGGGGGCGACCATTCGGATCTGCTGGAAGACCTCGCGCATGGGGTCCGAATTGCCGACGATATTTTCGAAGCCGAACCGCTCGTCCAGTCTCGCCTTGAGCTCGTCCACCTCGACCTTCAGGCGGCGCTTCTCCACGAGGGCCTGCACCCGCCTTCTCAGCTCGTAGAGATCGACGGGCTTTGCGAGGTAGTCATCGGCCCCGACCTTCATGGCCTGCACCGCGGATTCGACGGAGCCGAAGGCGGTGATGAGGAGCACGCCCACCGAGTTCTCGGACTGCTTCACCTGGCGAAGCACCTCCATGCCGTCCATGCCCGGCATTCGAAGGTCGGTCAAAACCAGATCCACCGAATCGTGGGTCTTGAAGTAGGCCATGCCTTCCTCGGGGCGCTGGAACGGATGCACCTCATAGCCCACCTTCTCCAGGGCCCGTGTTAGGCTTCGAAGATTTTCTTCCTCGTCTTCGAGGATCAGAATCGAACCTAGGGCCATTTTGGCACACCTCCTATCCGCGAGAATACCTAAAAAGCAAGACGGGTGCCAATCCCCAATCCCGCCATGGAAGCCGAAAGGACGGTGCAACTCCCTATGGATCTTGCTGATCGCCCACTCCGCCGAAGGCGGGACCATCCGATCGCGGAATTTAAGAATCCCCGGGCCCAAATTCCGCGATGGATTGGTCTTGCCTTCGGCGCTGCAGGTGCTTTCCGAGGGAAAGGCTTTTTCTCCCAAACGGGGAGGGGGCTTTTCTTTCGCGTTCCGCTGGCGGAGCCAGGCGGAACGCTCGGTTTGCCTTTCGGGGCTTTCGCGTTCCGCTGGCAAAGCCGGACGGAACGCTCGGTTTGCCTTTCGGGCCCCTCCCCGCTCCAAGGGCTTGGCCCGCGGAGCCTCACCCCACCCTTGGCACATTCTTCGCCTCCGGCTCGAATGCCCCCAATCCCTTATCAGGTGAAAGGGCATTGGAGTTAAACCACGTGTTCATCAACATTTGGGGGCTCCGTTCCGGTTTCATCGCGGGATTGGGGGAATCTGTAAGATTTGTAAAAACTTGCACCGCCTGTTCGGTTTCCATCGCGGGATTGGGGCCGGGCGCTTGCATTCCGCTTACCGCCTCTCTATTTTGTGCTGGAGATGGGGTTCGCTTGAGGGTTTGGAGGCTTTCGAGCCCGGGTTGGATCCGGGAAAAGAATGCGCCAAAGGTGAGTTGAGGCCCCTAGAGCCCTTAAAGCGGGGAGGGACCCGAAGGGCAACCCGGCCGCTCCGTCCGGTTCCTCCAGCGGGGCGCGGAAGAGAAGCCCCCGCCGATCAGGAGATAGAGCCCTTCCCTCTGGTGTCACCTGCGCCGCCGAAGGAAGGACCATTCGATCTCGGAATTTGGTGAAAGGAGAGGCCTTGATGGAAGCTACGCGAGGGTGCCCGTTCTGCGACGCGAAGGATGCCCTTCTCCGCAATGAGTTGGCCCACGCCCGGTTCGACACCTCTCCCGTGAATCCGGGCCACCTCCTGCTCATACCGAACCGCCACGTATCGGACTTCTTCGATACCACGGCGGAGGAGAAAAAGGCGCTCATGGACTTGATGGAGGAGGCGAAAGCTCTGGTGGATCTGCGCTTTTCTCCGCAAGGGTACAACGTGGGGATCAACGTAGGAGCCTGCGCCGGCCAGACCGTCTGGCACGTCCACGTGCACCTGATCCCCCGGTACAAAGGGGACGTGGCCAATCCCAGGGGCGGGGTCCGCGGGGTTATCCCGGCTAGGCAGTCCTATTGATAGGTAGCTCGTGAGCCCTGCGCGCGTGGCCGCGGGGAGAGGGGGGCAGGAGAAGTCCCCCGTCTTTCCCCGCTCCGCCAACCTCAAGCCGTCTTCTTGCCCTTCTTGAAGATCACCAGCTTGCCGCCGCTCGCCTTGGTCCTTTGGGCGCCTTCGTTCTTCTCGTTGAGGGCCAGTTCGCCTCCGGCCATGGCGAGCCCCAGTTCGCGCCCGATGTGTCCCCCGATCTGGATGCGCCCGCCTACCATCTCTTCCCCGGCCTGGTCCCACGCGAGATCGCGGATGTCGATGATGCCGCCCATCATGCGGTAGCCGGCCGAGTACCCGGCATTGCCCCGGACCACGATGCGCCCGCCCACCATGGAGTTGCCGATGAGGTCGTAGGCGTTGCGCTCCACCAGAATCTCGCCGCCCGTCATGGCGCGCCCCAGATTGTTTTCGGCCAGCCCCTTCACGTGGAGGGTTCCGCCCTTCATCCCCGTCCCCGCCAGGTCGCCCGTGTCGCCCTCCACAATGAGGGTACCGGATTCCATAAAGGCTCCCGTGAAGGCGCCAAGATTCCCCTTGACGGTGAGATCGAAGTTACGGCCGAAGACCCCCACGCAGTCGAGCAGCACCTCATCCAGAACGGAAAGATCGAGGATCTGGTCCGCAGGCAGGCGGCGCCGGACGGCGGAGAGGAAGAGCCCGGCCTTCCGAGCAAAAGCCATGTGGCTGCGGGCCGAAACGATGGCCCCTAGGGCCTCCTGAAGGCTTCCCACGGGTAGGGGCTCCTGGCCGAGGGCTGCGACGGCCGCCTCAAAGTCCTTGGCGAGGCTCTCGGCGTAGGGGGCGTTCAGATAGGTTTCAAAGGTGTTTTTTAGGTCCATGGCTCCCCCCTCCCTCAGACCGCCGGCGGGTACCAGCCGCGGTTCGGGTCGCGGACATAGGCGTCGATGGCGCGGGCTGCCTCCCGGCCCGCCCTCGTGGCCAGGATCACGGTGGCCGCGCCCGTGATGGCGTCGCCCCCCGCGAAGACCTTCGGCACCGTAGTCATGTAGGTTTCGCGGTTGACCTTGATGACGGAGCCCCAGCGCGTGGCCAGCCCCGGCAGATTGGAGGGGATGAGCACGTTGGGTGTCTGGCCGATGGAGACCACGACGGTGTCGCATTCGATGATGTAGTTGCTGCCCGGAACGGGGATCGGGCGACGCCGCCCCGATGAATCCGGCTCACCGAGCTCCATCCTCTGCACCTCCACCGCTTTCACGAAACCGTTTTCGTCGCCGATGTAACGCACGGGGTTGGTCAGTAACGTGAAGATGGCGCCCTCCTCCAGGGCGTGCTCGATCTCCTCCCCGCGCCCCGGCATCTCCTCACGGCTGCGCCGGTAAACGATCCTCGCCTCCTCGGCCCCCAGGCGCAGGCTGATGCGCACCACGTCGAAGGCGGTGAAGCCGGCGCCCACCACGACCACCTTGCGGGGCTTGCGGATGGGGGTACCGGCACCGGAGGTCCAGGCTTTCATCAGGTTCACGCGGGTGAGAAACTCGTTGGCCGAGTAGACGCCGTTCAGGTTCTCGCCGGGGATGCCCATCATGTTGGGATACCCAGCGCCGGAGGCCACGAAGAGGGCGTCGAACTCATCCAGCACCTCCTGCACGGGCATGGTGCGCCCCACCACCACGTTGCACTCCAGCTCGACGCCCAGGGCCTGCACGTACTCCACCTCCTTCTGGACGATGGCCTTCGGGAGGCGGAACTCGGGGATGCCGTACATGAGTACGCCGCCGGCCTTGTGCAGTGCCTCGAAGAGGTGGACCGTGTGGCCCATCTTGGCCAGGTCGGCCGAGCAGGAGAGGCCGGCGGGTCCGGATCCGATGACCGCCACCTTGTAACCCGTGGCCGGCGCCTTGGCCACCGAGTCGGCCCGCCGCTCCGAATGGGCGAACTGCCAGTCCGCCGAAAAGCGCTCCAGGCGGCCGATGGCGATGGGGTTTTTCGGGTTGGTGTCATTGATGATGCAGGCCGCCTCGCAGAGGTTCTCCTGGGGGCAGACGCGGCCGCAGACGGCGGGCAGGTTATTGTACTTCCGGATGTGCTCGGCGGCCTCCACGAAGCGGCCCCGCGAGATGTGGCCGATGAAGGTGGGGATGTCGATGTGGACGGGGCAGGCCACCACGCACCGGGGCTTGGGGCACTCGAGGCAGCGCATGGCCTCGGCCACGGCCTCGGCGGGCGAGTAGCCCAGGGCCACCTCGTCGTAGTTCTTCAGGCGGGCCTCAACGCTCTGGCAGGCGATCTCCAGGCGCGGCTCCTTGGAGCGGGGACGCTTCTTCTCCCCCTCCTTCACGCCGCCCAGGGCTGCGATGTCAATGGTTTCGCTCATGAATCCATCTCCCCTACCGCTTGAGCGTTTCGAAATAGAGCCGGCAGGAGGGGCTTGAGGCGATGGCTTCGCGCTCCTCCTTCTGGTAGACCTTCATTCGGGCGAACATCTCGTCCCAGTGGACCTTGTGGCCGTCGAAATCGGGCCCGTCCACGCAGACGAATTTCGTTTCGTCCCCGATACCCACCCTGCAGCCCCCGCACATCCCAGTGCCGTCGATCATGATGGTGTTCAGGGAGACCGTGGTGGGCACCCCCCAGGGCCGGGTCATTTCCGCCACGGCCCTCATCATGACGGGCGGGCCGATGGCCACCACGCGGTCCATGGGCCGCCCCTCGTCGTGAAGTTTTTTGAGGGCGTCACTCACGAAACCCTTCATGCCGAAGGAGCCGTCATCGGTGGTGACGATCAGCTCGTCGGAAGCCGACCGGAGCTTATCATCCCAGAACATGAGGTCCTTGCGCCGGTAGCCGATGATCGTGACCACCCGGTTGCCCGAGGCGCGCAGCCCCTTGCAGATGGGGTAGATGGGCGCCACACCCAAGCCGCCGCCGATGACCACCACCGTTCCCACCCGGTCCAGGTGGGTCGGAGTGCCCAGGGGACCGAGGACGGCGAAAAGGTGATCTCCCACTTGGAACTCTTCGCCCAGTTCGATGGTGGAGCGGCCGACCTCCAGGAAGACGATGGTGACTTCGCCCTTCTCCGGATTGGAGTCGGCGATGGTGAGCGGGATCCGCTCGCTCTCTTCCCGGTTCATGACCATCAGGAACTGGCCGGGTTTGTGGGCCTTGGCAACCCGGGGGGCCTCGATGGTCATCTCCACCACTCCGGTGGCGAGCACTTTCTTGCCGGTGATTCGGTACATGAAACCCCCTTCGGACGCAATGCCGTCTCTCCGCGGGCATGCTACAATACGCGGTCCCCCCCGTAAAAGAGGGGCGAATTATAAGGCCTGGAGGGCCGAATGTGCAAGTAGAGGGCCAGGTCTACCAGACCATGGGGAAATGGCACTGGGTCTGGGACGGCGCCGAAATAAGGCAGGGCTTCCCCGGCGGCCGTCTGGCGCTGGGAGGAGGCAGGCGAAAGAACCGAGTGGCGGTGGGGGACCGGGTCACGCTCAGGCTCCAGTCCGACGGTTCGGCTCTCATCGAGTCCATCCTGCCCAGGAAGAACAAGCTCTCCCGGCGCTTGTCTTTTACGGGGGCGGAACACGTGGTGGCGGCCAACGTAGACGTGTTGGCGGTCATGCTCGCCCCCAATCCGCTCCTGAACACGGCCCTGCTCGACCGGTATCTCGTGGCGGCGCTCTCCCAGGGGATGGAGGTGGCGGTCCTCGTGAACAAGATGGACCTCCTCTCGCCGTCCGAGGTGAACGAAACCCTGGAACCCTACCGGAGGCTCAACTACCCGATATTCCCCATGGCCGCCAAGCTCCGCCGCGATCTGGACGCCTTCCTCTCCGCCGTGGCGGAACGGTGGGTGGTCCTCGTGGGCCACTCTGGGGTGGGCAAGACCACGCTGGTCAATGCCGTCGTGCCCGGGGCTGAGGAGAGGGTGGCGGAGGTCCGTGAAGCCACCGGCAAGGGACGGCACACCACCTCCAGCGCCATCGCGCATCGTTTGGAGGACGGCACCATCCTCGTGGACACGGCGGGCATTCGGGAATTCGCGCTCTGGGAGGTGGGCTGGCGCGAGGTGGAGCGGTCCTTTCCGGAAATCCACGAGGCTGGGGCCGGATGCCGCTTTCCCGATTGCCAGCACGACCGCGAGCCGGGGTGCGCCGTGAAGGGGAGCCTCCAGGCGGGCCGGATCAGTCACCGCCGCTACGGAAGCTACCTCTCCCTGCTGCGGGAGGTTCTGGGGAAAGGGGCTGAGGCGCGGTGACCGCGGAGGGGGCAGCCTTCGGCTGGGATATGGCGGCAAAGAGAATGCTGCAGGGCCTATAACGCGGGCGGTCTCCAAGCCCCAATCCAGCGATGGAACTGGAACGGAGCCCCCAAATGTTGATGAACACGTGGTTTAGCTCCAATGCTCTTTCACCTGATAAGGGATTGGGGGCCTTTGAGCCGAAGGCGAAAAAGGCGTCCAAGGGTGGGGGTCCCTCCGTCTGGCT
>Ga0207433_10005231_pt1 | contig 23299 bp, 12 predicted proteins | sample YelNatPaOPGAMG01_FD_187559 | JGI IMG/M metagenome (GOLD analysis project Ga0207433, IMG submission 187559) | Hot spring thermophilic microbial communities from Obsidian Pool, Yellowstone National Park, USA - OP-RAMG-01 (SPAdes) (version 3) | ecosystem: Environmental > Aquatic > Thermal springs... | reverse complement strand
CGTCGGCGTAGTCCCCGGCGTCTTTCTCCCCGCGCCAGGCGTGGTAAGTGTTGGTGATCTTCTTGATGTCTTCGTCGGTCAGCTCGCGGTGGGTGCGGTCCACCATCCGGCCCATGCTGCGGGCGTCGATGAAGAGCACCTGGCCGCGGCGGTCACGGAACTTGCCGTTCTTGCGGTCGCGCGCGAGGAACCACAGGCAGGCAGGGATTTGCGTTGAGTAGAAAAGCTGGCCGGGCAGGGCGACCATGCAGTCCACGAGGTCGGCTTCGATGATGTTTTTGCGGATTTCGCCTTCGCCGGACTGGTTGGAGGACATGGAGCCGTTGGCGAGGACGAAGCCGGCGACGCCGGTGGGCGCGAGGTGGTGGATGATGTGCTGGACCCAGGCGAAGTTGGCGTTGTTCACTGGTGGGATTCCGAACTTCCAGCGCTTGTCCTCGCGCAGGTGCTCTCCGCCCCAATTCTTCATGTTGAATGGCGGATTGGCGAGGATGTAGTCCGCCTTGAGGTCAGGGAAGCGGTCGTTCGGGAAGGAGTCGCCTTGCTCGATGCGGCCGTCGATTCTGTGGAGGGCGAGATTCATCTTGCACAGCCGCCAGGTCGTGTAGTTGAGCTCCTGGCCGTAAATGCTGATATCACCAATACGCCCGCCGTGGGCTTCGATGAACTCCTCGGATTGGACAAACATGCCGCCCGAGCCGCAGCAAGGGTCGTAGACCCGCCCCTTGTATGGGCGGAGCATTGCCACAAGGAGCTTGACGATGCAGCGCGGCGTGTAGAACTCCCCGCCCTTCTTTCCCTCGGCACTCGCGAACTGCCCGAGGAAGTACTCGTACACCCGGCCGAGGATGTCCCGGGCGTGGTTCTCGACGCCGCCTAGGGGAATGTTGGAGATCAGGTCTATGAGCTGGCCGAGGCGGGTGTTGTCGAGCGCCGGACGCGCGTAATCCTTGGGGAGCACGCCGTTGAGGGATGGGTTGTCCCGCTCCACCGCCTCCATGGCCCGGTCCACCAGTTCCCCGATGTTCGGCTGGCGGGCGTTTTTCTGAAGCTCTGACCAGCGGGCCCCGGGCGGGACCCAGAAGATGTTCTCTGCCCGATACTCGTCGGGGTCCTCGGGGTCGGCGTAGGGCTCCGCGAGGAGCTTCTTTCGGTGCTCCTCGAAGGCGTCGGAGATGTACTTCAGGAAAATGAGCCCTAGGACGACGTGCTTGTACTCGGCAGCGTCCATGGAGCCGCGCAGTGTGTTGGCCGCAGCCCATAGCTGAGCCTCGAAACCCAAGTTGGCGGATGTGGTTTGGTGTTGTGACGGTTTCTTGATCCTGGGCATGTCAATTGGCTCTTACCTTCCCTGCCGTGCGCTGGCTCGCCGCGTGGCAGATCATCACCGCGTCATTATCGCCATGACCAAGCGATTAGTCCAGCCCGCTTCGGTCCGGTTGAACTCGAGCTGCTGGCGGCCCGGCCAGGGCCGTTTCCCCGAAAGGGTCCGGCCAAATGGGGAGCCGTCGGCCCACGCCGCCCAAGATCGCCCCTGTGCAGATGCGCTCGTGGATACGGAGAGGAACGACAATCCTCCGGAACCAGGCATGCGGTGTCTTGACTGGCCGGAGCAGTCGCCAGCCGGGGTTGGTGCCTGAGGCCTAATGTTGGGTCTGCCTCTGGTGCCATCCGTACGCCGCGGCAATGCCGCTCCTGCCCTGGGCCTGGGCGCGCCGGGAACGCAGGCGCTATTGGGGGCCTTGTCGCGCGTCTTGTTGGTGCGCTCTATTTCCATGCCTCCCTCTCGACAAGTCTTGCCACAGCCGCTTTCGGCACCCGCAAGAGGATAGCCTCGTTGCTCGGCTTCATCACAGCAAAATCGCCTTCCGGAGCAGCCAGGCACGGTTATGCGGCTTGCGGCTGCGACTGATCCCAAGGGCCACCTTGACTCCCAGAGCGCCACATCGTTTCGGACTTGCCCAACCCTCAGCTCCGTCAACCAAGCCCCGGGCCACAGGTTCAGGGGCCCTTGGTTGCGGCTGAATGCCAGCGCGCCCTGGTGAATTGGCCTTCGAACGCCAAGGCGATCAGAGAAGCGTACTCAATGGCCACTTGCTTGTCTTGAGCCACCAGACCCTGGATTTAGCGAAGTCCAGACCGTTACCGCGCCACTGATCCGCAACGGCACAGCCCAGCGACGGCGGATCGTGAGCGGTCTGGGCATGCCGCTGGGCAGGGTCCAGCGCTGCCATGGGCTGTATCGGGCAGGGCGGAGCGGGTGCTGGAGCACAGCCGACTGAAGCAGGAGGAGTAGCCGGGCTCAAAGGGCAGCGGCAGCGCACCCGGCGCCCATTGGGCTTGAAAGACCTGCCGGACCGGGAGCGCTTAAGGCCATTGGCCACGACCCAGACGCGCTTTGTGGGTCCGATGAAGCTGATGGCCTATGAGGCGGAGGCGGCGCTGGTGGCATTGAGGCGGCCGAGGCGGGCGCCGGCCTAGGATTCGCGGCCTAGGTGCGGCAGGTGTAACCAGTGCGGCGGACCTATGTCCCGAGATGGTGCAGGAAACGCTGACGGTGCGGATCCACCGGCTCAGCGGTGGAATTCACGACGCGGCGTTGGACCATCTGTGAGCGGAGTTGACCGCCACCGGGACGGTTTTCCCTGGCAGGGACCTCCGGCTAGTTTTCGAGCCCGTTGGGGTAAAGAAAACGCCATGGCATCAGCAGGTCCGAGGCTGGGCATTGGTGCTTGCCTAGCTCATGGCCGGCAGGGTACCGAGACTGCGTGATTAGATCCCAAACGGGTTTGCGGTGTGTGATCTCAGCGGCTCGCGTGAGGCCCGAGCCGCTCGCGCTCGATGCGGAGGGCTGCGTGCTTGGGAACCCCGTGCATTGGGTTGGAGCGCTTAAGCGTTTCCTGCCATGGCTGAGCTTGGTGGTTGCGGCAAACGCTACCCAGGCCGCCATCGAGCCGGGCTTGGTCGCGCAGCTTGAAACGGTTATCCAGCAGGAGATGCGCGACTGGGGCATCGGCGGGATAACAGTGCTGTTAACGGACGATCAGCGGACGCTGTATGCCGCCGGATTTGGCGAAGCTAAGCGCGACTCGATTTTTCGGGTAGGCAGTATTTCGAAGCTGTTCAATGCAGTGGCGGTGATGCAGCAGGTGGAGGCGGGCAAGCTGGATTTGGACGCGCCGTTGCCGGCAGAGCTGTTGCCGTTGAATCCGTTCCCGGATGCGCCGCCGGTGACGCTGCGGCAGCTCTTGTGTCACCGCAGCGGTGTGCCTCGCGAATGCCCGGTCGGCGGCTACTTGGACGCCTCGGAGCCCGGGTTGGCCGCTACGGTGGCCAGTGCGCGTGGATGCGTGTTGGTGACTCGGCCCGGAGAGAAAACGCGCTATTCGAATTTGGGCCCAAGCATTGCCGGGCTTTTAGTCGAGCGGGGCACGGGCCAGTCGTTCGAGGCGTATCAACGGGCGCATGTGCTGGGCCCGTTGGGTATGAACCAATCGGCCTGGACACTTGCCCGGGTGCCCCGGAGCCGACTGGTTCGGGCTTATATGCGGGTGGCGGACGGACGGGGCGGTTGGCGACGCCAAGCCGCGCCGGTGTTTGAGCTGGGGACAATCCCGGCTGGCAACCTGTTCTCGACTGCAGATGACTTGGCCCAGTTCGCCCGCGCGCTACTGCGCGGCGGTGCAGGCCTGCTCAAGGCGGCTACGCTGGCTGAGATGTGGCGGCCACAGTTGACCGAGCAAAGCACTGGATTTGGCCTGGGCTTCATGGTGGATCGGTTCGGCCAACACCGGGTAATCAGCCACAGCGGGGCTGTGTATGGGCACAGCAGTTCGTTGGTGTTACTGCCGGAGGCCAAGCTTGGCGTGATTGTGTTGGCCAATGAAGACATTGTCGGAGGTCGGGTGCGGCGGATCAGCCGCACGGCGTTAAATCTCTTGCTGGAAGCGCGCTTCGGCGAACAACCAGCCGCATCGCCCGCACCTGAAGCTGGGGCAGACCTGAACCGGTTTGTGGGCGAGTATGAATCGCAAAGTTACTGGGCGCGCTTGGAGGTCAGGCCCGGTCGGCTGGTGGGTGAGGTGTCGGGCCAACCGACTTGGTTCAGCCCTGTGGCGGGCCTGAAGTTCACTGCCGATAGCCGGATCGACGATGCCACACCGGTCGAGTTCCAAACCGATTCAGCAGGTCAGGTCACTGGTTTTTCCATGGGCGTGCAGCGGTTTCGGAAGGTGGGGGCGCAGCCGATGCCGCTGCCGGAGCCGTGGCGGGCAGTGTTGGGCAGTTACGGCCCAGAGTTTATCCCGCTGGTAGTTAGCGAACGGCACGGTCACCTGTATGTGATGACGGAGAACATGGTGGATTACCGGTTGGTGCCGGTGAACCGGCAGGTGTGTCAATTGCCGCCGGGCATGTATGTGGACGAGCAGGTGGTGTTTCTGATGGATCCCAAGGGGCGCGTGCAGGGCATCAACTTTGCCAACATGGTCTTTGCCCGCCGTAAAGCCGCGCCAGCACTGCCGCGTTGAAGGGCTTGTGCTGAGGGCCTGCTAGCTGGATCGAGTTGGCCTTGGGCGCCAGCGCAGCAGACGCAAGGCGTTGCCGATGACCACCAGGTCGCTCAACCCCATGGCTGCGGCGCACAGGATTGGGCTCATGAAGCCCAGCGCGGCCAGCGGTACGCTGGCTGCGTTGTAAAAGAAGGCCCAGAAGAGGTTCTGCCGAATCACCCGCAAGGTGGTGCGGGCCAAGCCCAGGCTTTCGGGCACCGCCTCGATCTCAGATTTCAACAGCAGCATATCCGCGGCTTCTTGGGCGATGTCGCTGGCGCGGCAGACAGCGATACCCAGGTCAGCTTGTTCCAGTGCAGGGGCATCATTGATGCCGTCACCCACAAAAGCCACGCGCTGACCGTGGTGTTGGAGCTGCTGGACAAACTGGGCTTTCGCTTCAGGTCGGGCTTGGGCCAGGACCTGCTCGGGGCTCAACCCCACCATGGCGGCGATGCGGGTGGCGGTGCGCGGGTTGTCGCCGGTGACCAAGTGCACGCGCAAACCCTGGCGTTGAAGCTGGCGCACCACTTGTTCTGCGCCGGGCTTGACCGGGTCCATCAGCGCTAGCAATGCGGCTAAGCGGCCATCGACCGCCAAGCCCAACACACTGCTGCCGTTGGCCGTGGCCGCTTCCACAAAGCTCGAGGCAACCGAACAGTCCGTGCCCAGTTCAGCCAGCCAACTGAGCGAGCCCAACCGCACTTGAACGTTGCCGTGGGGCTCCCATCTAGCTTCCAACCCGGCCCCATGCACTTCGCGCCAGGCGCTGATGGGTTCGGACTCCGGTGATAGCCGAGCCACAGCTTGGCTGAAAGGATGGTTAGACCTCCGGGCCAAGGTTGCCGCTAATCGGAGGGCTTGCGGACTGCTGGGCAGTCCCGGCCCATCCAGCACTTGGGTCTGCACCACGGTGGGCCGGCCAACCGTCAGGGTGCCGGTCTTGTCAAACACCACCGTGGTGATATGGCCCGCTTTCTCCAGGGCCACCGCGTCGCGGATCAGGATACCGCGACGCGCTGCGGCGTTGCAGCCGGCCATGATGGCTGCAGGGGTGGCCAAGCCCATGGCGCAGGGGCAAGCGATGATGAGCACTGCCGCAGCGATAATGATGGCCGTAGCCGGGCTGCTGGCCGGCAGATGCGTCCGCCACAGGTAAACACCAAGTCGATCATGGACGCGTCGAGCGGATTCGTAGCCCAGGCCCCACCACAACCCCGCTGCCAGGGCCACCAACACCACCACCGGCACAAACACGTTGCTGACCCGATCGGCCAGCCGCTGAATGTGGGCGCGGCTAGCTTGGGCCCGTTGCACCGCCGCAATCACCTGAGCCAAGGCCGTCGCCTGGCCGGTGGCGCTCACGCGCAGAAGCAGTTGGCCACTGAGATTGACGGTGCCGGCATACAGCGGTGCGCCCACGGTTTTGTCCACCGGCAACGACTCGCCTGTGAGCATCGATTCGTCCACCGCCGAGCTACCTTCTGCCACCCAGCCGTCCACGGGTACCCGGTCGCCGGGTTTCAACACTACCTGGTCACCCACCTGCAGCGCGGCTACCGGCACGAGCTGTTCGGACCCGTCGGCTTCGCGGCGGCGGGCTGTGGCCGGCGCTAAATGCATCAGCGCGCGCACCGCACTTGCAGCTCGCGCGGTAGCGCGCGCTTCCAGCCAGTGCCCCAAGCTGATGAGGGTGATGATGGCTGCTGATTCGAGGAAATACAGATGCCCGGTGCCGGTCAGCAACGCCCACAAGCTGTACCCATAGGCGGTGGTTGAGCCCAAGGCCACCAACGTGTCCATGTTGGACCGGCCAGCCTTAAGCTGCGTCCAAGCGCCTTGGTAAAACCGGGCGCCGGCCAACCCCTGCACCAAGCTGGCCAATAGGAATGCAACCCAGCCAAACCAGGGTTGGTGCCCCCAACCCAGCACCCACTCCCCGATCAGCAACGGCACTGTAGCTGGGATACCAATCCACAGGTTCCATTCCCACCCGGCTTGGCGTCGGCGGGGTGCCTGCAGTGCGTCTGGATGAGGCACCTGACCCGGGCCGGTGCCAGCGGATGGCGCAACGGGTCCTGAGGAAGGTGCGGCAGGTTGCTGCGGTTCGGGTAGTAGGCGGACGTCGTATCCGGCCCGTTTAACTGCCGCCAGCAGCTCCTGCGGCTGGGGCGCTGCGCCCTGGGCCCAATGCACTTCAGCTTGCCCGGTCTCCAAGCTCACCGTTGCGTGGCTGACCCCCGGCACGGCTTGAATGGCGTCTGTGACCCGGCGAGCGCAGTTGCTGCAGCTCATGCCTCGAACGGCCAGTACAGTTCGAGGCGGCGCCGCATCTAGTGCGGCGGCCGAATTGGGCTTGGGGCCGGCTGGCTCCATCTCGTCCAAAAAATAGTGGCTTGGCAGCGGCTCGTCATGTTGATTAGTGCAACCACGACGCTCGTGTTGTCCATGAACCGAACCCAGTGCACGGTGGCAGGGTTAGTATGGCTGAGCTGCTTAGTGGCGGCAGTGGCTGCCCAGCCCAGCCCAGCACCGCCAGATCGCCCGGTGGAAGTGGCTCCGGGGATTTTCCAGATTGGTTATCTGACGCATCCGCGGTTGACCGAATGTTCGGGTGTAGTGGCCAGCCGCCGGCATCCGGGTGTATTCTGGGTGCACACCGACGGTGGGGGGCCCAAGAAACAAGTGCTGTTTGCCGTCCGACGCACCGGCCAGCCCATCAAGGAATACCGTGTCGTGGGCGCGATGCTGCAAGACTGGGAAGACATTGCCCTAGATGATGCGGGGCGCATTTACCTGGCAGACACGGGCAACAATGATGCCCAACGCCAGCAAGTGGCGGTGTATGAAGTGGACGAACCGGACCCAAACGGTTTTGGCTCGACGGTGCAGATCAATCGCACCTGGCCACTGCGGTTTCCCGCAAAGCCGTTGGATTGCGAAGCGCTGTTTGTCTGGCAAGGCTACGGCTATCTGATTGCCAAACTGTCCGATGACCGGCGCGCTGAGCTGTACCGATTCGCCCTCACCAATGCCGGGTCGGTCCAATTGCTGGAATGGGTGGCCCGGCTACCGATTACCTCGCCGGTGACCGGTGCGGACCTTTCAGCCGACGGCCAGCGCTTGGCAGTGGTGGCCAAGGCTGGGGCATGGCTGTTCGACATCAACGGTGACCCAGCCCGGGCCGGTCGAGCTCCTTGGCGCCGTGCCCGGTTCAAAGACCAACGCATTGAAGGCTGCTGTTTTGTCCAAGAGGGCTTGCTGGTGACTGCCGAAACGCGTCAGGTTTACCTGTTCACTGACGCAGCCTTTGGTGGGCACAGACCCTGAATTGGATCGCGCCAGCCACGCGCCCAACCGCACGATGGGCATAGCCGCGCCCCAAACTTTGGGTCCTTCCTAAAGGCCAAGACTTGCTCCAGACCTCGGCGCCAACACATTTGGCCCGCGCATGAACGCTGCGGTAAGCCTTGGGCTAACATTGATCATTGCGTTGGCGCAGCCAGCCTGTGCGGCTGAGCACGGCAGAGCCGCCTGGTTCAATCACGCGCTGGTCGGCATGGAAATCGGCCCGACCGGCGCGCAATTCGGCTCCAGCGACACCAACGACGCCCGTTACTGCGCGCGCTTTGACGGGCGCGCGATTGTGCGCCAGGCCGTGGCGGCGCAGGCCCAGTATCTGGTGCTGTGGGTGCGCGACGGCGATTACGCCTACTACAACTCGAAGCTCCTGCTCAAGGCGCCCGGCCTGGGCCAGCGCGACCCGCTGGCTGAAGCGGTCGAAGAGGCGCGCCGGCACCACCTGCCGATCATCGCTTACTGCGTAGTGCAACAGGGCGGCCATTTCCTGCGGGCGCATCCGGAGTGGGAAATGCGCGACCCGGACGGCCGGCGCATCGGCCGGTTCTGCTACAACTCGGGCTATCTGGAGGCGATGAAACAAATCGTGGCCGAGCAACTGACCTACGGCATTGCAGGCTTTCACATGGACATGCTGGATCAGGGCTTCGGCCCACCTTACGGCTGCTGGTGCGAGGCTTGCCGCGCGCAGTTCCAGCGGGACTTCGGTCACCCCATGCCGAAAGGCCCCACTTGGGACGCGGCCTGGGACGACATGCTCGAGTTCCGCTACCGCTCCAGTGAACGGTTCATGAAAGCGCTGGCGGCCCACATCAAGGCCATCAACCCGGCGGCCTCGGTGGACTTCAATTATCACGGCAACCCGCCGTTCAGTTTCGAGGTGGGCCAGCGACCAGTTCAACACGCCGGCCTTGGCGACTTCATCACCGGCGAGACGGGCGTGTGGGGCTTCAGCGCGTTGACGGTGGGGCTGAACGCCGAGTTTTACCGGGCAGCCGTGCCGCACCAGCGCGTCCAGGTGGCCATGCAACGCGGCGTGCGGATGTATCACGACCAAACCACTCGCCCGCTCAATGACCTGCGCTGGGAACTGCTCACTTTGCTGGCGCACGGGGCGTTTGTGACGGTGGTGGACAAGACCGGCTTCGATGGCTGGCTGGATCCGGTGGCCTATGAGCGCATCGGCGCGGCCTTCAAAGAAGCGCGGGCCAAACGCGAGCATTTCGGCCACCGGCCGGTGGCCGAGGTGGGCCTGTGGTTCAGCAGCCGCACCCGCGACTGGGTGGGGCGCGAGAGGCCGGCGGACTACTTCCAGAGCTTCCTGGGCGCGCACAAGGCGCTGGTCTATGAACACATCCCTTACGGGGTGGTGCTGGAGGAGAACGTCACGTCGGACACGCTGAAGCAATTCCCGGTGGTGCTGTTGCCCAATGTCGGGATTCTGTCCGAGCGCGAAGTGGTTTTGCTGCGCCGCTACGTGCAAGAAGGCGGCAAGCTGCTCATCACGGGCCAAAGCGGCCAGTTCGACCGGCTGGGCCGGCCGCTAGCCGAGTCGGTTTTGAGCGACCTGATCGGCGCCAAGCTCAAGGGCCGGCTGCAGTCCTTGGACAACTGGGTGCGGTTTGGCTCCACCGAAACGGATGTCCGCGCCGGACACTTTGCGCCGGCGGTGCGGCCGGACTGGCCCTTCCTGGTCAAAGGTCCGGCCACGGTTTACGAACCGACCAGTGCTCAAGCCATCGGCCAACTGCTCAAGCCATATCGCACCACCCGCCAAATCGAAGGCAAGGAAGGCACCGACTGGCCGATGAGCGCCGAGGCGCCCGTTGGCCCGGCGGTGCTGGTGAACCCGGCCGGGCGCGGCCTGGTGCTGACGTTTGCCGGTTCACCCGACTTCGCCACCGCCAGCGAGCATCACATCATCGAAGCGCGCAAGCTGCTGCGCCACGCCGTGCGGTTCCTCAACCCCCAACCCCGCCTCGAGATCACCGCCCCGGCCAATGTCGAGGCGGTTGTCACTGACGATCCGGCCAACCGCCTCTTGCGGGTCCATCTCTTGGGCTACAACTCGCCACCCCAGACCATCCCGGCCCAGAACCGGCCCTACGTGTTGCCCCGGCCCATCGAGGATCCGCCCATGTATCGGGCCACTGTTCGATCCGGCCAGCCGTTGAAGCGGGTCCGCGCCTGCAATCCGTCCACCGCGCTGAAACGGCGGGCCAACACGGTGGAGGTCACGGTGAACGACGTGCACGAAGTGCTGCTGCTGAGCTATTGAGACCGATGAGCTGGGGACTGGACCGGCGGGATGGTTTGGCACTGGGCGCGCCCGGGCTAAAGCGGTAGCCGCCGGCGTAAGCCGGCGGATTGATCTGCCAGATTGCGCTGGGTCCGCCGCCTTACGGCGGCGGCTACGGGTATGGACGAAATCGGTAGCCGCCGAGGTGAGTCGGCGGAGCAGTGGGTAGCCGCCGGCGTAAGCCGGCGGATGATCTGCCAGATTGCGCTGGATCCGCCGCCTTACGGCGGCGGCTACGGGCACCCAACAGTTGGTAGCCGCCGGCGTAAGCCGGCGGATGATCTGCCAGATCGCGCTGGGTCCGCCGCCTTACGGCGGCGGCTACGGGCACCCAACAGTTGGTAGCCGCCGGCGTGAGCCGGCAGAAGGGTTCAAACTGAGATGCGCCTGTTCAACTAGTAGCGCCAGTTTTCGACCCAATGCCACGAACTTTTCATCTTGCAGAAGTGCTGGATGATCCGGCGGTACGTTTGAAACCCACGTGTAGTCTTTGCGGGTGCAATGGCTGCTTACATCCGGTGCGGCGCGCGCCCGCACCGCGGCTTGCTGGCCTGCACTGGTGGGCAGGCTCTTGGCCCTGGAGGCTCTGCCCTCGCTGGGCAAGAAATCCAAACGGCCTTTCTGCCGCCGCGCTTGTGTCTGCTCGTGAGGCTCTGGAATCTGATCTGGCAGCGGCTTTGCCCCAACCCACGCTGGCAGCCGTGGTGGTCGAGGCCCGCAGCGGCAAGGCCGAGGCCTTGCGCCTCGGTCCCAAGCTGTTGTCGGCCCGGCTGTGTTCCAGTGTCACCGGTGGGTTTGCCAAAGCCCGCGCCTGGCTGCTGCTGGCCTGGGTGAAGGAATGCTTCAGGGAACTAGCCCAGGCGGTGGCTGCGCTGGTCGCGCCCACGCCGGAGTCGCTGCCGGTGCGGCTGCTGGATGGCTCGACCTTGTGCCTGCGGCCGCACGAGGACATGTGCCGCCATTTCTCGCCTCATCGCACGCGCCGGTGGCAGGTTTACGGGTGCGGGGCGTGGGTGGTGGTGTGGGTTTGCCGCAGGGCGGTGTCGGAGCGGTCGGTTGCCGCGGGGCGGACGATGCTGTTTGGGGCGTTGGGGTGGCTGTGGCTGGGCTGGGTGTCGGGGCGGGGGCAGCAGGAACTGCAACGGTTTGTCGGGAGTTGGGGTGGGCGCGGTGGCTGCGCCGCAAGAAGCGGCGGCCGAGGTGCGGGCGCGGTATCAGAGGCTGGAAGTGTTCCCGGCGTTGCGAGGCCTGCGCGTCCAAGCGTGCCCGCTGCTCACCAAACTGGCCCGGAAAAGTTAGTGACATTGGGTTTCCGAGCTGCCGTATCCCGGCTTCCAGCCGGCGGTGCGTGCGGGTGTCCGGTGCTCCCGCTGATTGGCCGGCGGCCGTTTCACGATTCACAAACCGGGCTTGCCCGTCTATGTTCCGCCCGCGTCGGGCCCGGTCCGCTGAGCTGGACCGGCCCGGCAGGGATTGAAATGGTGATGGACCTTCAGCGCGACATACATCGGCCCGGGCCAAGGCCGGCAGCCACACTGCCCCAGTCATCGGGTTTGAAGGTGAGCAGTGGGCGCCGGCAAAACCAAGGCGAGCGCAGGAAGCTGCTCGATTCGTATGAAACCTTTCCCCCTAGGGCTTGAGTCGGCTTAGCTACGATGAACCTGGTGCCCTGGCTGGTTTGGCTGGTGCCGTTGGCCGCTGCGGCGTGGGTCACGCTGGCGGCCTTGCGCCGGCCTAAGCTTAGCGCAGCGGTGTCCATCGGGGCGGTTGTCCTCAGCTTTATCTTGAGCCTCGTTACCTTTGGCCTGCACCGCAGCGCAGGTCAACCGGTCGAATGGAGCGTTCGCTGGCTAACGGTCGGTGGGCTGGAGGTGCCGGTAGGGGTGAGGCTGGACTCCTTGAGTTTGCTGATGCTGCTGGTGGTCAGCGGCGTGGGCAGCGTCATTCACATTTATTCCTGGGGCTACATGCGGGCTGACCGCAGCATAGGCCGGTATTTTGCCGGGCTGAGCTTTTTCACCTTTGCGATGCTGGGCATCGTGTTGGCCACCAATTTTGTGCAACTGTTTGTGTGTTGGGAGCTGGTGGGGTTGTCCAGCTACCTGTTGATCGGGTTTTGGTACGACCGACCCGCAGCCGCCGCCGCGGCGCAAAAGGCCTTCATCACGACGCGCTTGGGCGACTTTGGGTTTTTGTTGGGCATCATTTGGGTGTGGTTCAACTGGGGCACCGTACACTTTGGCCAGCTCCAGCAAACCCTCCAGCACAACCCGGCCCTGCGCGACGGGGCCGCGTTAGCCCTGGCTGGGGTTTTGATCCTGTGCGGTGCGGTGGGCAAAAGCGCTCAGTTCCCCCTGCATGTGTGGTTGCCCGACGCCATGGAAGGTCCCACGCCGGTCAGCGCACTCATTCACGCGGCGACCATGGTAGCGGCTGGGGTGTACTTGTTGTGCCGGGTTCACTTCATGTTAGTCGAGCCGGTGCTGCAGTGCATCGGTTGGTTAGGCGCAGGGACGGCGGTGTTGGCGGCGGTAATTGCCCTGCAGCAGAACGACATCAAACGTATCCTGGCCTATTCGACCCTGTCTCAATTGGGATACATGATCATGGCGGTGGGCTTGGGCGGGCCTGGCCCAGCCATGTTCCATCTGACCACACACGCCTTTTTCAAGGCGCTGTTGTTTCTGGGCGCTGGGGCTGTGATTGTGGCGTTGCATCATCAACAGGACATCTGGCAGATGGGCGGCCTGAAAGCGCGCATGCCCACCACCTACTGGACGTTTCTGGTGGCTAGCTTGGCCTTGTGCGGTGTGCCGCCCTTGAGCGGGTTTTACAGCAAAGACCAGATCCTGGCTTTAGCTGCGGCACGTGCGCCGCTTTGGTTTGGCTTGGGGGTCGGGGTGGCAATCTTGACCACGCTTTACATGTTCCGGCTGGTGTTTGTGGTCTTCTTGGGCCCAAGCAGGTCCGAACCTGCGCGCCAGGCGACCGAAGCGCCTGCGGTAATGAAGTGGCCGTTGGTGGCACTGGCTGTGCCGGCAGCAGTATCTGGCCTGTGGGGGATCGAGGCGTTTCTGCAACCCCAATTCACGGGCAGCCAAACTGGCCTCGAGCCCGTCGGGCTGCGTGCGTTGGTGGAGCCCTTGCGTCATGCGCCGGGGGTGGCCTTTGCCGGGTTGGGCGCATTCATCGTGGGCCTGTTGCTAGCCCGCACGCTTTATTACCAAGCCGCCACCGACCCGTTGCCGACCAAGCTGGGTGCCTTGGCCACAGCCATGAACAACCGGTTCTACTTCGATGAGCTGTATCAGAAACTGATCGCCCTGACCCACGAAGCCCTGGCCCGGCTCATCGATTGGAGCGACCGCTGGGTGATTGCTGGCCTGGCAGTGCGCGGGCTGCACGGCACAACCGAGCTGGCAGGTCGGCTGTTGCGGCTAGCTCAAACGGGCAACGCCCAGACCTACGCCCTGCTGGTGGTGTTTGGGGTCATCGCGGTGCTGGCATGGGTGCTCAGCGGCTAACCGAGCCTGGGATACCATTATGTTAACGGCCCTGATCCTGATTCCGCTGTTGACCGCCGGTTTGGTAGCGCTGCTCCCAGGCCGGTGGGCAAGGGCGTGTCGCTGGATGGCGTTGGCGGGCGCAACGGCGACGCTGGGTGTGGCCGTGGCGGTCTTTTTGCAATTCGATCCGAGCGCATCGGGTTATCAGTGGGTCGAGCAGATGGCCTGGGTGCCAGCTTTGGGGATTAGCTACCATGTGGGTGTGGACGGGCTGAATGTGGGGTTGATCCTGATGGGCGCGGTGGTGGCCTGGGCAGCTATCGCAGCCGCCGACGAGGTCTCGACTCGGCCCAAAGCCTTCTATGCCCTGCTGCTGGTGGTGACCGGGGGCATCTTGGGCGCATTTGTGTCGCTGGACCTGTTTGCTTTTTATTTCCTTCACGAGCTAGCGTTCGTGCCCACATTCATCATGATGGGCATCTGGGGCCGAGGCGATCGGAAAGATTACGCCACCTTCCAGATCACCATCTACCTCAGCGTCGGCGCACTGGTGGCACTGGTGGGGTTAGTGGCCCTGTATTTGGAAGTGCCGGCTGAGGCCCGCACATTCGACCTGGTCAAGCTCCAGCAGCATCTCCAAGCCCACCCGCTGGCTGTCGGCACGCAACGATGGATCTTTGGTCTGCTGCTGTTGGGGTTTGGAATCTTGGTTGCCTTGTGGCCGTTCCACACTTGGGCACCCATAGGGTACGCCAGCGCGCCAACCGCCACCGCCATGCTGCATGCGGGTGTGCTGAAAAAATTCGGGCTGTACGGCCTGATGCGAATTGCGCTGCCGCTGTTGCCTGACGGTGCCGCGGCGTGGCTGCCGGTTGTAGCGGTGCTAGCGGTGGGCAACCTCCTGTGGGCTGGCTGGGTGGCAATGCGCCAGCGGGATTTGAACCTGTTGTTGGGCAACTCTAGCGTGGCGCACATGGGCTTTGCGTTCTTGGGCATAGCCAGCTTGACGGTTGTGGGGTTGACCGGGGCGGTAGTGGTGATGGTGGCTCATGGGTTGGTGGCCGCCCTGAGCTTTGGCCTCAGCGGATTTCTCTACAAGCAGACCGGGACGCTGCAGATGGATCAGCTCGGCGGGCTGTTGCGCCCGCTGCCATTTATCGGCGCAGCCCTGGCGATGGCCTTGCTGGCCGGGTGCGGTCTGCCTGGGTTTGCCAATTTTGTGGGTGAACTGCTGGTGTTGTTGGGCGTTTGGGGCGCGCGCACTTTACCGGGCGCGTGGATTGGGGTGGCAGCAGCCTGGGCAGGCCTAATCATCGGCGCGGTCTATGCCCTCGGTGCGGTGCGCACCATCCTGCACGGGCCACTGCCGGTCCAATGGGTCGGGTTGACCGACGCGCGGCTGTGGCGCAAAAGCCCATTTGTGGTGTTGCTAGCAGTGCTGCTGCTGTTTGGGTGTGTGCCTCGGTTGTTGACTGACCGGGTCGCACCCGCCACAGCCCAATTGGTGAACCGCGCGGCCAAGGTCAACCCACAGGGTCCGGTCAACCCTCTTCTGGCACATGGGCCATGACCAGCGCACCCCTGATGCTCGAGTTTGCCGTGCTGGTGCTGGGCTTGGGTGCCCTGGTGCAAGACTTGCGCTTACCAGCCCAGGCCAAACGACAGCTCGGCCACTGGGTCGCGCTGGGCTTGCTGGTGGTCTTGGGGTATAGCCTGGTGCGAATGCAGGCTGGGCCGCCTCAGTTTGCCTTCGGACAAAGTTACGTGCTGGACGGGCTAGCGCTGTGGTTCAAGCGGTTCTTTTTGTTGGCCGGCAGCCTGACGCTCCTGTGGGCCACCGCCGCTGCCCCGCGGTTGGAGACCGGCTGGGGCGAGTTTTACAGCCTGCACATCTTCGCTTTGCTGGGCATGTTGGTGGCCGCGTCAGCCAATGACTTTGTGACGGTGTTCGTGGCGCTGGAACTGATCACTGTAAGCTTCTACGTGCTGACCAGTTTCCAGCGGCGCTGGTTGGTTTCGTTGGAAGCAGGCAGCAAGTATTTGGTGCTGGGCGCCCTGGCCACGGGCCTGATGGTCTATGGGATTGCGTTGATCTATGGCACCAGCGGCACGCTAAGCTTTGCTGAGCTGGCCCGGAAAGCGGCTGCTCTGGAGACCAACCGGTTGTTTCGGGTCGGCCTCCTGCTGGTGCTGTTGGGATTAGCGTTCAAGTTGGCCGCTGTGCCGATGCAGTGGTGGGCACCGGACGTGTATCAAGGCGCACCCACGCCGGTCACCGCCTTTTTGGCCGTCGGCTCGAAGGCGGCCGGTCTGGTGGTGTTGCTGCGCCTGTTGTGGACTGGGTTGCCTCGACCGGCGGCGCAGGTGTGGACCGGGGTGCTGATGGCGCTAGCGGCCGCCAGCATCCTTTACGGCAGCCTAGGCGCCATTCCGCAGTGGAATCTGAAACGGCTGCTCGGTTACTCCAGCATCGCCAACGCAGGTTACCTGCTGATGGCCGTGGCGGTGCTCAGTCCAGAAGGCACGACCGGTAGTCTGTATTTCCTGGGTGCCTATTTGTTTACGCTGCTGGCTGCTTTCGGTGTGCTGACGGTGCTGATGTCGGCCGGCCAAGCCGAAGACTTAGGCAGCTTGGCCGGACTGAGTCGGCGCTCGCCGGGCCTGGCAGCGGTGTTGGCGTTGGCGATGGTATCGTTGGCGGGGGTGCCGCCCTTAGCCGGGTTTTTCGGGAAATTCCTGATCATCAAAGCCGTTTTGGAGGCTGGACCCGGGTATTATTGGATGGTGGCTGTGGCGCTGTGGGGCGTGGTGGTGTCGCTCTGGTACTATTTTGGCGTGATCCGAGCCGCATATTGGGCTGCTGCGCCGCAGTCATTGCCGGCAGTGAAAGTCTCCAAGACAGCCTGGGCCGGGTTGATGGTTTGCGTGGCGGGGATGCTGTTCTTAGGCCTGTTCCCGAGTGCCTTGGTTGACTTCGCCCGCCAGGTTGCAGGGGGCCTGCGGTAAAGTGGCGCCGCACGAATCTGGTCTAGTACCCGGCCAACTCGAGGCCACTCCAGTCCGGTGCGGCCGCATCAGCCAGCTCCACCAGGCCACCAGCGCATACGCCCCAAAAGCCGCTCCCAACGCAGCCAAGTATGCGCACGACCACTGGGCAATGAAACGGCCCCACAACCATACACCTAGCCCGGCCACCAATGCCGCGTAGGCGCTGGCAGCCCCTCCCAGCCGCGTGAATAGCCCGAGCACCACTAACGCAAAAATCCCCGCGCTGCCAAACGCCGAGGCGTTCTGCACCAACTCGAGAATCGAGCCGGCCCCCAATGCCAAACCCCAGGCGACCAGCCCGAACACCACCACCCCAGCCCGCGAAAGCCGAACCTTGCTGCGCTCGGTCAAGCCGGGTCGTATCGGCAGGATCAAATTATGCGCTGTCAATGCCGCAGCGGCCAACAACGTGCTGTCCACCGTCGAGAGAATCGCCGATACCAGTGCACCGGCAAACAGGATGTACAGCAGGGTTGGCAAATGCCGTTGCGCCATCAGGGGCAGCACCTGCTCAGCTTGCTGCAGCTCGGGGAACCATTGCGTGCCCACCAAGCCGAACCACACCGGGATCAACCCTACCGCAATGTAAAGCCCGCCGCCCAACAACGCGGAGCACTGTGCCACCCGAGGCGACCGAGTGGCTAAGACGCGCGCCACCAGTTCTTGGGCTACAACCGAGCCGCAGATCGGGATGGCCCAAGCCTCCAATAGCTCGAAGCCGTGCCGATAACCTCCGAACAATTCGAGCCGAGTGGGATCGATCGCCTGCCACGCAGCCTGCAGCTCGGTGCCGCTGGGAAACACCGCCACCCACAACACAACCAACCCCAACACAATCACCACCCCTTGAATGAAGTCGGTCAACACATCCGCCCGCATGCCGCCGAAACCGGTGTAAAAAATCGCCACAGCCGTCGCTAAACTCACCGCCTTGAGCAGGCCCAAGTGCGCCGCGGTGTCCAGCACCTGCGCAAAAGCCCGGACCTGAGCTGCCGCCCAGATCACGGACGTGGGCACCATCAGCAGGGTAGCCAACCGCTCGACCCCAGGCGAATACCGTTGCCGAAACAGGTCAGCCAACGTCGTCAACCGCCGCCGCCACAGGGGCGCGGCGAACACCAAACCCATCAACAGCAGACACCCTCCGTACCCAAACGGGTCAGCGCAAGTGCCCGATAACCCCCGTTGATATACTGCCCCGGCTGCCCCAACGCACGTCTCGGCCCCAAACCAGGTGGCAAAACAACTCAGCGTGGCCAACCCGTAACCCAGCCGCCGCCCAGCCAGCAGGTAATCGTCTTCATCCCGAATGCCCCGTGCCACCACCAAGCCCAAGACCACTTGGAGCGCCACATAAATGAACAGGCCCAGCAGCACGGCGTTCATTGGGCCAAATCCAGCAGCCTCTTGCGGCTGAATGTCAACTGAAACTGCTGCCCACCCGTGTAATCCACCTCAAGCATCGTGCACTGCGTAGAAGCTTCGGAGCACCAGCCAGGCTCGGCGGCTGCGACAGCTCGGATGCCGTCGCGGCTTCCACAGGCCCAATCGCCTCGCCTTGTTTCACCACCATTCCACCGGGCCTTCGGGCACCGGAATCGTTGCCGCCTCCTCCGCCTCCGCTTGCCCCGCCTCTGACCGATCCAACGGTGGCGGACGGAATCGGGGCAGTAACTGGCCGTTCGCATCCAGAAACTGTTGGCGCCACTGCTGGTAATGCGCCAGCACATCCAAGAAGTCAGCTCGGGTGCGGATCTGCACCACTCGACGGTTAAACTCGCTGGCCGGACCGAACCGTCGCGCATACAACGGAGCTATCTTGCGAAACATGCGGCAAGCAGCGTCCTCACCGAACAGCTCGATCATCCGGTCCAGATGCCGCAGCATGAAGGCCACTCGGTCTGAAAAGCTCGGCTCGGGCAAAAGCTGGCCGGTAGCCAAATAATGCTGCGTATGGGCGAAAATCCACGGATTGTAAAATGCCCCGCGGCCAATGCTCACCCCAGCACAACCGGTCCGGTCCAGCATCCGCTTGGCAGCCTGCGGGGTGGTGATGTCGCCGTTGCCAATGACCGGGATGTGCCGGACCGCCTGCACCACAGCCCGAATGCCGTCCAAGTTGACCGGCCCACTGAAACCTTGCGCCCGGGTGCGGCCATGCACGAACACGGCCGCCACGCCCACCTGCTCCAGCTCACGCGCCAGCTCCGGTGCAGTCATCTGAGCTGCATCCCAACCCAGCCGCATCTTCACCGTCACCGGGATGCGCACCGCTTCGACCACGCTGCGCGCTAACTGGGCAGCTTTTGCGATGTCCATCAGCATCGCGGCGCCGGCCCCCACCCGACACACCTTCCGCACCGGGCAGCCCATGTTCAGGTCCACACACGCTGCCCCGAGCGATTCCACCAATTGCGCGGCAGCCCGCATCTCCTCCGGCTTGGCCCCAAACAATTGCACCGCCAGAGGCTGATCCGCCGGGCAGGTCTCGACCAGTTTCAGTGCCTTGGGCCGTTTTTCCAGCAACGATCGGGCGTTGACCAGCTCGGTCGTGGCCAGGCCTAGCCCGCCCAGCTCGCGCACGGTCAGCCGGAACGCTAGGTTGGTGTAGCCGGCCAACGGCGCCAGACACAGATTCGACTGCAACTGCACGGACCCGATCCGCACAAGCGCAAAACGTATAGCCTCAAGCCTGCCAGGCCAAGCGCTCGTCCGTGGCCCTGGCTGCTCCGGCGCACGCCCAAGCTCGCCACGCCCGACCCCCTGTGCGGCCCTGCTCAGCGCAAGGAGCTTGACCTGAGAACCAGCCGCACCGATGCCACAAACGGGGATGGACGTCCGGCCCGTGCCGGTCCACATTTCGCCCGCACCCGGACCGAGGCGACCGAAGTGGGTCTGGGGTTGAGTGCCACGTGCGCGCCAGCTCCGCTGCACTTCGGGCCCAGTCTGGCTGCGGCCTGTGGTTATGAAAAATCAATCAGGCCAGCGCAATGTGACGTGCACAGAACCCGTGTGAGAAACAGATGAAACCTATGACACTGCGGTCCCCAGCTTCGATACCGGTTCCGACCTTTGTTTGGCCCTTGGCAACAGTGTGCAGCTTGGTCCTCAGCGCCAGCGGCATGGGCCTTGCGGCTCGCGCAGCCCAGCCGCCTGAAGCACAGGTGCAGGGCCTCTACGAAGGCTCGGCGCGCCAGGCTGCTGACAGCTTCAAGCTCGAAGCTCGTGTGGTAGCCCAAGGCAACGGCATCTACAAAGTGTTGATCCGACAGTTCCTACCTGCAGATGAAATCAGGCGCATCGAGTTAACCGGTCGGACTGAGGGCGACAGCGTCAAATTCTCCGGCCGGGCAGACGAATTGGAATGGTCTGGCACCTACAGCGCCGGTGCTATCCGTGGCCAGATCGGCCAGACGGGCCGATTCGACCTTCAGCGCTTGGAACGCAACTCGCCCACGCTCGGTAAAGCGCCGCCTCCGGGTGCGATCGTGTTGCTGGACGGCAAAGACTTCTCCGAATTGGTCCGGGCCAACGGCGCAGACTGGTATTTGGGCGACATGAGCCAGGATGGCTGGCCGGTGTGGGAAGTGCCCATCTACACCTTCGCACCCCAAGAACCGACCAACTGGCCCAGCCCAGCTCAGCCACTGCCACCCGGCTGGACCATGAGCCGCGAACGACGTCGTGCCGATGTGGTGTTGGGCATCGGCTCAGACGGCTCGATCCAAGTGCCTCGAGGCGGTATGACTTCCAAACGCAGTTTCGAGGGTAGCTTCGATCTGCACGTCGAGTTCATGTGCCCGCTGATGCCGGCTGCCCATAGCCAGGGCCGCGGCAACAGCGGGGTGTACCTGCCCAACGGCGATGAAATTCAAGTGCTGGATTCATTCGGTGAACCCACCTACCTAGGCGGCGGCTGCGGTGGCCTTTACCACTACAAGGACCCCGATTGCATGGAACCAATCGAAAGTCTCAAGGGCAAACCTGAGAACCAGTTTACCCTGGCGTCGCTGCCGCCTTTGAGCTGGCAGACTTACGATATCGAATACCGGGTCGAAAAGAAGGATGGCCAATACGTCGGCAGACCGCGTGTGACGGTGTACCACAACGGCATCAAGATCCACGAGAACGCCATCCTCAACCGGCCTGCCCGGCGCGGCACGGTCCATTTCCAAGACCACGGTAACCCGGTCCGTTACCGCAACATTTGGATATTGCCGCTGCCCTGAAGCCCACTGCGGGCATGCCGGCCCAAGGCCATCCGAATCCGCCAGGCAGATCGGCCCTGCGGCACAAGGCAACAGATACTGAACTGATGCTAGGCCCAGTGCACCTGCTGAGGCGTGAGTGCCGACTAATAGACCGCCTGGCCCAAGCAAAAGTTTGGATATGTGCCTTGGGCTTCGTGGCAGTGCAGCCGGCTTTACCTGCACAAAACCTGCTGGCCAATGGCGGGTTCGAGGAAGGCGCCTGCGACTGGACCCTGGCGGGCGCGGCCACGTTGGACCGGGCAGTGGCGCGCAGCGGCGCTGCCTCGCTGCGCGTGTGTTCCGGCGGCGCGCGCCAGGACATTGTGGGCCTGCCGCCAGGCGCCCAGTTTACCTGCACGGTGGCCCTCAAGGTTCAGAACGTGCAGCCGACCGCTGCCGCCGGCTACGCCTACATCGCCGTCTATCAACTGGACGAGTTCGATGACATCATCACAGCCCGCGATTTCGTCCAGCGCACCGGCACGACCGAGTGGCAGACGCACCACTACACGTTCACCGTGGCCGAAGGGTGCCGCACCGTGTCGGTCCGATGCGGCCTGTTCCAAGCCACAGGCACGGCGTGGTTCGACGACTTCGCCCTGGTGGCCGGGGCAGAACCGGTCGAATTCAGTCAGCTTGCCGCAGCCGAGGCTGAAGCGCTGGTGCGCTTGGGGCTGCCCACCAATGCCGCCGGTCGCGTGGCCATCTTCAAGGATGACATTCCGCCTGACGGCGCGCCTTCTGACCCGGACCACTTGGCAAGCGTGCTGCGGGCTGCCGGGTTTGGAGTGGCCTTTCTGGACAGCGCGCAGTTGGCTGACCGGCATCTGCTCAATCGCGCTGCGTTCGACGTGCTGATTTTGCCTTACGGCGCCAGTTTTCCCGTGCAAGCCGCCGAAAATTTCCGCCGGTTCTTGCGTGCCGGAGGCAAGTTCCTGTCCACCGGCGGCTACGCCTTCGACAACCTGCTGGAACGCACTCCGCAAGGCTGGCGCAGCCCGGCACCACCGGCCAGTTCGCCGCCGGCGGCTGCGGTCTGGCGTTGTGACATTCCTGCTGCCGAGCTGCGCGGCAAAGGTGAGTTGACCTTCAGCGGTTGGCTGAAAACCGCGCGCGTGACCGGGCCGGGCATGGCCTTCTTTGCGGTGTATCAAATTGCTGCCGATGGCAACCTGCCCGAATGGCGCGACCTGTGCAAAGTGACCGGCACCCAGGATTGGCAGGAGCACCGTTACAGCTTCAACGTCCATCCCCGCGCTGCCACAGTCAGCCTGCGCGCCGGGCTGTATCGGTGCTCGGGTGTGGCTGCCTTCGATGACATCCGCCTGACCGATGCCTCAGGCCAGGCCTTGTTTTCGGCGGACTTCGAGGACGAATTCAACCCCGATCAGCCCGGCCCGAAGCGCTGGGTACGCTCAGACCGCGCCTTGTGCGAGGTGCAATCCCGCACCCGCCACTCCGGCCAGCGCGCGCTCAAGGCCAGACTCGATCTCAGCCCCACCCGCCCGGAACGGCTCAACACCCGTCATGGCCGGCCTGAAGACGGGCTGGAGGTCGAGCCGTCCCAACTGGGCGTGTTCCAACCCGATTACCCGTTGGAACGCGTGGCCTTTGCGGCCGCTGCGCCGGACCAGTGCGTGCTGGACGCGGCCACGCGGCTGGAAGGCGCTTTGGCCGGATTTGCCGCCTGTGGCGTGGTGGGGTTCGACCATGCCCGCTGGGTGCCGCTGCTGAATGCCTACGATTGCTACGGGCGGCTCCGTGGCGCCGCCGGCGCTTTGCTGCGCCATTACGCCGGCCCGTATGCCGGGTCCAGTTGGGCATTCTTTGGCGTGACCAACTGCGACCTGTTCGCTCCGACCAACCTGACGATGGCCACGGCTTTGAGCCGGATTGTGGGCGCGCTGGCCGAGGACGTGTATTGGGCCGCGTTGGTGCCGGAGCCGGCCTGCGTGCGGCAAGGCGAGCCGGTGAAGCTGTTGGCCACGCTTTGCAATGGTGGCCGCAAGCCGCGCACGCTGGGCCTGCGAGTCGAAATCTTCGCGGGCGTCCCGCACCAAACGCCACCCCTCACCCCAGCCCTTTCCGCGCCGAACGAAGAGGGCGTTGCGGGTGGCATGGCACACGAGCCGAACGCGCACGGCTCCAAGCTGGCTCATTCCCAACGCGCTGAACAGCGCCGCGGCTCAATAGCCCCATCCCTGCGCCCCAGCGCGGCCGAGTGGTCCCCCTCTCCCCTCAACAGGGAGAGGGCCGGGGTGAGGGGTGAGCCAAGACCAGTAGCCA
>Ga0207433_10005222_pt1 | contig 23349 bp, 29 predicted proteins | sample YelNatPaOPGAMG01_FD_187559 | JGI IMG/M metagenome (GOLD analysis project Ga0207433, IMG submission 187559) | Hot spring thermophilic microbial communities from Obsidian Pool, Yellowstone National Park, USA - OP-RAMG-01 (SPAdes) (version 3) | ecosystem: Environmental > Aquatic > Thermal springs... | reverse complement strand
TTCCATCCTAAGCAAATCATATAGAACGCTTGCATCATTTTTTATAAGCTGATCAACTTCATCCAAAACAATAATCAAATTCAATCTATTGTTTTCCATTGTTTGTACAATTCTACTAAAAATCTCGTCTTTTGCCCACCCTCTTCTTGAAACAAAAGCTCCAATAGCAATTCCAATTTCAGAAAGAACAGCAAAAGATGTATTGTATTGCCAGCAGTTTATGTAAATGTTTTTTATTCCAGAGTATTGCTCGAATTCTCTCAAAATGAATTTTGCAACTACTGTCTTTCCTACTCCTGGGGGACCATAAATGAATATGTTCGTTGGCTTGCTATTTTTTAAAAGCAAAGAAAGATTTTCAGATATTAGCCTTATCTGTCCTTCTCTATGAGGCAAATTTAATGGCAAATATTCTGGATATAAAACTTCCTCTCTTTTGAAAACGTTCATAATTTTATTTCTTTAGCTATTAATTAACCGATTATTTTTAATTTTTAAGGACAGTAAATCTTTCCGCTCGCATTTGATTTTTCTGAAGATGCTGTTATTTTATAAAATCCTGGTTCCATTAAGCTTACTCCTCTCTCTATCGAACAACTTCCAATATTCATGGGATCTATATTTGGTATTACGCATGTTGAAGACGTTGTTTCTTCTAGGTTAGAAACATTTACTTTTATAGGCTCACTTGCGTCATGTCCACCATTCTTAACAATTATCGTCATAAATGAAGTTCCACAAAAAGATTCAGGTTGTATACTTAAAACCACAGATGTTTTATTTAAGAAGGTTTCTTTAATATTTTTTATATTTTTTACTTTTTGTGTAGAAAAAGAACGACCCAAGTAATGAGATTCCAATCACTGCAATCAGAATTAGTCCAACTACTTTACCGTTTTTCATAAAATCTAAGCTTGTCATTGTTCATTTTATATTTTTAATTTATTAATGAGCTTATTTTTCTGGCCTTAATGTCGGGAATGCAATTACTTCTCTTATTGATTGAACGTTTGTTAAAACCATAGTTAATCTCTCTATCCCAACTCCTAAGCCACCAGTAGGAGGCATCCCATATTCTAAAGCTCTAATAAAGTCTTCATCCATTTCATGAAATTCTAAACCAGCCTTTCTTCTTTTCACTTGCTCCGAAAACCTTTCTTTCTGGTCTATAGGATCGTTTAACTCAGAAAAAGAGTTTGCTACTTCTATCCCTCCAATAAACCCTTCAAACCTTTCTACAAAATTTGGATTATCTTTCTTTTTCTTCGCAAGAGGAGAGATTTCTATTGGATATTCATAAACAAAAGTTGGTTGAATCAATTTTGGTTGAACGAGTTCTTCAAAAAACAGATTAATTAAATCTCCATTACTAAAATTCTCGCTAACTTCTAATTTTTTCTCTTTTGCTATTTCTATTAATTCTTCTCTACTTAAACTATCCACATCAATTCCTTCTTCTTTTACAGCATCAACCATTCTAATTCTCTTCCATGGCGGTTTTAGATTTATTTTATGTCCTGCATATTCTATTTCCAATTTACCAATAGCTTTTTCAGCGATGTAAGCAATCATTTCTTCAGTTAATTTCATTATATCGTTGTAGTCAGCATAAGCCCAATAACATTCCATCATCGTAAATTCTGGATTATGTTTTGTATCAATTCCCTCGTTTCTAAAATCTCTTCCTATTTCGTAAACTTTTTCTATTCCACCAACAATCAATCTTTTCAAGTAGAGTTCATCAGATATTCTCAAATACAAATCCATATCTAAAGCATTATGATGAGTGATGAATGGTTTTGCAAATGCCCCCCCATAAATTGGCTGCAAAATTGGAGTTTCTATCTCTACAAAACCTTTGTTCTCCAAAAATTCTCTCATTGCTTTAACAATTTTTGCTCTTGTTAGTAGAATTTCTCTAACTCTTGGATTAACGATCAAATCAACATATCTCATCCTGTATCTCAAATCCTCATCTTTCAATCCATACCATTTTGATGGCAGAGGCCTTAATGATTTTACAAGTATTCGAAAATCTTCGACCCAAATTGTTAATTCTCCTCTCATTGTCTTGAAAGGAAATCCTTTTATTCCAATAATATCTCCAATGTCGATATACTTTTTGAAAAGTTGGTATTTTTCTTTAAGGGTTGACTCATCAAACCAAATTTGAATTTTTTCTCCATCGAACAAATCTGCAAAGCTTGCTTTACCATGTTCTCTTATTGCTAAAATTCTTCCAGCAGTAGAAAGTTTTTCATTTTCTAATTTTTCTCCAGCCTTCAACTTTTCTCCAAATCTATCTTTAACCACTTTTAGAGATTCTTTTTTATCGTATTTTGTTATAGCAAAAGGGTCTAATCCAAGTTTTCTTAACTCTTCAAGTTTTTTCAACCTTTCTGCTCTTATTTGTTCTAGCGTTTTTTCCATTAGAGTTATTTTTTTGCTAAAGTTTAAAACTTTAGATTTTGATTATTTAAGATGGATAAAGAATTGCCAGAAGTTAACATAGGGGTTTTAGGTCACGTAAGCCATGGTAAAAGTTTTTTAACGCAGGCGTTGACGGGCAAACTAACATTGCGACATTCTGAAGAATTGAAAAGGGGAATAACCATAAAGCTTGGATACGCTGATACTACAATTTATAAATGTCCTAAATGTGGAAGATATTCTAATAGTAAAAAGTGTCCGTTTTGTTTTGCCGATACAGAAATTCAAAGAACTGTTAGTTTTGTTGATTCTCCTGGACACGAAGTTCTAACAGCAACTGTTCTAACTGGAGCTGGTGTTATAGATGGTGCTTTGCTTGTTATTGCAGCCAATGAAAAATGTCCTCAACCTCAAACCGTTGAACATTTGAAGGCATTGGAGATTGTTGGTATTGATAAAATTGTTATCGTTCAAACAAAAATTGATACTGTAACAAAAGAACAAGCTTTGAAAAATTATCAAGAAATTAAGGAATTTGTGAAAGGAACAATTGCAGAAAACGCTCCAATAATTCCTGTTTCTTCTACCCAAAGAGTTAATATTGATAAACTTCTTGAAGCAATAGAGAAATATATACCAACGCCAAAAAGAGATGAAACGAAAAATCCAAAGTTTTTGGTTATAAGAAGTTTTGACATTAACAAGCCAGGAACAGAAATAGATAAAATTGTTGGTGGAATTTTGGGAGGAAGCGTTGTTGAAGGAAAGCTTAAAGTTGGCGATAAGATAGAAATTAAACCTGGGATAAAAGTTGAAAATAAATATCAGCCTTTAGAAACAGAAATTGTTGGATTGAGAAAAGCCAATAAAGATATAAAAGAAGCTGGCCCTGGAGGATTGCTTGGTGTCTTAACAAAATTAGATCCAAGTTTAACGAAAGCTGATGGTCTAGTTGGAAGTGTTGTTGGCTTGAAAGGAACTTTACCAAAAGAAACTTATGAAATAAGTTTTGAATATTTTGAGTTTGAGAGAGTTTATGGAGCTAAAGAAATTCAAGCTTTACCTCCAATAAAAATTGGAGAAAAGATTTTGATTCATTTGGCAAATCAAAGAAGTGTTGGTATTGTTAAAGAAGTGAAAAAGAATTTTATAAGTTGTCAATTAGCTATTCCATTAATATATGAAAAAGAAAGAAAAACAAAAATAGCTATTTCAAGGCAAGTTTCTGGTAGGTGGAGATTAGTTGGTTATGGAATTTTATGATGAGCAGTATATCATTCCATTGGTTGAAGCTCCACTTGTTGAAGCTACAACTCTATAGTAACCTGCTTCCGCACTTAACCCACTTCTTGATATTGAAGTAGAGTTTGTTGATCCAGGTGGCACGCTCCCTATCTTATCTGAAGCCGACTTACCGATTGGATCATAAATTACTATTGTTACTGAACCGCTTGGGGCAGTTCCATCATTTCTTAAACCTACTGTAATATGGGTAGAGTTACAAAAAGATAATGCTGGATCAACTGTTAAAATAACCGCAGTTCTTGATGTGAAAACTCCGCTAATGTAAGAATAAGCTACTCCTACCAACCCAATTGTTATTACTAACATCAAAAGCATTGCGATTACATCGCTTATGCCTTTCATAAAATTTTCTTATTTTGGATATTTAAATAGCTTAATGACACTTAGGATTTTGCTAGATACAAACTTTTTGCTAGATATGCTTCGCTATAAGTTAGATTTTTCGATTTTTGAGGTTCTTGAGGAAAGCGTAGAGCTGTTCATAAGTTCAGAAACTTTGAGAGAGATAAAATCAATGGCAAATAGAAAAACGAAAGAGGGTAGATTGGCTATAGTTGCTTTAAAGCTAATAGAAACTCAAAAAATTAAGATTGTTCAATCTTTAAAGAAGGAAGTTGATGAAGATTTGCTTACCTTAGCGAAAAAAGAAGGTTTTTTGGTTGCCACTAACGATAAAGATTTAAAGGAGAAATTAAAAAAGGAAAATGTAAAAATTATTTGTCTAAGAAATAAAAAGAAGATAGAGGTGATGTGAATGAATCTCATGCACGATATTGATGCTGGCAGCGGAGAAGAAATAAACGTTGTTGTTGAAAATGTGAAAGGAAGTTCCAATAAAATTGAATATGATAATGAAAAAGGGTATTTTTCTTTAGATAGAGTTTTGTATTCTCCAGTGTTCTGGCCGTTTGACTATGGCTTTATTCCAAAAACTTGGCATGAAGATGAAGATCCTGTTGATGTTGTTCTGCTAACAACTTATCCGACTTTTCCTGGTTGTGTAGTTAAAGCAAGACCAATAGGAGTTATAATAATGGAGGATGAGAAGGGAGTGGATGATAAAATTGTTGCTGTTCCTGTAAAAGACCCGAGATTCAAGAACATTAAATCAATAAATGATTTGAATGAGCATTTGAAAAAAGAAATTCAAGACTTCTTTGAGAGCTATAAGAGATTGGAGCCAGGAAAATTTGTTAAGTTTAAAGAGTGGCAAGGCGTTGAAAAAGCAAAAGAGATTATTGAAAAAGCAAAAGAAGCTTACAAAAAGAAGTTTGGTTGATTAGAATGTATAAAATAGCTACAATTAGGGAGAAAATTAAAGTCACTCCGGAAAAACTCAGTTTACCTGCTAGAGAGGCGATAGAAAAAGCAATAGAAGAAAGTTTAGAAGGTAAAATTGATCCTAAAAGCGGTTTGATTTTTCTATCTTTGGTTTCAATAGATAAAATTGAGGAAGGAAAAATTTATCCAGCGGATCCTAACGTTTACTACCAAACAACTTTTAAAATGCTAGTCTTTAAACCAGAGTTGCACGAGCTAGTAATAGGGGAAGTTGTTGACAATACAGACTTTGGTTCTTTCGTTAGAATTGGTCCAATAGATGGTTTAGTTCACATTTCTCAATTGATGGATGATTATGTTTCTTTCGATAAAAAAAATTCTGTTTTTCTTGGCAAGCAAACTAAAAAAACTTTGAAGATCGGCGATAAAGTTTTAGCTAGGATAATTTCAATTTCATGGAAAGAACAAAATAAAATTGGATTAACGATGAGACAACAAGGCTTAGGAGCTTTACATTGGTTTAAGAAGAAGGGATGAATATGAAGAGATTACAAGCTTGTAGAAAATGCAAAAGAATAACAACAGAAAAAGTTTGTCCATACTGTGGCTCTACAGATTTAACAACAAGTTGGAAAGGTTCTTTAATAATTTTAGACCCGGAAAGTGAAATTGCAAAAATGCTTAACATAAAAGAAAAAGGAAGATACGCTTTGTATGTTGGGTGAGAGAATGGAAATAATTATCCAAGAGGAAAAATATAATCCTTTGCTCAAAAGAAAAGAATTAAAGCTTATAGCAAGACATGAAAAGGAGCCAACTCCATCTAAAGAAATGATTAAAAGCTTTTTAAAAGAAAAGTTTGGCGTTGATGATTCTCAAATAGAAATTGACTTTATTCTTTCTAAAGTTGGCCTAGCAGAAAGTTTTATAAAGGCAAAAGTGTATGATGAAAAAAGAGAGGTGAAAAAAGTTGAAGCACAGCCAGTCAAAAGTGAGCAAAGTCCTCAACAATAAAAGATGTCCGAAGTGCGGAAGCATAATGGCTAAACATGCGGATAGATGGTATTGCGGAAAATGCCACTACACAGAATTCGTAAATCCTTAATTTTTTATTGCTAAAATATTAAATGCTTGTCAAAGATGTAATGAGTAAAAACGTTATAACTATTTCTCCTGAAGAAAGCATAAGCGATGCAATAGAAAAAATGGCAAAAAACAATATTTCAGGATTAATAGTCGTTGATAATAATAAAGTTGTTGGAGTAATTAGCGAGAGTGACGTTCTTAAGGTCTTGGGCTCAGAATTTCCAGAAATAAAAGCATCAGCTAATTTAACATTTTCAATTTTATTGCTTCTAGAAAGCGGTGTTAAAATGATAAGAGAAATGAAAAAGATTGGTAAGTTAAAGGTTAAGGACGTAATGAGTAAAAAAGTTTTTTTCGTTAAGCCAGAAGATACGATTTTAGAAGCAGCAAGGATGATGAGTAAAAAAGATGTTAGAAGATTGCCTGTTATCGATGAAGATGGTAAATTAGTTGGGGTAATTTCTAGAACTGACATTTTAAGAGCTTTAGTAAAAGAGTAAACTAGTTTTTAAACGTTTGCGACGTTATTTTTATAAGAATAATTTTTTAAAGAGAGAAATCAAAGAAAATCAAATGAAGCTAATAATTTTTGGCCCGCCTGGATCCGGAAAAGGAACTTATTCTTCTCGTTTAAAAGAAAAATTTGGATTAGAAAAAATTTCTACTGGAGACATTTTTAGAGAGGAAATAAAGAAAGGGAGTGAGTTAGGGAAAAAGGTTGAGGCGTATCTAAAAAAAGGAGACCTGGTTCCAGATGAAATAGTTATTGAGGTTTTAAAAGAAAGAATAAAGAATTTAGATAATTTTATACTTGACGGTTTTCCTAGAACAGTTAATCAAGCTAAAGCTTTAGATAAGATGGTAAAAATAGATGCAATAATAAAAATTAACGCTCATCCAGAGATTTTGATAGAGAAAATTTCTGGCAGAAGAATTTGTTCAAATCCAAAATGTGATGGAAATTACAATATTGCCGACATCCATAAAACGATAGATGGAATAGAATACATACTACCACCATTATTGCCTAAAGAAGATATGAAGTGCGATAAATGTGGTTCTCCATTAATTCAAAGAGATGATGATAAGCCAGAAGTTGTGAAAGAAAGATTAAGAATTTATGAGGAACAAAGTAAGCCAGTTTTGGAATATTATAAAATAAAGAGAAAAAATAAAGTTCCTTTTGTTGAGGTTTGGATGAACAGACCGCCTGAAATAGTTGTGGAGAAAATAATAGAAGAATTAAAGAATCTTGGATTAGTAAAGTAGCTCCAAATTGAATAAAGAAATAGCATTTTCATCAGTTTTCTTTTCTACTTCCTCTAATTGAATATTTTTTATTTCGGCAATTTTTTCGGCAACAAGCTTTACATCTGTTGGTAAGCTTTCTTTTCCGTCTATTTTAATCCATGGCGAATCTGTCTCTAGCATTATTCTTTCTAGTGGCAATTTTTTGACTATTTTCTTATGAGTTTTGCTTCTCAACAATATAGGGCCAACTGAAATTTTCCACCCATTTGCAAGAAGTTTGTCTAAAAATTTGATTCCACCAAACATGTGAAGATGAACTTTTTGGTAATCTACACTTTCTAAAATTTTTAGCGCGTCTTCATAAGCATCTCTTATATGAACAGTTATTGGCTTATCAATACTTTTTGAAAATTCAATAAGTTTTTCGAAGAGCCATCTTTGCTTTTCCCTCAACTTTTCGTCCCTAACCCAAAAATAATCTAAGCCAATTTCTCCAATCGACACAATATCATTTTTGTTTATTTTTACAAATTCTTCAAAGTCATCTAATGTTTCCTCTGAAAACTCTTCTACATATTCCGGATGCAAACCAACGCAAACAAAAACAAATCCCCCAAATTCTTTTTTAAGTTTTAACGTATATTCAAAATCTCTTGGATGCGGAGAAGATGTTATTATGGCTTTCAACTCTTTTCTAAAAGATTGAATTAACTCTTTTCCATTTCTAAACTTTTCATGTTCTAAATGACAATGAACATCAATCATTTCAAAGAATTAACAGCAATATTAAAAACTTTTCTTGTCTCGATTAAACTTTCTTCCTTACCAATATCGAACCATTTTCCTCTAAGCGTATAAATCTTGAATGGAAATTCTCGATTAAAAGAAGTTATAGCATCAGTTAGATAGTATTCTTTGCCTTTTTCGTTTTGTTTAACTTTTTCCACTTCTTCTAAAAATTTCTTTTTAGTTTTAACTAGGCCAGCAAATATATATCCTTTCCCAATTTCGCTCTTTTCTCTAATCTCTTTAAAATAACCATTTTCTACAACAACTTTCCCAAACCTAGATACATCCTCTACTTCATAAACAGCAATAGCATTTTCTTCTTTGATAAAGCCTTTCAAATCGTCTTCAAAGATTGTATCTCCATATACGATAATTATTTCGTTTTCCTCAATCAAAGGTTTAGCATAGCTCACAGCAGCTGCAGTACCTTTCTTTTCTCCCTGTTCTACAACTTTAACTCCTTTGTGAAACCTGTTAATGAAACCTATTATCTCTTCTTTTAGATGCAAAACGACGATAATTATTTTTTCATTTGGAACTCCTAAAGAATTTAATTTGTCTATGTGAAAAGTTAGCATTGGGATGCCATTTATTGTCATTAAAGGCTTCGGAATTAATTGAGTATAAGGTCTTAACCTTACTCCTTCTCCAGCAGCCAAAATTATTGCTTGCATTTTTTATCACTTCAAATCCATTCTGAACTCAAAGCCAAATTTTTTAAAACCTAGTTTTCGATACCATTCATGAATGTTTTCTCTTTCGAATCTGCTAGTTGCTATGATTTTATAACAGTTTAGTTTTTTTGCTAATTCTATTGCTTTCTTTACTAATTCTGTTCCAATTCCTCTTCCCCTGAAATTTTCATCCACAAGCACATCTTCAAGCAAGGCATAGGGTTCTTCATGCAAATCATTTTTAATCAAGTAAATGAAACATCTTCCAATTTCTTTGCCGTTTTCTTCAACGAAAATTTTTATTCCTTTTGTTTCTACAATTTTTTCTTTTGAATCCATCCAACCACCCCCAGACATATCTACTTAACCACAACCGCCTTACTCAAGTTGCGAGGATAATCCGGGTTATAGCCTTTCAGTACAGCCAGCTGATAAGCTAAAAGTTGCATTGGAATTATTTGATAGACCAAAGAAGCTTCACTATCTTCTGGAACCTTTATCCAAATGTCAAAAATTTCATTGTTGAATGGAGAAGCACCGATTATAAAACCACCTCGAGATTTAATTTCCATAGCATTTGATAGAATTTCCTTTTCATTTTCTTTTGAAACAAAAGTTATGCATGGAGTTCCCTTTTCTATTAAAGCAATTGTTCCATGCTTTAATTCTCCGCCAGGAAAAGCCTCAGCATGAATGTAAGGAATTTCTTTTATTTTTAAAGCAGCTTCTAAGGCAGTTACATATTCCAAACCTCTTCCTATAAGAAATATATGTTGCTTATCTTTTAACAACTCAGCAACTTTTTCTATATGTTCCCTTCTACTTCTTGAAAGCAAATCCAGAATTTTTGCCTTTATTTCCTCTTTATTTATTTTTTTATTTGTCAATTTTGAGTAGAGTAAAAGGAAGATTGCTAACTCAGCAATATAAGTTTTTGTAGCAGCAACACCTATTTCAAAACCAGCATTCATTAGCAAAAACTCATCGCTTTCTCTTGTTAAGCTAGAACCATAAACATTAACTATTGAAAATATCTTTGCTTTTCTTTCTTTTGCTTTTCTTATCGCGTCAAGAACATCTGCAGTTTCTCCTGATTGTGAAACTGCAATTACTAATGTGTTTTCATCGACAACATTCAAAAAATTGTTAAATTCCGAAGCAACGACTGGTTTTGCAAGAATGCCTGCTTTTGAAAATAAATAAATTCCAGCTAGAGAAGCATGGTAAGAAGTTCCAGCAGCAACGAGAAATATTTTTTTAGCTCTTCTTATCTCTTCAATAAATATTTCAATCTTTTTCTCATTTTGACTGGATGCTCTCTCAAAAACATCGGCTTGTTCCAAAATTTCCTTAATCATGTAATGATGAAAATCTTTTTTATCGGCTTCTTCAACATTGATATCTATCCTTTCAATTCTTCTTTCAACTTTTCCGTCGATCAAATTTTCTATTTTAACTTTTCCTTTCTCCCAAACTACAAAATCATAATTGTTTAAAAATATAAAATTTTTAGTAAATGGAAGCAATGCATATATATCGCTTGCCGCAAAGCTTTCATTTTCATTTATACCGATTACTAATGGTGAATCTTTTCTTATTCCAATAATTTTTTCTTCATTTTTATTAACTACTAAAACAGCAAAGCTTCCTTGAAGCATAGAAAAACTCTTCTTACATGCATTTTCAAAATCTAAATGCTTACTAAATTCTTCTATTAAATGAGCTATAACTTCGCTATCAGTTTGACTTTTGAAATTATGTCCTCTCCTTTTTAAAAATTCTTTTATTTCTTGATAATTTTCTATTATGCCATTATGGACTATTGCTATTTTTTCATTACAATCTGAATGAGGATGAGCATTTTCTTTAGTTACACCGCCATGGGTTGCCCATCTACTTTGCCCCACACCAATATTGCTTTTTGGTTGGAGAAAGTTTAATTTACTGTGAACCTCATCTATCTTTCCAACATCTTTTTTGATAATAATCTTTCCATTATTAATAAAAGCAACACCAACGCTATCGTAACCTCTGTATTCGAGCCTCTTTATTCCCTCTAAGACAATTTCATTCGCATTTTTATTGCCAATGTAACCAATTATTCCACACATTTTATTCATCTATCCAAGGATTATTGTTTTTATTGAAAGTGAAGCTGCAATCTTCGCAAAGGTAAACAAAAGGAAATGTCGATGTTAGTTGAATTACGTTGCTCGAGCCACACTTTGGACATTCCATAAAAAATGATGGAAAAAAGAGAATAAAAATTATTCCTAAATTGATTTTTTTTACAGAGAATAAAACTTGTTGGAAATGAAGAATTTTTTACGGAAAGCCCTAAAAAATTATTTATAATGGTAAAAATTCTATTTTAAGTATGAGCTATTTTGTAAAAGAAGGAAAAGAAAAGCAAGAAGTTTTTAAAGCAAAAGAAATAGAGGTAAAAAAGTTAAATGTTTTTGGAAGTGAGCTTGCAATTAAAATAATTAATGAATTAGCAAAAAAACCCGGTTGCGCAATGGATATAGCTAGAACTTTAAATGAGCATGAGCAAAAAATTTATTATCATTTAAGAAGGCTTGAAAAAGCCGGAATAATTTCTTTGGAAAGGACTGAAATAAGAGCAGGAGCACTGACAAAAATTTACAAGATTGATTTTCCATATCTTACCGTTAAGTTATTCAATGATAAACCAGTAGAACATTTTGTAAGGCCAAAAGAAGCAGAACTCTTGCATCCTTTTATTGAAAATGGAAAAATGAACTCTATAATTGTTGTTAGCTCTCCAGACCCACATGGTAGATTTGGTGCAGCCTCTAGCGATGGCTATGCAGCTATTGACTTAGCTTTATTTTTCGGAAGCTTTTTGAAAAAAGTAGAAATAAATTACAGATTGGATACTCAAGTTAACGAGGAAGATTTAAGGAGCAATTTAATTTTAGTGGGTGGACCAAAAGCAAACATAGTTGTTGATAAGCTTAACAAATTTTTACCAATATATTTTGATGAAAAAAACGATTGGCAAATCGTTTCAACTTTAACTAAAACTGTTTATAGAGATGAAGACGTTGGTTTGACAATAAAAATGAAAAATCCTTTTAGTCCTAAAAACTACATTTTTCTATTTTGCGGGAAAAGGTTTAAAGGAACGAGAGCAGCAACTTTAGCATTAATAAAACATGCTAAGGAGTTAGAAGAGGGGAATAAATTTAAAGAGGGGATTGCAAGAGTTGTTAAAGGTGTTGATAAGGATGCTGATGGAATCATCGATGATTGTATTTTTCTTGAATAGTTTCTAGTAGGGCTATGGTTATTATACTCGATCCTCTGATTAATAGCTTTCCTTCATTATATTTTAAATAAACATTTCCAACGCCGCCATGTTGACTAATATCAACCCCCAATAAAACACCTTTATACTCTTCTTTATCAGCCTTAACTTTCACGTATTTGCCTATCCAATTTTTTATTTCTTCAACGATAGGATTTACTCCTTTCATAATTTTTATTCGTAAAAACCTTTAAAAGCCTTACTTATTTTAGAAATTTAAAATTTTAGAAAAATAAAGTTCATGATAAGAGCAATATGCAGCATAGAAAACTCTTTGGTTGAGAGTGCGCATAAAGGCGGATTAGGATGTTTAACAAGAGACCTCTTTTTAGAATGGAAAGAGTTTAATGATGAGAAGAAAATTTTCCTTTCTCCTCTTTACTCGCAAATTGAAAAACAAAAATACGAAGATGGCGAAATAGTAACCAAAGTAGAGGAATTTAAAATTGAAGAGAGCTTGAAGTTAATTGATGAATTTAAAATTCAGATAAAAGATGAGCAAATAAATGTTAAAGTTTACGAGCATGCTCTTAGCACAGAAAGTACAAAGGCCTATTTTTTGTACTCAGAGTGTTTTAATCATCCAGTTTATGGAGAAGGGAATGCAAAAAAAGAAATCAAAACTAGATATTGTTTCGCCTTAGCAACTAAAGAATTTTTGACAAGACATAATTCAACTCCTGATATCTTACATCTTAACGAGAGTGATACAGCATTTCTTGCTCTTTTCTTCCCCCTTTCTACTATATATTTTCACTCTCATACTCCTGAACCATGGGGCCATAAATCTTATAGCATTAATGATTTGCAAGATATTTTAAGCGAAGAGAAAACGAAAAAGCTTGATATAGCTATAGTTGGCGATATGATTAATTTAGGAAAATATCTAGCTGAAATTTCCAAAGGAATAATTTGCGTTTCTAAGCAACATTACGAAATTACAAAAGAAAAAATATATCCAGAATTTGCCTTTAAAACAAATTATATAACAAATGGGATAAGCAGAGAGTGGATAGGAGAAGAATGGAAAAGTCTTTATGACGAAGAAATACCAGGTTGGAGAAATGATGTAAGACACTTAGAAAAAATTAAAGAAATAAGCGATGAAAAAATTATAAAAACGAAAGAAAAACAAATCGAAGCCTTTAGAGAATACGTTGAGAATAAAATAGAAAGAAAAGAAGCCATTGGAAGCTTTGATTCAAAAAAGCCAATTTATGTATATTCAAAAAGATTGACCGAATATAAAAGGCCTGAATACACTCTTTCTCTTTTGGATTTAGGAATAAACTTGGTAATTTCGGGCTTTCCTGTGGATGAAGCTGGGAGAAGAATGGTAGAAGAAATTAAAAAACTGAGTAAAGAAGATTATCCAATAGTTTATGTTTTGAACTATAATCTGGAGAATGCTAAAAACTTGTTAAAAGGTAATGGCTGGTTGAACATTCCTTATCCAAAAAGAGAGGCAAGCGGTACAAGTTTTATGAAAGCCCTTATGAATGGAACAATGTTAATAACAACTTTAGCAGGAAGTGTTCCCGAATTTGTTAAAGATGGGTACAACGGATTTATAGTTAATGATGACTTAAGCAATCTAAAAGAAAAAGTAAGAGAAAGTTTAGAAATTTATAACGATAAAAGCAAATGGGCGCAAACAATTAAAAATTCCCTCTCAACATACTTTGTTCTTATGTCAAGAGTTGTAGAAGAGATGAAAAAGCTAAAATGATGAACTATAGATAAAACTCTGATTCTTCTTTTTGTAGTTTTTGTTAATTTGCCCCCGGCGGGATTTGAACCCGCGACCTTCACCTTTCATCCTTTCGTCAAACCTTCTCGATAGAAGGGTGCCGCTCTATCCAAGCTGAGCTACGGGGGCATTATTAATTTTATAACAACTGAAAAATAAAACTTTGGTTAAAGTTTTAAAGTTGAATTTGAAATAGAATTAATGAATTTGACTTTCGAGAAGATTAAAAAAATAGAAAAGAAATGGCAAGAAAAATGGGAAAAAGCAAAAGTTTTTGAAGCAAATATTGATAAAAAAAGAAAAAAGTTTTTTATAACATTTCCTTATCCCTACGTAAATGGACGCATGCATATTGGTCATACATTTTCTGCATTTAGATGTGATTCTTTTGCAAGATTCAAAAGATTGCAAGGTTATAATGTTCTATTTCCTCAAGGTTTTCATGCAACTGGAGAACCAATCTTAGGAACGATAGAAAGGCTTAAACAAAACGATGAAACACAAATAGAAACTTTCAAACTTTTTGGCGCAAGCAACGAAGATATAAAGAATTTTGTTGAAAAAGGGCCAGAATTTGTTGCAAGATACTGGATGAATAAATGGATTGAAGATTTAAAGAGAAGTGGAATAAGCATTGATTGGAGGAGAACCTTTATAACTGCCATAACTCCTCATTATAATAAACTCATAGAATGGCAATACAATACTCTAAGAAAGAAAGGATATGTTGTTCAGGGAACTCATCCAGTAGTTTGGTGCCCACATTGCCAAAGCCCAACTGGTGATCATGATAGGTTAAAAGGAGAAGGCGAAAGTCCAATTCAACTTTACATAATAAAATTCAAGCTAGAATCTGGGGAAGTTTTACCATGCGCAACTTTAAGACCTGAAACAATTTTTGGGGTTACAAACATTTGGGTTAAACCGAATGAAGAATATGTGCTAGCAAAAGTAAATGAAGAAAGATGGATAATTAGCAAAAAGACTGTAGAAAAATTAAAAGACCAGTTAAGAAGCGTTGAAGAATTGGAAAAAATAAACTCAAACTCTTTAATTGGCAAAGCAGCAGAAAATCCTGTAACAAAAGAAAAAGTTTCAATATTGCCGGCAAAATTCATAGATTTAGAATTTGGTACAGGAATAGTAATGTCTGTGCCGGCGCACGCTCCTTATGATTTTATTGCTTTAGAAAATTTGAGAAAGAGTGAAATTGGAAAGGGGTTAAACGTAGAAAAAATTATGCCAAAGAAGATAATAGAATTGGAAGATTATAAAGGTATTCCTGCAGAAGAAGCATGCAAGGCTTATCATATAGAAAGTCAAGATCAAGTTGAAAAACTAGAATTGGCTACGCAAGAAGTTTATAAAAAAGAGTTCCACAAAGGAAAAATGATTGTGGAGCCATTCAAAGGTTTGCCTGTTAAAGAAGCAAAAGAAAAAACTGTTGAATTAGTAAAATCGCTTAATGCTTTAGATTATATTTGGGAGACAACAGGTTTAGTAATTTGTAGATGTAATACAAGATGCCATGTTAAAATTTTGGAAAATCAATGGTTTTTGAAGTTTTCAGATGAAGAGTGGAAGAAGAAAGTTATACAATGTATAGAGATGATGAAGTTTTATCCAGAAGAAATAAAGCAGCAATTTATAAACACAGTAAATTGGCTCGAAAACAAAGCTTGCGCAAGAAAAGCTGGCTTAGGAACAAGGTTACCATGGGATAAAGAGTGGATAGTTGAAACTTTGAGTGATTCTACAATATACATGGCCTTTTACACAGTTTACCATTATTTGAAGAATTTGCCAGCGGAGAAGTTGAACGAAGAAATTTTTGATTTTATATTTTTGGGAGTTGGAAATCCAAAAAATATAGCAAAGAAGTATGGAGTAGAAGAAAAACTTTTGAGGAAAATGAGAGAAGAGTTTGAATATTTTTATCCAGTAGATATAAGGTGTTCAGGAAAAGATCTAGTTCAAAATCATTTAACATTTTATCTATTTCATCATGTTGCTATTTGGAACGAAAAATATTGGCCAAGAGCAATTGCAGTTAATGGTTTTGTTAATGTTGGTGGGGAGAAAATGAGCAAAAGTAAGGGAAACGTAATTCCTCTTTCTCGTTTGCTAGATGAAATTGGCAGCGATTTAACAAGAATAAATATCGTTTCGTCTGCAGAAGGTTTAAGCGACGCCGACTGGAGAGGAGAAAATGTAAAAACGTTTCTAGAAAGAATAAATTTTGTTTTTGAAATAACTAATTCATTAAAAAATGCGAAATCTTCTAAAATTAGAAATGTAGATAAATTCTTAGTTGCGAAAATTAATAAAATCGGAAAAGAAGCAATAAATGCTTATGAAAATCTTAAGTTTAGAACTGCCACTCAACTTTTATTCTTTGAGTTTTTGAATGATGTTGAATGGTACTTGAAAAGAGTAGGTAAAATAAAAAACACTAACAAGAAAGTGTTAAAAGATGTTTTGCAGAGATTTGCAATTTTGACTTCTCCTTTAATTCCGCATTTAGCGGAAGAGCTCTGGGAAATGCTTGGCAACAGAAAATTCGTATTTAAAGCGAAACTACCAAAGTTTGAAAAAGTAGATGAAAAAACGATTTCAAGCGAAAACTTTTTACAGTCTTTAATTGAAGATATTAGAGAAATAAAGAAACTAGTAGAAGGGAAACCAAAAGAAGTTGATGTAATAGTAGCTGCAGAATGGAAGTTTGACTTAGCTAGAAAAATGGCAAAGGGAGAAAAAATTGAACTTAAAAGTTTGCTAAAGAAATTTGAAGAAGAGGAAAGAGAAAACGTTTCAAAGTTTTATAAGAAAATGTTAAATCAAAAAGAATTTCAGGAGCTACTTTCAAGAAAAGAAGAATTAAATATTTTGGAAGAGGCAAGAGAACTTTTGGAAAGAGAAGCGGGGACAAAAGTAATAATTACTGTAGAAGAAAGAAGTGGATTGGAGAAAGCAAAGCAGGCCGAGCCTCTTAAACCTGCTATCTATTTTTCTATCTAACTTAATGCTGCCGTTTCTACGATAGCTCCTAGAAGAATAAAAACTACTCCAAGAGCAAACAAGAAAAAGGAATCCTGAAAAGCCTCTATATTTTTTTCTCTTGTTAAATGGTACGATGCTATTCCTCCAGCTATAGCAGCCAAGAAATAAGCAACAATTTCTATGCTACCATGTGGCATATAAGATAACAAAGCTATTGGTAGCTTATACGCGCCTCCAAGACTTTTAGCGAGCATACTAGAAGCTGTTGCTAAAATTGAAGCATTCCAGGCAAGTATAAAAATTGCTCCAGATCCATAAATAAAAGAGAAGAGGAATGATAAGAAAAGGACCCCAATGTTATTTATCAATATTGTTCGAAATGTTTCTCCCAACCAAAAGTAACCTCTAATAGCTTTGATTTCGTTTATCTGCGTTTGAAAGCTTTTCTCAGCTATTTCTGTAGGCAAAAGAAGATAAATCAGAGAAAATACTAATGCCATTCCGGCGAATATTGCAACAAAAGAAAGAATTATTTCTCTGTAAAATGAGAGGAAAACTAAAGAGAATAACAAGAAGATCCCAATGTATAAGAAAATTATCAGTAAAACACTTTCTAGATTTTGAAGAAAGAGAGCCGTAATTATAAACGGTATTGATATTAAACCTGCGATTTTTATTAATTTTTTGTCCTTTGCATAAAAAAAGAGGATATCGGTAATTCCCTTCCTTTCTTTTAAGTTTACTTTTTTCCCTTCGTATAAATTTAATTTAGTCATAAAAGGAGTTAAGCCAAGTGTTGTTAGTACTACAGAATAAAGGCCAACGTCTTGCCTGAAAACTAGAAAAGATATCACAAAAGATACAATAGAAACTATTGATGATAGGTAAAAAACGCTCCACGGATTTCTTATACCCTCTTTTAATGAGACTAAGCTTTCTAACACCATAAAAAATATTATTCGAAAAATTTTAATCTGTTTGAGAAAAAGGTTTATGAAGGTTGAAAAGAAAAACATAGGTTTGATTTTAATGGCAATTATGTTTTTATCTACGTTTGCTTATGCTCTTATAGAAAAATTTAGCTATTACACTCAAACTCAAGAAAGTCAAGGTTTGCCTAAAGAAAGGATAATTTCTTCGATCTCTGAAAATCAAAGAATTTTGGCAATCTCTAATGGCTTCACGCTTGTTTATTTCAACTATAGCTCTCCTACAAACGAAATAAAATCTTACCTTGAAACTTTAACAACGAACCATTATGTTTATCTAATAGAAAATTTGTCTAATGAAAACTCGCTGAAAGTAGAAAGTTTAAGAGGTTCTAGAGAAATAAAAAATCCAACTCTAAATCAAACAATTGATTTGCTTTGTCAAATAATGGTTGATAGGCCAGTAGATTGCGTAATGAGGGAGATAAAATGAAAGAAGAGAAAGAGGAAATTAGAATTTACTTGGAAAATGATAGAGCTTTTTCTCCGAACCAAAGCTTGAAAGAAAGCTTTATTGGGGAAGCGAGAAACAATAAAATTTACTTGCATCCAATAGAAATTTTCTACCTTGCAAACATAAGGAGAGCAAAAATTTTTGATGCTAAAGAAGAACTTTCACTTTCAAAAATTTTCCAAAGATTCTACTCAAGCTATTTTTTTGTTAAATACAATGTTTACAGGGATTGGAAGGATAGAGGTCTTTTCATAACTTTGCCAGAAAGAATTGAGATGAAGAAATTTGGAAAAAACCCAACAAAAAAATATCCATCAGCAAGTTTTTCATTCAAATCGAATTTCCCAATATTTTTCATGAAAGAAGAATGCTATTCTTTGGCTTTTGGTAAAGATGCAAAAAAATTCTTTGAAGATTATTGGTTTGGTCAATGGGGAGTTTATAAGAATGTAGAAAGAGGAAACGTTTTAACTCTAGATGCAATAGAAACTTTATATCTTGCGAAAAAAGGAACGGAGATTTTAGATATTTCTTCTAATCAAAAACTTTCTTTTGAGGATGTTTTAAAAGAAGTGGAACAAAGAATACCTTTTGCATCTAGAATGCTTGAAGTTTATGAAGATTGGAGAGACAAAGGTTTTATTTTAAAAACTGGTTTTAAGTTTGGAACGCATTTTCGAATTTATTTTCCTGGAGCAAGGCCTGTTGGGACAAAAAAAGAATGGCAGCATTCTAAACATGTTATTCACGTTTTTCCAAAAGAAATTAGCATGCCAATGAGCGAATGGTCAAGAGCCATTAGAGTTGCGCATAGCGTAAGAAAAACTTTTATAATGGCAATTCCGGGAATGAAGAAAGAAGATTATTTGAAAGAGAAAACTCCAATAGATTTTGTTGCATGGCATAGAAAAGCTGGAAACCAAGTTGAAAGACCAGAAAAGGACGACCCCTCCTTTCTTGTAATTTCTTTGAATGAAGATGAGAATTTAAGCGGAAAGATGCTAGCAAGCGCTTTGGATAGGGCGGATGAGCTTGGTTTAAGGTTGTTAATTGCAATTAACGATAGAGAGACGAGCGTTACTTATTATTTAGCTAATAGAATTGAGTTGCCGGGTTCTGAGCATAAGTATTATGAAATAGAATGGTTTACTCCTTAGTTACTAGAGAGTAAAGATATTTAAGCTTTTCGCTTCAATAATTAATCATGAACAAAAAAATTGTATTAATTGCAATAGCGTTGCTAATGTTTCAAATAGCTTTAGCAGATAGCTTTCAAATTCTCGAAAAGTCGTGCGAAGGAAATTATGTGATTGTAAAAGTAAGAGAGACGGATGGAAGCATTAGCTATAGAATTTTAGATTATTGTCCTTATGGCTGCAAGTATGGAGTTTGCTTGAGTAAAAAAGAGGTGCCGATTGTTAACATTAAAGAGATTTATGATGTTAAAGCATGCAATGACAATGTTATATTTGCTTCGGTAAGTAACATAGGCGGAACAAAAGGAGATATTAGCTTAAGCGTTATTGGAGAAGCAGCAAAATGGATAAGATATCCAGAAAAAATAAGCATAGACGTTAACGAAACAAAAACGATAGCAATAGTTGCTTCAGTTCCTTGTAATGTGACAAGTGGAGTTTATCCTTTTACTTTAGTTGGGAGCGGAGTGATAAACTTTTATGCACCATCAGCTTTGAACGTTGGCAGCTCTAAAATCGCATCATTACCAATAACAACAACAGTTAGCCCAATAGATGTTAAGTTTGGTTTGTTATTAGTTGTTGTGATAGTGGTTTTCTTTTTGGCATACAAGTATAGCTTCAGAAAAATGGAAGAAGAGAAGTTTTAAAAACTCAAATTATTTCTATTCCATCCTTCAAAATTTAAAATTTCTCTTTACAAGATTCAATAATGGAGAGAGAATATAAACTCGGTTTGATTGGAGCGATAATTTTTACAATTTTCGCTCTTGTTTTTTATTTGGGTTTAAAGAGAAGTCTAACAGAAAGTAGCATTTTTGCTCTTTTCCCCTCTTTAATACTTGTTTTACTCATTAGTAAAAAGGTGGACAAAGAATGAAGATCAAAGATATTTTGTCTTTAGCTTTGCAAATTTTTGCATGGGGTGGTTTATTATTTCTCATCTTACTATTTCTTTTGAAATATTTGGGAATTTTGCATTCTCCAACAACAGAGGAAATATTAATTTTTGTTAATGAAATTATTTTCTCTTGGCTTTTTTGGCTTACTGAAAGGATTTCAAAGATTGAGACAAATCTCATGAAAGAGATGTATGAAATAAAATTGATGATAAAGAAAGAGAAGCTTAGAAAATAAAACTTTTATGAATTTGGTGTTTCAATTGAACGTTTATAGAATAATTTTTACTTCTTATTTTCTTTTAGCAAAATTTTTCATGGAAGTTAAGTTCTTTGATGGGGAAACGAATAAATTTTACAAGCTAGTGCCAACATCAACCTGGCCAACTTTAGAAATTGCAGGAATTCACATGCATAGAATTAAAGATGTAGATCCAAAAACTGATACTGAACTAAAAATAAAGTCTTTAGGTAAAATTTATGGAAAAGTTTTAGATGTTTGTACAGGTCTAGGATATACAGCAATTTTAGCAGCTAGAAAGAAGAGTGTTGAGAAAGTTGTGACTATTGAGAAAGATGAGAATGTGATAAAAATTGCAAAGCAAAATGAATTTTCTAGAGAGCTTTTTGAAAATCCAAAAATAGAATTGATAATTGGAGATGCATTTGAAGTTGTTAGAGGTTTCGAGAATGAAAGTTTTAATTTCATAATTCATGATCCTCCGAGATTTTCTTTAGCACCAGAACTTTATTCTCAAGAGTTTTACAATCAACTTTTTAGAGTTTTGAAGAAAGGAGGAAGGATGTTTCATTACACAGGAGAGCCAGGAAAACTCTCTGGTAAAAATTTTATTCAAGGAATAACAAGAAGACTTTTGTTAGCAGGTTTTAGGAAAATCGTAAAAGTTGAAAAGGCAAAAGGTTTAGTTGCTTATAAGTTTTAGTCAGATATTTTCTCATACTTTTTGCAAAGATTAATTATAGATTGAATATCATTTCTACCTATGGACTTCAAAATTTTTCTGAATTCGTTTCTGAAAAAATTATCAACATTCTTTTCTCCAACGTTTCTCGTTATTCTTTTTGCTATTTCTTTTCCTTCTCTATCAAAATCAGTCAATATAACAACTTTCCCCTTAACTTTCTTGAATCTATCGGCATATATTATTCTACCTTTATAACCAATTCTTACCAAAGCCTCTTTATCCTTTCTACCTTCAACAACAACACAAGAAATTTCCGTATTCATTTTCTCTACCAAATTTTTTAATTCTAAAAATGCTTCTATTTCTTTATCCATAGAAAATTTTAATGCTTAGAGAGAAAATAATTCTTGAACGGGCCTGTAGCTCAGCATGGTAGAGCAGCCGGCTCTTAACCGGTTGGTCGTGGGTTCGAATCCCACCAGGCCCACACTCATTATAAAGTTTAGTATTTATAAATCTCCATAAGGTAGAGAATCACTTAAATTAATTAGAAGCTATTATTGATAATAATACAAGATAAATATATGCAAAAGAAAACGCATTTGGCATTTGGACTAATGTTGGCTTCAATATTTTTTTATTTAGGTATGGAATTCCAATATGTTCTTTTAGTCGGATTTATATCATTTTTTCCGGATATCGATTGGTTAATAGATAAACTTTGGTTGAAAGAGGATAGTACATTCAAAAAAGTATGGTTTAGAATTTTAAAGAGTAAGTCGATACATAGAACATTTTTACATAATATTTGGATAATGTTTGCTTTGATTGTTATCTTTGGACTTATTTCAAGAGATTTGTTAACTATGTTTGGAGTTTTTATAGGATATTTTCTCATTTACTATTAGACTCTTTAACAGTTAGTGGTGTTTATTGGCTTTGGCCTTATGGAGATGAAAGGATTTTTGGAAAGAAAAAGTTTTATAAAAATGGAAGATTTGTTACAGGAGATTTAAAAGAGAAAATTTTATTTGTATTTTTTATAGCTACAGGTGGGTTATTTCTTGGTTTAGGTTTTTATAAAATTCAACCAACAGGTCAAGATGCATATCAATCAGCTATTATCATACTAATATTTCTTATTTTAGGTTTTGTATTAATACAAAGACTTACGAAAGGGATTTCTATAGCAACATCCAGAATGTTCAAATTTAGATATTATTCCACCCAAACTTTTGATTAAAATTTCACTCTATACCTTCTTTTTGGTTTTCTTCTTGCCCTAAAACTAACAAGCCCATACTTGGTCATGAAAGTGACAAGCCTTTTTGTTTTTGTTTTCTTCCTTCTTGCCAAAAATTCGGGCATTATTAATATTTATAAAGATTAAAATAAAGCCTATCATATGAAAAATAAAAAGAAAAAGCACAGATTAAGATGGTCTTTAGAAGATAAAAAAATAATTGCTCAATATCAAAATCAATTTGATATTTTTGGTCAAGTAAGATGTAAAATATGTGGAAGATCTTTCCCAATAGATATTATGGAAGTAGATCATATAAAACCAATTTCCAAAGGAGGAACGGATCAGCCAAGTAATCTTCAACTTCTTTGTCCGGCGTGCAATAGAAAGAAAAATAAAAAGACTTACAAACCGAGGAATAATGTTTTTAATCCTTTTGATATAAGAATACCAATCTAATATTAAAAAAAGATATTTTGCAATGATGATCTTCCTATTTTATTGAGATTAAAGCCCCATATCCTACAACATTTGAATAATCTCTGTTTATCTCAGCAGAGGTTGAATGTCTAAGCAGTTCAATCTTTCCATCTAATTTTTTCGTTATACTCATTAAAGTTGCAATGGCACCATATCCACAAGCAGAAACATTTAATCTTTCCAAAGTCTGATAAAACTTTTTCAAGTCGAGAGAAATTATTTCATTTATCAATTCCGTATCCTTTCTTTGAGTAATCTCATAACT
>Ga0207433_10005220_pt1 | contig 23351 bp, 23 predicted proteins | sample YelNatPaOPGAMG01_FD_187559 | JGI IMG/M metagenome (GOLD analysis project Ga0207433, IMG submission 187559) | Hot spring thermophilic microbial communities from Obsidian Pool, Yellowstone National Park, USA - OP-RAMG-01 (SPAdes) (version 3) | ecosystem: Environmental > Aquatic > Thermal springs... | reverse complement strand
CGAATCGGCCTGCATAATCTAAAATACTTGTTTACCAGATCCGGGTACTTTAAGTATCCCTTTTCTAAACTCTTAAGTCTTATAAGATATGTATAATAGAAGCAGGGTATGCCGTTTTCAAATTGCTTTCGGGGCCATCTGGGTAAGGAACTAACTAATCTCCTAAAATCTTTCCTTCTTGGATCCTCATTTTTTTCCCCTTTTTCCTTTTTACTCCATAAAAAGCTCATTTTAGCCTCCTTTAAAATTTGATCTTAAAAGGCTCCAACAATTAACAATCATTCATTTCATCTTCAAAATAAGCGAGGAGGGCATCCCGTCGGTCGCAATGTTCCCAGAGAAATTCAGGCAGCTCACGGCCAAAATGGCCGAAGGCTGAAGTTTTCTGGTAAATAGGCCGGTTTAGCTTGAGCTCTTTAATTATTTCCGCCGGCTTGAGTGGGAAAATTTTTCGCACCGCCGTTTCCAAAGAGATGGCTGATAAGGTGCTTGTGCGATGGGTGTTAATTTCGATGAGTGAGGGCTCGTCTCGACCCATGACATAGCCAAGTTGAACAGTGCAGCGGCTTGCCAGGCCAGCAGCGACGATGTTTTTCGCTATGTAGCGCGCTATATATGAGCCTGACCTTTCGATATGCCTTGGGTCCTTTCCTGAAAAGCCACGACTGCTGGCACGACAGAGGCCGCCATAAGAATCTATCAGCGTCTGCCGCCCGCTTAGACCAATGTAGAGACCCGGCCTTCCCCAAAAAGATTCGTCGAGAAAATTAATCTCGCAAATTTTTTCGAAGGGGCGGGAAGGATAGAACTGAAAGGGAATGACGGCCTTGATAATCCCGCCGATGACGATTTTCCACATTTCCTCCTTATTGGCATTTTTCTTGATGGGAAGGCTTATAACTACTTTCTCCACTTTGGCCGGCTTCAATGCATTTGCTTCACAAAAATCACCAGTCAACTCCTCCCAGCTTGGCCAGCTTTCCTGATTTTTATCCAAAACATAACGGACGGTAACCCGGGCTTTGCCGCCAGGTAAAAGCCATGGCGCTTCACCGCTTCGCCTTAGCTGCGAAGCTTTCATCATCATCTGATGGGCAAACACAACCGGCAAGGGCATAAGTTCAGGCGTTTCTTTTACGGCATAGCCAAAAACAAGACATTGGTCGTTAACTTCAAGAGGAATGGGGTCAGAATGGGGAGATTCATCAGCCGGCTTGGATTTTTGCTCTGTATTTGTAACAATATTTGTAACAATCCGGCATTTTTCTAAATCAAAGCCTGTTTCGGCTTCACCGTAACCCACATCACGGATAACCTGCCTGACAATATCTTCAATTAGCAAATGGGGCAACTGGGTATGAGCAGCAATTTCTCCGGAGACCGCAACCAAGCCGGGACTGATGAGAGTTTCTACGTGAACGCGTGCGTTTTCATCTTGCTTTAAGACCTCATCCAGGATGGCGTCAGAAATTCGGTCAGCCAGCTTATCGGGATGCCCTTCGGCTACCGATTCAGAACTGATGAGAAAAAATTTCCGTTTGGCTGCTTCTATTTTTTGTTCAAATGCAAACTCGTCTTCTTCCTCGTCATCTCCTTTCATCTGTTCCTCTCTTAGTTGCTCTAAAATTTCTTCCCATTCGTCATAAAACGGGTCGTCTTTTCCGTCTTTTTCCTCTTTTTCCTCTTTCTCCATTTTTCTTATAAATTCTTCTACTTCTTCCTGACTCAACTCCCTTCCATCATCAAATTCATCATCACGTTCCTTTTTTTCGCCATTCTCCTTGTTTTTAAGCACGGTAAACCTCCTTTAAATTAATTCAGTTCAGGGAGGCTCATTGGGTTGACTCACCAGGGGAGGATGGGAGAGAAACGGCTGGCGGGCTGAGCGTGAAATCGTGCCCAGGGGAAAATTCAGGCACAAAAAAACCCGCTGCACCTGGCATCAGGCGAGCGGGTTAGTTTCACGCCCCGGACACTTAGTTGCCGCTTCTCTCAGCCGAATTATCGGCTGCGGCCGCATCCTCGCCACCGGCGAGCTGGCACCTTGGGTGTCCGTCCCAGGTTGCCGGACCCTCAACGAGGGCCTCTCCTGATGCCAAGGAAATATATAACACTTCTCCTCCCCTATGTCAATATTTTTTTTAAAAAATTTTTATAAAATAATTTAGCAATATGAACGATCTCATTCTTTCTGATAATCAGCGCTCCACCTTCAAATAGTTTGCTTTAGTTGAGTATTTAAATCCAAAAAGGGTAAAGATAAGCCTTTCTCTGTGCCTGAGCTACGGTTCTTTTTATAGCTCCTTTTGCCCTAAAGCTGATTAAGAGACTTCTCTTCTATTTTCCTCAGCTTTTAATTCAAATAGCCGAAGCGCAGGTGCAACATTTTCTTCTTCGGCTCTATCAGTCAAGTCAATTAACCTGGCTTTTTGTTCTTTTAGAAAGCCCTGCTCTTTAGTAGTTTTTAAAAGGATTGCTTCCCTTTTCAGGAGGAAAAATCCTTTTATTGAAGGAAGAAGGTCTATTATAAGCATTCTTTGAAAATCCTGAATAAAATTTATTGCTGTTTAGCTAAAATCATCGTATTCTTTGAGCCGGCGTAAATAAAGACATTCATGCTTAAAATTTCCTCCTGTAGAAAAAGAGCTTATGATGGTTTTCGTTTTTTGGCCGAAGAGGAAAAGAAATTAAAAAATTAGAATAAAGATCAGAATTAAGTAATTGAGGCAGGGCGTTAACGCCTGCGCATAATTTTTAACCAAGTTTTCCGCAGCCTTTCATATTCTGCTCAAAACCTGTTGCCTCATGAGAAAATCTATATGAAAGCATATTCATTGCCTCACGTAAGAATCTATACGAAAATAAGTGCAATTTCTCTTTGTTTTCTGTAGTCGCCAGAGCCTCTCTTTTAGCCTATCTATCTCTCTTTTTAGCTTGACCACATTTAGCTCCTGATAAGTTTGGCGCAAGCGATTCTTCTGCTCTAGACTTATTTCAGGCGATTCTAATAATCTCTGGTAAGGCCTTTTAAGCAGATCATACCTGACTTGTTCCCCCGTCATGTCCCACCAGGTCTATCTCTAAAAACCCTGGTTTCGCTTCATCCCATTCGGAAAAGGTCCTTATAGGAATCTGGTGTTTAAGAAGAGTGCCTGGCTTAGTCCTGGCTCGCGATTTTAGCTCATACTTCTTCCTCTCCGACCTCAAAAGCTTGTCTATCATCGCCGCCTCGACCTTCATCAATTTCTCCTGAACTCTCTTCTTCACCCTCGGTTCCCCTTGCTCTACAAGCTTCTCCACCAGCCATCTCAAACTGGCAGCCAACCTCTGGCCGAAGCTTTGGTCTAAAAGTTCCCACATCCAGATCAAAACCCTTTTAAACTCTTCATCATAGATCCTCGGCCTCCGGCGCTTTATCTTTCTCACTTCCCCGATAACGACCACCTGCTCTCCCTCTTTACCCGATAAGATTATCTTCCGACCACAGTGGTACAATAACCAGCTGGCACAACAGCAATGATAACCGGTAAAACCAAAAAACTCTTCCCATATAAAGCATCTTCCCTTCTTTGAGGTGCTTTTCTTTCTTTGAATCTCTCTGATAACTTTCAGCCAGCTCCCTTAATGAGGCTCGTCTAACCTGCATGTCTAACCTCATATCCTTGCCTCCTGGTAAAGGTTACCCCGATATTTAAGGGCTCAACCCGCCAGATGACAAGATAATTTCGTCGAGATTTTCTCGTGAGGCAACGAATCAATTTCGTCTAGATTTTAGGTGAGGCAATTCGTTCATTTGACAAACCTAATTATGCGATTTATATTTATTTCTGAAAATAATATTTTTTTATAACTTACGGAAATGAAATATTTAGAATTTAAAAATGCTGTGAGGGAGTTTCCTGTAATCTCATTAACCCATATTTCTAAGATTAATACGGGGACCCGGACTCTTAAAGCCCAGTTAGTCAGCTGGCAAAAAAAAGGCTTAATCATTAAGTTAAAAAGGGGACTTTACGTTTTAAATGAGCGAGATAGGAAATTTGAACCATCCCGCATCTTTCTTGCCAATGCTCTGTATTCACCATCCTATGTGAGCACAATTTATGCTCTTGGCTACTATGGTTTAATTCCTGAAAGGGTTGTTGATGTCACATCAGTTACGACCAAAAAAACTGCGAAATTTATAAATCCTTTTGGAACCTTCATCTATCAGCACCTGAAAACCAATTTTTTCTTTGGCTTTAGAGAGATTGTGGATGAAAATGGCTTTCCTGTCCTTATTGCCGAGCCAGAAAAGGCAATACTTGATTTTATTTATTTAAATTTAGAGGATTTTAAAAACAAAGATGAAGATGTCTTCAGTCTTTCCTATAGATATCAAAATTTGGATATTTTGAAGAAAAGGAAACTTATTGATTTTGCGAAGAAATTCGAAAATAAAGAAATCCTTAATGTGGTGGAAAAATTATTAAGTTTTATGAAAAAAGAGGGATAATTTTATGCTTGATTTGATAAAGCAAAGTATTGAACGAATTCCAGACAGCGAAACGAAGATTCACCAGACAAGAGAATTTTTGCAGTTGCTTATATTAAAGATTATTTACGAAAGAGACTATTTTAAGAATCTTGCTTTTGTTGGCGGGACAGCCTTAAGATTTCTTTATGGATTGAGGAGATTTTCAGAAGACCTTGATTTTTCACTGATCAATAAAATGGGTTATAAATTTGATGGTTTTTTGGAAAGAATTGCTTATGAATTAGGGAAATATGGCCTTTCTATAGAGATGAAGAAAAGTTTGAAAGAACCCGTCCAGGCGGCCATGGTTAAATTTAAAGATATTCTGTATCTTTTGGGATTATCCAGGCAAAATGAGCAGAGACTTTCTATTAGACTTGAAATAGATTCAAACCCACCCGGAGGCTGGAAGACAGAGCTTTCTTTAATAACCAGGCATTTTGTTTTCACAGTCTTGCATTTTGATATTTCCTCTCTTTATGCCACGAAGATTCATGCCTGCTTTTTCAGGAAATACATTAAAGGAAGGGACTTTTATGACCTCATCTGGTATCTCGGGAAAAAGATTACACCTAATTTTGAGCTTCTCAATAATGCCCTCAAGCAGACAGAAAAGAGGAGAGTTGATTTAAACGCGGAGAATTTTAATGATTTCTTAAGAGAAAGATTAGCAAAGATTGATTTTGCAAAAGTCAGGAAAGATGTGGAAAGGTTTATAGAGGACAAGAACGAGCTTAAACTCTTGGAAAAAGATGCAATTTTAAAGCTTCTGAATAAGGAAACAGCCAGCTTGTGAGTCGCCGGTTTTCGTGATTTGATGGTTTTTTTATATATTTAAAGGTATTAATCTCCTTCCAAATTTAATATTCCACCCAAATATTCTGGCCGTGTCAATTTTTGCTCGCAAAATAGCCATCGTAAACTCCCCATTTTTAGCTCCTGGTTAGGCGCTTTAGCTGGAAATCGTTGTAAGAATATAAGGATAGAGGAATTTATCGCTGGCAAACGCATCTGAGTAGAGGGCAAGATCATTTCTTTTATGGGCGTCAGTGTGTCTTTGATATGTTCTGGCATATTTAGACCGGAAAGCTGCTCCCTGTAAAAGGAGAAGATCTTCGTCCATAAAAAATTGAAAAATTAAAAAGCTTCAGAAAAGGGCTGGCCTTAAATCCACGAGTTCCGGATGTTTGGTTTTGAAGGCGAAAAAATTCAATATTTCCTGGCTGAAGTCATGGCTGACCACTGAATAATCGCTTATACTGTAGGATGAGATTTTAATATTTGAAAAAGGAAAGCTTAAAAATGAAATGCCAATGGACGAATCGCTTGATTCGTGAATCAAGCCCCTATTTACGACAGCATGCTCATAACCTGTCGACTGGTATCCATGGGGAGAAGAGGCCTTATCTCGAGCCAAGCAGGAGGACAAACCCATTCTTCTCAGCATTGGTTATTCCGCCTGTCACTGGTGCCACGTTATGGAGAAAGAATGTTTTTAAAATGAAGCCATTGCTCAGATCATGAATGAAAGATTATATGACAGATGTCATTAAAAATTAATTAAATAGACAAAGCGCATGAATTAAAATCAATTTAGCCAGAGGAGAGCTCCAGGAATCCGGTAGCTATTTAGTAGTGAGGAAAATCAAGGTAAATATTAAGCCAGCTGGTTCAGCCTGAAAAACATTTCGCCTTTTCCTCCTTTGCCTTCGCCGGCATTTCCTGAAAAGAAAGGATTTAGCCTCTTGACATCGTTTTTGGACTTGGCTTATCATTCTTCTCGAAAGGAGAGAAAGGGGCTTTTATCTTTTCTTTAATAGAAAAATCAAGGAAAGTCATGGCTGAGAACAAATTGTCTTTTTATTTTATGGCAAAGCTTACTAAATCAATAAAAAATATTTTATTCAGGGAGGTGTATGATGCTTATCAGACTTATTGAGCCAGCCAGGGCTTATACCGTTCCCCTCAATGTCTGCTCGGACACATGTCAGGTCCATATTTCGGTCCCCCTTGGCGATAAATATCTCGTACTACTTTTGAGAAGACTGGCGGAAATGAATGGGCAAAAGGCTGTTATCGGATTCGATGGACTGAATTTTGAATTGACCGAGCTTCCCGGGGAAGGCCGTCTGCTACTTTCAGCTAAAGGGGATTCGAGGAACGTTAAACTATGTAAAGTGGTTTTTTAATCTGTTTTTTCTTTATATTTTTCTGTTTATCAGGAGCTAAATGAAGCCGTCCCTCTTTAATCTCATTTTTCCAGAGAGTGACAATTTATATTTAGTTTATAATACGCTTCATGGCTCCATCTTCGAGGTGGATGAGCAGGGGAAAGAGGCAATTCAGGGTAAAATAGCCTTCAATTTTTTACCTTCAGAATACCAAGAATTATTAACCACTAATGGAGTCATGATAGATGATGACCTTGATGAAATGAAGGAAGTTCAGGTTAAATATGAACGCTTTAAATATGACAAGCGCAACCTTCTTTTTACCATCCTCAATTCCTACGAGTGTAATCTTGACTGTCCCTATTGTTATGAGAAAAAAAATAAGGAAGAGATAGCCTTAGACGTCGATAAAGCCAGGCTGATTATTCAGTTTATCACTCAGCAAATTATAAAAAATCATAGTACCGGTCTTTCTCTTTTCTTCTTTGGCGGAGAGCCACTCCTTAAACCACATCTTTTGCTCAATGTGGCTTCTATCCTCAGGCAGTGGTGCCAGGCCAATCTTGTTTTTTTCGAGCTGGGAATTGTCACAAATGGTACCCTTCTTTCCCCGGAGATAATTTCTCAGTTGAAAGAGTTTGAAAATGTTTTCATTCAAATAACTCTGGATGGGCCAGAAGAAGTTCATAACAAAAGGAGAATATATCGGGAAGGTAAAGGGGGCACTTACAGCGAAATTATCGGCGCTTTACAGAGGTGTCAGCAGACTAATTTCAAAATAAAAATAAGAATCAATGTGGACCAGGAAAATTGCGAACAGATACCTCTTTTGCTTGATGAGCTCATTGATCATGGGTTACAGGGAAGCAAATTAACTTTTGCCGCTCTTACTCCTTTAACCAAAGCCTGCGCTCTCTATGGTTCCTATTTAGAAACGAGGCGAATGAGTTCCATTTTGGCCAATTTGTGGGAAATAAGTCTACAAAAAGGTTTTCGCCTTGATATTTCGCCTAAGGCGACACCAGTTTACTGTGGCGGATTGACTGATGCTGCTTATATTATTGACCCCTACCTTGATTTATATAAGTGTTTTGGCTCAGTAGGCCTTAAAGAACACAGAATAGGCTATCTCCATCGGGAAAAGGGATTCATTGAAGATAGAGCCTACTATGAGCTTTTAGCCCGCAACCCCTTCCATTTCAAGAAAAAGAGCTGCCTTAAATGTAAACTTCTTCCTACCTGTGGTGGGGGCTGTGCCTTAGGCGCCTATAATCTTTATGGGACATATCATGCCGGCTGTTGCGATGTCTTTACTAAAATAATTGAGAAAAGGGTCAGACTTTTTCTGCAATACAGGCCTCAAATAGATGAGCATTAATTTTTTAAAGAGAGAAAATAGGAAAATTTGCTTGAAGCTGGCTGATTCAGGCCAGAAATAAAAATGAAAAATAAAGAAAAGAAAGGAGGAAAGATGCGATCAAAATTAAATGGGGGTAAGTCAATTCTGCTTGGCCGGCGCTCTTTTCTGAAATTAGGCTTCATCAGCCTCGCTCTTCCCATCGGTTCTTCTTTCTCCTCAGCGCTAAAAATGGATAAGATCGATCACGACTCTCCAGATGGTTCTTTTATCATCCTGGAATGGTATCGAGAATCGGATTTTCTTGCCTCAAAATAGCTCTTGAAGAAACTCCATTCCTTTAAAGTTAAGAGAAGAGTTTTTCCCTAAAAATTAAATTAAAAAGGGGAAAATATCAAAGCTTATCTATTCTTAATTCCCCTATGATCAATTTGCTTAATGATATTTTTGTTAATATAATAATTTATAATTATTTGAAGCTAACTTAACAAAAAATGGTCGTGTCAAATTTTGTTTGCAAAATGGCCGTCGTAAGCTCCCCATCTTTTTTGCTTTATCTGAAGGTTAAACGATTCAAAATAGGTAAATATGTAAGCTGTCACCTATTTTTTATTTTTTATTTTTGACCTATTTTTGTCTATTTTTGGGGTTAATCCAGTCCTTCATGTACTGCAAATTCTCAGTCAGCTCCCACCAGCCATTCTTAAATGTCGCATAATCCGGTGCTCCGGTCATGGCTGAGGCATACTTTATGGAATTTCCATAGAATAACCATTGCCTTATCCACATCTGCTCAATGGTCTGATTAAAGGGGTTTTTATTGTGCGGCAGGCCTTCCGCCAGATTGTTCTTCCAGGCCGCAACGAGCAGGAGCGTCGAGGCGAGAATCATGCTGTCCACCTCTTTAATGGTGTTATTGAGCTTTTCAAAGTGGTTAGCTGTCCACCGGGAGCTGTGACAGGATTGGCAGATATTTTTGAAAAGAGATTCCCTATTCGTTTGCTCCTCCTCCCTTATAAGATATTCGGAGGCCACTTCTCCCGTAAAGGTCTTTGGCAGTGGCAAGCCATCTTTGTTTCTTATGATGGAGGTATCTCCTTGCCTGGGCTGAGGATGGGAGTAAATGAGCCCGAAGAGTCTTACCCACAGCCGTGAGCCGAAATCATGCGTCCTGGCCGCAATAACCGTCTTTCCATCCGGGGCGGTTATAAGACTATTATGACATGTGGCACAGGTTGGGGCCTGAAAGTCTTTTCCGACCTTCCAGGGAACCGCCTCAAAATCCCATTTGTAATACAAATTGCCTCACTTAAAATCTAGACGAAATTGATTCGTTGCCTCACGAGAAAGTTTCGACGAAATTATCTTGCCATCTGGCTTGGTGAGCCCTTAAATATCAGGGTGACCTTTGCCAGGAGGCAAGGATATGAGGTTAGACATGCAGGTTAGACGAGCCTCATTAAGGGAGCTGGCTGAAAGTTATCAGAGAGATTCAAAGAAAGAAAAGCACCTCAAAGAAGGGAAGATGCTTTATATGGGAAGAGTTTTTTGGTTTTACCGGTTATCATTGCTGTTATGCCAGCTGGTTATTGCGCCACTGTGGTCAGAAGATAATCTTATCGGTTAAAGAGGGAGAGCAGGTGGTCGTCATTGGGGAAGTGAGAAAGATAAAGCGCGACACTTGTCAATAATTTTGTGTCTGATCATAGAACTTGAGGTTAAAAAGTTGTTGGATTTCATAGGCCTTGGACTTTATTACCGGCAATGGATTTTTCCATTTTCCCTGTTTTAGCCTCCCCCTTTGAAGCCAAAGATTTATCTCCAGAATCTCCACCGACTGAAAATACCCTCCAAGCTTGACCCTAATCTGCTCTATCCCGGAGGCCGAGGATCTATGATGAAGAGTTGAGACGGGTATTGATCTGAGTTTGGGAACTTTTAGACCAAAGCTTCGGCCAGAGGTTGGCTGCCAGTTTAAGATGGCTGGTGGAGAAACTTGTAGAGCAAGGGGAACTGAGGGTGAAGAAGAGAGTTCAGGAGAAATTGATGAAGGTCGAGGCGGCGATGATAGACAAGCTTTTGAGGTCGGAGAGGAAGAAGTATGAGCTAAAATCGCGAGCCAGGACTAAGCCAGGCACTCTTTTTAAACACCAGATTCCTATAAGGACCTTTTCCGAATGGGATGAAGCGAAACCAGGGTTTTTAGAGATAGACCTGGTGGGACATGACGAGGGAACAAGTCAGGTATGATCTGCTTAAAAGGCCTTACCAGAGATTATCAGAATCGTCTGAAATAAGTCTGGAGCAGAAGAATCGCCTTGGCCAAATCTACCAGGAGCTGAAAGTGGTAAAGTTAAAGGCAGAGATAGATAAACTAAGGAATAGACTATAGCGGTCCAGAAAACAAAGAGAAATTGCACAAATTTTCGTATAGATTCTTACGTGAGGCAATGAATGAGCTTTCATCTAGATTTTCTCATGAGGCAATACGCGTCTTCCCTTCGGTTCTTCTGTCTTCTCAGCTTTTAAAAGGGGCGAGATCAATCACGATATTTCTGATAGTTCTTTCATCGTTCTGGAATAGTATCAAGAATCGGATTTACTTCCGTCGAAATAACTATTTCAAAATATGTCGCTTCGAGCCAAAAATTTCTAATTTAACGCCGCCAGGAAGAATAATTTATTCAAGGAAATGAGTAAGATCCCTTTTCGGGGGCCAATCAGGCAAGTTCCTCAGGGCACAGATGGTCGTAGCATTCAAAGGGGATGCCGAGTTCTTCGGCCAGGGCTTTGAGTTCAGCCAGATAATCACCACAAACTGTCATCGGATGATTCGAATTAATTTTGCATTCAATCTTCCCGCAAAGTCTAATATACCAGTGAGGCCACTGCGGGTCGCAGCGGGCCGAGCGGCGTCGCCACTCCTCTTCTGAGGGAACATGGGTTACACCTCTTCCAGCGCAAAGATAAAGACGATGACGGCGGTAAGAGAAGCGGGCCCAGGTCACGACTCCGGGAATGCGGCAGACCACCGACGAGGTCCCTCCCCCATGCTTAAAATACATATAAGGTTGCCTTTCTGACCAGGCCCCTTCCAGCGAATCATGTCGGCCGTAGGCAAAGTAAGGAGCTAAGGCACCGGAATTGACAAACCAGTAAATTCCCTCTTTTGAATCCCAGTAGCGCAGGTCATTGAAGCCCACAGGTTCACCGCCGCTCAAGAGCTTCAACACCTGCATCGTTATGGCTGCACCATCATCAGCTTCTGTGGCCGCCACCACCGTTGTCCCATCTCCCTCTGGTCTTAGTTTATTGTTAAGCAAACCAAGGGCCAAGTCGGTGGCCGGGTAATGCTCGACCCAGTCAAGCTGATCCTGAACACCGATGAAATCCAGGCCGTATTTTTCTTTGAGCTCGATTAAAGCCAGATAAACTTTTAGCTGAAAAAGAACCATTTCTCGGGTCAAATGCTTTCTGGGATCAGGTCCGAGTTTAAGAGTCATTTTTTTCTCAATCAGGAAATTAAAGGCCTTCTCTGCCCGCTTGTCAGGAATTTTTTCCGTCATTTTGAGTAACCTCAGGCCGTCAAAGCCTTCTCGGGCTATTCCGAAATAACGCAGAAAATCAGCCTCTGAGATTTTATTCCACATTTGCATCGAGCGCGGTCCCACCGCACCATAAATCATGCCCCGTAACTTCTCCTTAACCTGGCGAGCTTTTCTTCTCTGGCTCTCGCTGACTTTGATTTCTATCGGTCGGGGGAGGCGCCGATCTATTTTGCCCTCCCTTAAAAAAGTAGCCAGCTCCTCCTCGTAAGTTTCAGATTGAGAAAAATCTTCAATGAAAAGCCTTTCGGTTTTTATTCCGACATGTTCTAAGCCAGAAGCGGCGGCAAAAAGGCCCACATTGCCGGGAAAATCAGGAATGGCGCTACCAATAAGAAGTTTGGGTACTTCCGCTGGAAGCTGAGCCATGGGACTGACAGAAAAATCTGGATATGCCCAGCCGCCGAAGAAAGTAATGAACCTTTCCCCTTTTGCCCTTTTAATGAACTTCATGCCTTCGGCCACACTGGAGACAGGCTTTTCGGGATTGAGGATGCGTGGTTTGAAACCGCATCTTTTTATCACCTTAACAAGCTCGGCCAGCTGCTTCCTTGTCTTGGGCCAGACAACTCGATTAGCCTCCTTCCTTTCATCCAGAGGCAAATAGATATCAACCAGCCTTTTCATTAAAGCTCCTCCTTTTTAAAATCAAAAATGAAAATGAGATAAAAAGAGGCCAGAGATAATTTGACCTTCGGCCAGTTCCAGCCAAAATCTTCCCCTTTAAATTTGATTTTCAGTTTTAATTGATTTTCCTTTTTTTTAGGGGCCATGATTTCTTTCTGACTTTTTTCTTTCTTTCTGACTTTATCTCGTCTTTTTAGCTTCCTCGTGTGTCAAAAATAGGAGAAAAAAGCAGCCTGTATAAATTCCGCTAAAATTTTGCGGCGAGCAGTTTTTCAATGGATTCGCCGCCCTGATCGATGTTCTCCCGGGTGAAATAACGAGAGGTCAGGACAATTTCTTTGGGCACCTTTTTCCCCTGCAATATTTCCAGGGACGTAAGAATGGCCTCTCTGCCTCCGGTGGGATATTCAAAGCTAACCTCAAGAATTCCCTGACGAACATACATTTGACCTTCATGGGGCAAGGCATCAATTCCCACAAAAATAATTTCTTTTTCCCGGCCTGCGGCCCTGGCGGCCAGATAGGCTCCATGAGCTCCAGGGTCATTATGAGCGTAAACAAGATCAATCCGGGGAAAGCGAGCCAGGGCTGATTCCATTTCCCGTCGCGCCTCCGGTTCCAGCCATTTCATATCCGCCTCAAAAATGACTTCAATCTCGCTCCCCTTAATCGCTTCCCTGAAACCCGTGTGCCTGTCCTGACCGGGTGTTGAGGTCATTAACCCCTTGAGTTCGACGACCTTTCCTTTCCCCTTGAGTCGCTCGACAATCCAGCGGCCAGCCGCGTAGCCAATCTTTTTATTATCTGCGCCGATAAAACAGGTATATTTATCTCCAAGCACCCGGCGGTCAAGGACGATGACGGGAATGCCTTTCTCATAAGCAGCGGCCACCGGCGGTGTTAGGGGTGCCGCTTCCTTGGGAGAAACGATGATTAGATCGACACCGGCATTGATAAATTCTTCGATCTGGGCTTGCTGTCGGAGGGAATCATTCTGAGCATCTTTGAAAATTACCTTGAGCTCGGGATGCTTCTCCGCCTCATTTTTTATGTCCAGATTCATCTGCACCCGCCAGGGTTCACCTAGATTGCACTGACTCATGCCGATAGTATAGAGAGGCCTGGCCGCTTCAACTGTTCTTGATTCTTTGGGTGACTCTCCTTTCTTTGCCTTACAGCTGGCGGATAAGACGAGCAGGATCAAGGAAGTGGAGACGAAAAGTGTGGCGAAAAAAGTCGGAAGAAAATTCTTCCAGGGCCTGATCCGAAGAGAATTAAAACGATGTTTTAAATCTACTTTACCTATAGATATGATATTTTTTATAGAAATAATCTTATCCATCTCTATCTCCTTAACATAAACTCTCTCGTCTTCAGGCATGTTATAATTTCTCTCTGCCATGTTGCCATCCTGGCCTTCACTTCCAGCCTCCCTCCCCATTCAATTCTTATCATTATCCAATGGCAATATTAGAGAATCAAAATAAGCTGAGTTCATTTCCTTCCGCGCTGGAAAAGAACAGCGCCGATGATGATGGCTCCGGTCAGCATTAAGCGGTTGGCCTCGGCAATAGCATTCAGGCTCAATATTTTTTCCAGATAGCCGATCGTCAGAGCACCGACAATGGTCAGGCCGATGCTGCCCCTGCCTCCAGCCAGGCTTGTGCCGCCAATGACCACAATAGCGATGGCCGTCAGCTCATAGGCCATGCCGGCTTCTGGATCACCCTGCATTTCCTGGGCTGCCTGACAGATTCCTGCCACCGCGCTGAAGAGGCCACTTAAGCCATAAGCTAAAAGTTTGGTTTTCGCGACCGGAATGCCAGAAAGACGGGCGGCTTCTTCATTACCGCCCACAGCGTAAAAATAGCGGCCGAGACGAAGCTTCTCTAAAATAAGCGCACTCAGGAGGGCACAAATAAAAAAGATAATGGTGACCACGGCCAGATTTTGGTTCAAAATTTTGGAGCTGAGAAAATTGAAAATGGGCGGCACCTCTACATAGCGGTAGGAGCCGGTTGCATCGAGAATAGCAGTTGAAATCTTCTTTCCCCCTGAGATCCATTTGGCCAGACCGCGCGCAAAGACCATCATGGCCAGCGTGGCAATAAAGGGCTGGATTCTGAACTTTGCCACCAGACCGCCGGAAATCAGGCCGCAGCCAAGACCCGCTAAAAGGACTAAAGGAATAGCCAGAGCAGGCGTTAATCCTTTCTGGATAGTTAAAAGGGAAAAAAGGACAGCAGTAAAACCCAGCACACTGCCTGCCGACAGGTCGATCCCCCCTGTGATAATAACCACCGTCATGCCGCAGGCCAGAATGGCGAAAACTGAAATATGACGAAACATATCCCGGTGGGTATCCCATTTAAAAAAGGCCCCATTGGCATTAAAAATAACGCCAATAAGAAAGACAAAAATTAAAGCTAAGGTTGCTCTGGTTAAAGGCGAGCGGAAAATATCAGCAAGGCTATTTATTTTCATCTTTGACTCTGCTCCAAGAGCTGGATTCGGCATTTTACCTTACATTCCTTCTTCATTTCTTCAAATTTTTTCTATATGTCCTTACTCATTTCCTTTGGCCTTATTATTTTTTTCTTTTTCTTGCTTTCTCCTTTTCTTCTTCTTCTCCTCCTTGTTCTTCTTCTTCTCCTCCTCCTCCTCCTCCTCCTCCTCCTTGTTCTTCTTTTCCTTGTTCTTCTTTCTATCAGCCGGCGTTTTTTAAGGGCCAACTAATTGTCGAGCCTTCAAATGGCCTTTTCCCATATTCCTGGCACATTTTCCTGGCTGCCGCCAAGAGCAGCTTCAATAATTTTTTCCTGGCTAGCCTCGTTGTGAGAGAATTCAGCCACAATCCTCCCCCGGTGTAAAACCAGAATCCGATCAGCCAAGGCCATTAGCTCAGCCAGCTCCGAAGTAATTAAAGCAATGGCCATTCCCCTGGCTTTCCATTCATTCATCAGGCAATAAATGTCGTATTTTGCTCCGACATCAATTCCCAGAGTTGGTTCGTCCAGAAGCCAAACCCGCGGCTGTGTCTCAAGCCATCTGGCCAGAATAACTTTCTGCTGATTGCCTCCGGATAGGGTTTGAATTTCCTGGTCTAAATGACGCACTTTAATTCTGAGCTTTTCGACGTATTCACGGGCTTTTTTCCTTTCCTCTGCTGGCCGGAGCCACCCGCGGGGGGAAAATTTACTTAAGGAGGCGAGAGATATGTTTCTGGTCACATTCATTGAGGGGATAAGCCCCATAGCCTGGCGGTCGTTAGTCAAAAGAGCGACGCCCTGGCGGATTGACTCCCGGGGAGAATGACTGATGAAGGGCTTGCCATCAAGATAGATTTCCCCTCTAATTTTCTGTCCCAGGGAGCCAAAAATTCCATGGAAAAGCTCACTTTTACCGGAACCCTGAAGCCCGGCAAAGCCGACGATCTCTCCCTGGTGCAAAGAAAAAGAAACATCCTCGATCACCCAGCGCTTCAAGCCTGAGGGATCCGGAATAAAAAGATTCGAGACGCGCAGTTTTTCAGAACCACTGCAGAAGAAATAAGGAGGGAACTGCTGGGTAATTTCCCGGCCAACCATCCAGCGTACTAAGGTTGAAGACGGTAATTCTGAAGCCGGGGAAGTGCCGACCTTACGGCCGTCCCGTAAAACTGTTATTCGGTCTGCGAGACGATAAAGTTCTTCTAATCGATGGGAAATATAGATCAGGCTGCATCCCTTCTTTTTTAAATCGGCTATAAGAGTGAAAAGCCTGGCCACCTCAGCCTGATTAAGAGCCGAGGTGGGCTCATCCATAATGATGATTCTCGCTTCCTGAACCAGCGCTTTGGCTACTTCTATCATCTGACGAATGGAATAAGGGTAAAAGCCAGCCGGCTCAGAAAGATTTAGGTTCAAACCGAGGGTTTCCAGAATTCTCCGGGCTTTTTGCTGCTCCGCCCGGTAATCAATAAATCCGGGCCGTTTCCTTATTTCCCGGCCTAAAAAAATATTATCGAGGACACTCATTTGATTAACCAGGGAAAGCTCCTGATGGATGGCTACAATCCCCTTTTTAGCAGCTTCCTGGGGAGATTTAAAGCGAACGACCTCGCCTCTGAGTTTAATAACCCCCTCGTAATCAGTATGAACGCCTGAAAGAATTTTAATCAACGTGGTTTTGCCGGCGCCATTTTCGCCCGCCAGGGCGTGAACCTCGGCCTCATTTAAATCAAAATCCACCTCCTCCAGAACCCTGACTCCCGAGAAGGCTTTAGATATCTTTTCCAGCCTCAAAATTGGTGCCACCTTACTTATTTACCCCATTTTCAAAATTGGTGCCAGCCTACCTATTCACCCGTTTTTTAGCTTTCTTTCTATCTGGCGGCCGGAGCAAGCTAAGAATTTTGGAGCCGTATCCATGGCCAAAAGTGCAGATTTCTCAGTCCTGGAAAAAGAAGAAGAGAAAAATGAAGATGAAGCTCGGTCGAAAGCCTTAACCGGAGCGACGCCATGCCAATTGTCTTCAGTCCTCAGCCCTACATGATGGAAAAGAGCCATTTTAGATAACTTGATTGAGTTTAACATGCCCCGCTTACCCATACCTTGCTCTTTCTTGCCTGTTTTTACTTATTTATTTTTTTTCATTTTATTCTTTCTATTTTATTTTTTCTCTTCCTTTTTCTCATTACCCCAGAGCTTGCCCCCTCCCATTTCTCGGCGCCAGGCATCCCGCCAGCGATGGATATCAACTGTCCCGATGGCCGGCATATTCTGCCTTTCCTCTTTAGGTCTGAGCTTGGGGAAAGGCTTATGTGGTTCTTTTTGATACCAATAAGCCACAGTCACTAAATCGAGGGTAAGACAATTATTGTGGCCATGCTCAATCGTTGCCAAGAGAGATTTCTTAAAGGTAATCGGTGATTCAAAGAAAAAGCGGTAGCAATGGGTTCGACCTAACCAGCCAGTGCCACTCGAAACACGAGCATAGCCATAAAAGGGATGCTGATAATTTTCCACCGGACTCCAGGAGCAATTAAAAAAATCTTCAGTCCCGGTGCCATGGAGGGAAGGAGGCCATTTTTCTCCATCAATAAAGAACATGTCGTCCCCTTCGCCGTACCACATGGGGGAGGGATTATCCACATAATAGTTCACTCCAACAAAATGTCCCTCTCCGACAATATCAGCGATGATGTAATTTCCCTGGCCATCAGTATTTGACTTCTGCTCGGTCAGAACAGACCATTCGTTTTCGCCCTCAGGCAGTGGTTCAGTTAGCTCCCGGTTCCAAAAAGCGTGGAAGCGCCCCAGGTCAGGTGGCAGGCTTTTGTGCTTTTCATAATCGATATAATAATAAAATGCTCTGATGGGTAAATCTGATTGATTTTCTAAAGTAATCAAGGCTCCGTTGCTGAAGGGCATGGGGAAAAAGCAATTAAGCGCATTGCCTTCCCGGGGGCTCGAAGCTAAGGGCAGGCTGATGAAATTATATTTTTCGCCCCAGCCCTGGCCGAAGAAATCGCCCAACGGACATTCAACACTTGGTTCTTTTTCGCCATCCCAGTACATTCTCAAAACGGCATTTCTTCTGATCATCGGGTCTTCAGAAGAAAGGGTTATCCAGATATGCTTGATTATTCCCGCTCCCTCGATTTTCGCCAGTTCCGCCGTCTCTCCAGGCTCTATTTTGATATAATCGGCGTTTCTTCCTGACCGGTCAAAGCTTGATATTCTCTTGCGCTCATAATTTTTGAAGCGGACTAAATCTTCCATAAATCCCGAGCCAGGAAAACTCTGCGCAAAAGAAAAAGAAAAAATTATCAAGAGAAAACCTCCGAGAAAACAAACCTTTCTTGTTGCTTTCATGGCATCTCCTCCTTAAATTAATTGATTCGGAAAAGTCTATATCCAGAAAATCAAATACTGTCAATATTCATGTACACTTTCATAAAAAATATTTAATTAAAGGCTCAAATACAATTTTTAATTTTGTCTACGTTTGGTTTCATTCAAAATAGTGATTATTTCAGGTGGAAAATCACCGACCCTTTCCGGCAGCATCCAGGGCCCAGGAAGCTTGTCTGAAGCAGAAAGAATCTGAGTCTTCGAGGCCGTGGGTCTCTTTCATGAATGAGATTATTGAGAATAAGAGTTCAGGTTCGATTCTCCACAAAAGAGGCAGCTTTGGTCCAAAAAGTTGATCGGGACAGCCTCAAAAGCTAAGGCAGGCAAAGAGGCGCTTTTATTTCTACAAATCACCCTCATTAGATATTAGAGGGAAAGGGCTCTTTTCGGCGCTTTAAACAAAATTTCCTTCAGAACAGCTCAACGAAAAGCGAAACCTTAATTGGTAAAACTAAAGAGGCTTACGATGGTGAGGCTCAAAGCATGCTTTATTCTGTCCTCAACGCAGGCTGGCTGAAGCGAGAAAATCGATTTTTAAAGAGCAATTTAAAATAAGGAAATAAAGAGGGAAAAATTAGCGAGCCCAGAGGCCTTATCTGGCTCAAGGGATAAATAAAATTGACCGTCCTTAAAAACTTAATTCGAGCCAGAGCTTCTCTCCGGCTTTTATGCTTACTGGCACCTGGCTTTTAATAATGACTTTTTTCCTTTGTTGTTCCCAGACAATCCTTTTTACTGGAATTATTTTTCCCTCTTCCCTGGTAATTCTGGCTTCTATCCTGGTTACTCTTTGATCTTCTGAACTTGGCGGAAGCTCCAGGGAGAATTCCCGGAGATTAACTCCTCCCTGAGCCAGATAAAGCTCTGCCAGCAGTCGCTTTTCGTTTATCAATTTCTGGCTGTAGTTCCCCCAAGCCTGACCGATACTCCAGAAGGTCCGAAATTGCTCCTGATAAATAAGCGGGGCAAAACCAATTTTTTGCTCAATGCCAGAATAACTGAAGCCTGTTAAAGCCAGAAGAAGGGCCCAGGAACTCATTGCCCGGGCATAATGATGTCCACACTCTACCTCGTTCCAGGGATTACGGCGCCAGCCATCATATCTGTCTCTGACGGCTTTAACTATAGATAATCCAGCCTCTATTTGACCTTCATAAATGAGGTGGGAGGCAACCTGGTATTCAATTCCTGTCCAGACTTCGTCCGAATAAACAAAGGGAAGAGGCGGACGACCGCCTCGTGGCCAGGAACAGAGGAGTAATCCCCTCTCATCCTGAAGGGCGTAAGTCCGCTGACAGTTGGCGAGCTCGCTGAAATCAGAAAGAAAATTATATTTATAAATAGAAAGCAGAGCCCTTTCTATTTTCTCCCTGGGCAAGAAACGACCTAAACCGGCCACCATGGCCAGCCACTGACCAAGAAGCTGATCAGCCAAACAGCCTTCGCCATATTGATATTTTTTCTCCATAACCTGGTCATATTTCTGGACATAATATTCTCCATTCCAGAGAAGCTCATCAAATTTGGCTACTCCTCTGGCTAACACTTCTTGATATTCTTGAGCCTTTTCCTTTTCGCCCATGGCTTCGGCCATGCGCGCGCCAGCTAACAGGGCTCCCAAATAAAAGGAGCTGATGAAGCTATTGGGGCCATAAAATTCTATGTCATAAGTGTTGTGCTGCTCCCCTTCAATCAGGCCGTCTTTGTCCGCATCCCAGTTAACCCAGGCATATTCTAAGGCTTTTTTCGCCTTGGACCAGAGCTTCTTTAAAAACTCATTATCACCTGAAAGTTGCCAGTCACGGTAGAGAGAAATAATTCGACCCATCTGGCCATCCGCGGCAGCCTTGAATTTCCATAAAATGCCGCTTCCTAAGGGAAGCGAGGTCCGGAAAACCATTTCTCCGTTTTCTTTGGTATTAATTAAAAAATCTGTTTCTCTCATTGATCGTTCCAGGCTGGGAAAAAGGTAGGCCAGGGCCTGAGCATAGTTCCAGACGTGGGCGCAATTCAAGGGACAGCAACCACTGCGGTCACTCGATCCTTCAAATCCAAAAAACTGGCCACCTTCAAGCCAGATGCAGGTTGGTGTGCGGATGGTCGCAGCTTGACTGGACAGTGCCTCCAGAACATAAGAGGGCAGAGTTGAGGAGAAGAAAAGCTCCCGATAAAGTTCACTCTTACTCTCAAGCTCAGGCAAATGCTTCAGGAAATATTCGGCCACCTGCCAGGAATCAGAAAATCTTTCAGCATAATGATTGCGGTAAAGACGTCCTCGTTGTTCGCGAACGACATCGAAGTAATTCAAGAAATTGGGAAAATACCAGGAAAGGACGAAGGGAAGATTGACTTCACCAAAGGGCTTTATTTCAGCTCGTAAGCCCAGGGAAGCGATATCAGTTCGACCCTCTGGAGAGGGACTGACCTCGTCTAGATTTTTTAGCATCCCATCCTGAGAAAAATCATCCCAGAAAAGCTGGAGGTCATCCCACCATTCTCCTCGAACCCAGTGAGATACGTAAGTGATTTCTTTCCAGGGAGTTGCCAGAGTAATATTACCGAAGGCTGGTGAGTCAGCCTTGACCTTGGCCGAGGTCATAAAAACGCCGGAAAGGTTGTCACCGTGTCGAATTTCGTTAATATTCTGGCCGAATTTTTCGTTGTTGATAGAATTGAGCTCGCCTTCGCCATCAAAGCCAACAGGATTAAGAAAAGAGCCAACAATCGTTATTTTTGCTGATTCCGGTGCGAGATTCCGCACCCGAAAGCGAATTAAAAAGGCCGGTAGCCCAGAAGCTTCAGGGTCGCCGGGGATAAAAGGGTTGAAGGCTTCGAGGGTTATCAGTAAGGGAATTTTCTGGTCGCTTAGTTCGACTTGAGCGAAGGGATATTCTGCCCTAAAAACAGCTTTTCCCATACGCGGCAGGCCTGGAACAAGTCCACGTGATATGCCGTGGCCGCCTGTGAACGGTGGTAACAGGGGTCCTTCAAGCACCCGACATAAAGGCTTTTTGCCTGGAGCTTCATAGTAGAGGGCAAAGAAAGTAAAGGGCAGGTTAATGCCTTTACCCGGACGATTGAAGATTTCCCAGTCACGGAGATTGCCTCGGCCGCCCAGGGAAACTGTCCCAGTCCCGATTCCGCCCAGAGGAAAAGCAATTTCCCGCAGAGCTTTGCCCTCAAAGGTGCGGGTTTTTCCCAGACTCAAAAGGCTGCTGCTGGAATAAGGCGACGGTGAGATTCTATTTTGAAGGGTAGTATCCTGGCGAATATTTTCGGTCATATCGTAACTAATCTGGTTAGTCCGGAGCTCTCTTTTTCCCTTTATTGCCTCAGAATTACTGGCGAATAAATTTTTATTTTCTCCAGCCATCAAACTTAAGGCTAAAGCCAGCAGAATCAATAATGAGATTTTTGAACCCGCTGTTCCTTTTGGCGCTCTAGGAAATTCTGATCCAAATGGATTGGCTTTGCTCATCTTCTTCTCCCTTAATCAAAGATTAATTTATCCAGGATCCATTTTTTTATATCATCATCACATGAATTTATAAAGGAGGCAATATAAGGCGGAGGAAAAAAACGCCCTAATCATTGGCTTCCTCGGGAAGGAAAAAAATTTTGCCTGGTTTGTTGTGACTTTATGACTATGAGTTCTTGAATTGGCTAAAATGGGGAGAAAAGAAGAAGATCAAAAAATAGAGCAAAAATAAAATAGGGAAAATATGTAGATTTTGATCTGCCTTAAAATGGGTAAATATGTAAGCTGTCACCTATTTTTAACTGGCACCTATTTTGGGGAGGGGGGGTATAGAAAATAGGTAAATAAGTAAGGTGGCACCTATTTTTTAGGCACCTATTTTTACCTCTTGACAAAAAGGTTATAGTGAAATAATCTATATATGATGATATTCTCATATAAGCATAAGGATCAAATTAACTTTTTCGGGAGGTAAATAAAATGGCTAAAAAACCCAAGTTTATTATGTGCATTTGCACGGGTCAGTGTCCGGGATTTAAATCCCTTGATCTCTGGGAACTTATTAACACCGTAAGGCGGGAGATGGATGTAGAATACGCCATCGTTCATCCCCAGCTCTGCGTCGATGACGGGGACAGGTTCCTAAAAGATTATATTAAAAACGACGGCCTTTATATTATCGGAGCCTGTGACCCCAAGATGCAGAGAAAAATGATGAAAGAAGCCTTCGAAGCGGCCGGAGCTGATTTCGAAAAAACGGTCATTCCTCTTGACTTGAGAAACCTGAGTACGGAAGAAGCGATAAAGAAAGTCCGGGAAGCGGTGGAAGCCGCTGAGGCTAAATAAGATGTCAGGACAAGCCGGGTCATTGGCCAGGCATGAGCTTAATGACACCGGAAAAGGCAAGAAAGTGATGCCGGGTTTTCTGCCCGAACCGTGGCAGCTTGAGGAAGGCGGGAAAGGTATCGTCCCGTCTCCTTCATGCAGACTTTTTTCTAAGAGTCAGGAGGGACAGCATGTTCAAGGTTCCTCGTGAATATATACCCTGGTATCCCACAATTGATGAAGATAAATGTATTGGCTGTGGAGAGTGTTTCAATTTCTGTAAAAATGGCGTTTTTGAATGGGATGAAAAGAAAAATTGTCCCCGCGTAGCTCAGCCTTATAGCTGCGTCGTCGGTTGCAGCGCCTGCCAGAAACTTTGTACCCAGGACGCCATCTCCTTTCCTTCGATGAAGGAAATTGCCGAGATAGTAAAAAAATACCACCAAGAACTCTCAGAAGAAGCCAAATAAAAATATTTATTGTTGAGAGAAAAACGATTTTCTAAAAATCAAAATTTCCCATGAAAGGAGAAAGAAAATTTCCGAACCGGGGAAAAAAGAGCCAAAGAAACCTTTATTTTCGCCGGCGAATTTCCCATTGCTGACTTATGAGAATCCCTGATAGACTGGTTCTGGCTATTTTTTTGTTGAGTGGCTCCAGACAATTAAAATAGAGAGGCGACGTGCCAGAGGTTAAATGTTCGCCGCCTCTTAACCCATAAAGGAGGCAAAAATGAAGGTTAAAGTTATTCTGAATGGCGGGTTGAGGTCATGTTGTTCGAGCTATCCTCCAGAATTAATTCAAGAAATATTAAAGGACTGGGTCAGGGCGGAAGACGAACTGGAAGTAATTGATAAGCAAAAAAGCGCCTGGGAGCC
>Ga0207433_10005216_pt1 | contig 23364 bp, 22 predicted proteins | sample YelNatPaOPGAMG01_FD_187559 | JGI IMG/M metagenome (GOLD analysis project Ga0207433, IMG submission 187559) | Hot spring thermophilic microbial communities from Obsidian Pool, Yellowstone National Park, USA - OP-RAMG-01 (SPAdes) (version 3) | ecosystem: Environmental > Aquatic > Thermal springs... | reverse complement strand
CGCGATCAACCACATGTCAAAGTCTTCAGGGTTTACTCCAACCTTTAAATAGTATTCATCCCACAGTTTGGAGAAGTCCTTCGCGTGTGGCAGCGCTTGATATTCTTCCAGTTGTTTGTCCCACCAATTAACCCCTCGTTCATGGAGCCTGTTTTTAAGCTCTGCTCCAATCTTCTTGACGCTTTCCTGGTAGGGGACCTCAAACCTTAAGCCCCTCCTTTTAAATACATGATACAAATACTTCTCCGGCTTTGGGTAAGGTTTTAAGTACGCGCTGTTTTTTTTAAACCAGTCTAGGCCGTATGTTTCTTCGCCGTTGCTCAGCATCGCTGTGGCCGCCTTACATATTCTATCCCAGATCTCCTCGACACAGTGTTTTTCATCCTCCTTCAACCTAAAATCGTAGTTCCCACCGGATAATGGGATTCCGGTGCCGGATCCCCTGTTAACCCGAGAGTTAAACTCTACCAGCAGGCCCAGTCTGTCCATCAACTCGACTATGATGTCAGTCATGTCCTTCGTGTGGTACACTGGCTTCACGACTGGTTGCTTTAGGATGTAGCCATAGTGCTCCCAGAGGCTATACCAATGCTTAGAGAAGATTGAAGTTAGCTGGTATCCTTCCAAGTCGGTGTGGTCAGGTAGGATTAAGTCGGCGTACCAGCTGGTCTCATCTATAATATAGGTGATGTGGGTTATGAATGGGCACTTCTTTACCACTCTCTCCATAAGGTCCGGATCCCACTGGGTTCTAAGGGGGTTTGCCCGATAAATGATCCATATGTCGGGAGGTGGTGGGTTAGGCCAGTTCTCCGGAGGATCATCCATGAACATCCAAGCTAGCGTAAATGGGGCTATTCCACTTGCCCATCCTCGGGATCCCATGATGGGGCAAAGGGCCGTGAAAGGCCCTCTAAACATTACCTTTGGAGGCCACCCTTCCTTACCTGTTGGGTTAAAGTGTTGAAGCATGAAGCCATCTGGATTAGGCTCCACGCTCATCCACCGCATCTCGTAAGGTGGATTTAGCCTGCTTCCTGACCCGATGGCGCCTCCTGGGACTTCCAACGCCCCGACGAGTGAAAGCAATACTGTTCGAGCCCAACAGGTTTCATATCCTCCAGGGCCGTTATTAACGGTCTTTCCCAGCTCTACGGCGACAGGTCGGTATGGAAGCCTCTCCCCGTCCACCTCCACCGTCATCCCTATACACGCGTTTTTAAGGAATTCACCGGTAACCTCTCTTATGGTACCTTCTGGTATGTCGCACACTTTCTCCGCGTATTCAGGTGCGTATTTCCTAACATGCTCGATGAGCAGCTGGAAGCTAGGCTTACATTCAGCGGCTTCATGCTCCCAAACCTTTCCGTTGGGACCAACCTCCACACCATCCACCCTGTACTTTCCCTCTAACGCGTAGTCCGTGATTGAAGGATCATCGTAGCGTTTGGCTTTGTTGTCAATGGGGTCCCATATCAATGGTTTCCTTGTCTCAACATCTCTCATGTAGTATCCGTTGGGCCCTATTAAATATGGGCTGTTCGTCATTTTCTTCAGAAATTCAAGGTCGCAAACTTCACGCCAGTTATTTTCGTGGAGAATTACATGTATCATGGAGAAGAGGAATACCGCATCCGTTTTCGGCTTGATGAAAATCGCTTTATCCGCGAAGGCCGCGCTGGCTGAAAGATGCGGTTCCACCTTAACGATCTTTAACCCTTCCCCCTTTGCTTGAGCCAGCCTCCAGGCGGTGACGCCGTCGGAGCCTACGTCGTTGTGGCCAAACGACATTAAATACTTCGTTTTGGGTAGGTCGGCGACAACCATAAAGGCCCTATGCCAGAATTCTCCATAGACGTGTTCTGAATGGTAGCATTTCACGCCTTGGCCAGTTCCTATAGTTAGGTCTATAGGCCCCACCCACCTGAACATTGTAGACAAAAAGGTTGGTAACAGCCCGAAATGGCCTTCAGGGGTGCCCGCGGCCCCTAGGGTTAGAGCTATTCTTGGGTATCCGTTTTCGTCTACGCCTCCCTTCTCCTTCACCTCTCGAAATCTGTCGGCTAGGATGTCTAAGGCCTCATCCCAGCCTATCTCCTTCCAGCCAGGGTCTTCACTTCTCCCCTTATTCGGGTTCGTTCTAAGTAGAGGCGTCTTCACCCTGTGGGGATTGTATAGTTTCTCGATCAACCCATAGGCGTTTGAGCAAACTCTTCCACCAGAATGATGTTTAGAGGCTAAAGCGTAGTTTGGCTCAACCCCTACGGCGAAGCCGTCAACCACTTTTACTAGGATGGGATCTGGACCATTGTAACATTGGTAGCAGTAGGTAGGGATAAGCTCCAAGTTATTTCCCCTGAATTCTAATCAACGCGTCTACGGCGACGGCTCGGTCAGGTCCCACTATTAGGGGATTTATATCCAGCTCCACTATCTCAGGGTTTTCCTCAACCATCTTCGAAACTTTAAGAACCGTGTCAACGAGCAGCTTCATGTCCACAGGTCTGATCCTTCTGAATGCTCCAAGTAACTCTCTTCCCCTTAGATGCTCGATCATACTGTAGACATCCGGCTCCTTGATGGGAACCACCCTGAACTCCACATCCTTGTAAACCTCTACGTAAACGCCTCCGAACCCTAAGGAGATGACATGGCCGAACTGTTCGTTCACCGTGGACCCGATGAACATCTCCCGGGTCTCGTGGGTGGAAACGTCTTCGCTAGCTAGAATTCCCTCAATGTTCACGTCTTCCCTGTATCTTTTCGCGTTGCTTATGATCGCGTCTATTGAGGAGGCGGCTTCAACATCTGAGGTGGCCCTTCTTATCGCGTTAGCCTCGGTAGCTGACTTTATGTCGCGGGATATGACTTTAAAAAACGATGGATACCCCGGCCATCCATCCCTCTTTTTCATCTCACTTAAATATTCTTCGCCTTTCTTCCCACTTTGGTAGCTGACCATTACCTCCTTGGGGCAGGGAATCCCATATTCCTGAAGGACGTTTCTAGCCTCATATTCGCTGAGGATTTCCATCCCCTTCGCCGAGAGCTCCCGTAGAATCTTGGATTTCATCTTAAAACACCTCAAAACTCATGGGATGTGAGTGCTGAGAACGCTTTGACAGCGTCCCTTATACTATCAAGCACCACCACGTTTTTAACCTCTTCCAGGCTCCTCCTCGTCCCCTCTTGCTCCGTGCCTATCGGCACCACGATCACCGGCTTATCGTATTGTGGAGCAAGCTCTCTGAGGGCCTCAATGTGGCCGTAGGTTCCGATCGGCCATGGGCTGTAGTCAGCTATATGGATGGAAAGAAGCACTCCGTCAACGTTTTTATCCTCTAACACGGCTTTAAGGGCGGTTTTATGCATCTTCTCCGGTCCTCCCATTAAGCCAGGCCATATGTCTATTGGATTTCCAATTGGAAGCCATGGTGGTGAAAGCTCCTGTACAGCCTTCTTCGTCTCCTCTGAGAGTTCAGCAAACTTTAAACCAAACTCTTCCGCTGCGTCCACCGCCATGACGCCTGAGGCTCCGTGATGTGTCAGCATCGCTAACCTGTTTCCCCTCATCTTGGGAAGCTTAAGTAAGGCGTGGCTAATCGTTTGCAGCTCAGTATAATCTCTGACGCGTGGAACTTTGACCTGCCGTAAAGCCCCTTCGAATACCTTGTCCTCTACAGCTAATGAGCCAGTGTGGGATATTATCGCCCTCCTCCCGGTCTCGGTTTCTCCAACCTTCATAACGAGGAGGTCTTTCCCCTTTCCCTTTGCTTCCCTAACAGCCTCAAGAAAGGCTCTGCCCCGGCCTGGTCGAAGCCCCTCCATATGGACGAAGATCTGCTTTATCTCCGGGTCCTCAACATAATATTTTATCACGTCTACTGGGTCTATGTCGCAGCTTCCCCCCACATCCACGGCCTTACCGTACTTAAACCTGGGGAACCCCGCGAAAAAGAGTCCAGTTTGACAGATCACCCCGATGGGTTCATACTCCCTCTTCTTTAGAGGGATAAACGAAGACGTGAAGTTGTCGAAGAAGTTGTGGGTTCCCAAGGTGTTCGGGCCTAGTATTCGCATTCCAGCTTTCTTCGCCGTGTCCACGATCTCGTCTTGAAACTTTTTTCCCTCTCCTCCAACCTCCGCGAATCCTTGACTTACAATGATGACCGAGCTCACCTTCTTTTCCACGCAATTCTTCACAACGCCAGGTACGATATGTCTGGGGACAGCTATTAAGGCGAGGTCAACCTTTCCTTCGACGTCCTTCACATCCTTGTAACACTTCCTGCCTAAAACTTCATCGTACCTAGGGTTTACTGGGTAAATTTCGCCCCTATAACCGAACGAGATCATGTTCTCCATGACGTTAAAAGCTCCAGCTCCAGTCCTTGTGGTGGCGCCTATTATGGCCACTGATTCTGGGTTGAAAAACGGCTCTAGCTCCTCCTTAATTTCAGCCATAGGCATCGACTATAAAATTGATGGACATTTTTTTAAAAGTCTTACGCAATGAGGCCCTTGTTCGCGACACCCTAAGCATATCGCCGTGAGGAAATTAGGCAAAAATAACTTTCCGGTAAAGATTCCCCAGGCGCTATGCCCCAGCTGAGATTAGAAGAATATGTTAATGGAATCCTTACTGCCATTAACTCCACAGAGCTCCCACTTTCCGCTAGGATCCGACCCCTATAGACGTCCCGGAGTGGGCTTCGTTACCAGCCTATATTCATAAGGCTGCTCCTCTTTTAATGTAGGCCATGCCGTTGAAGAAAACTGAACGTTCGGTTAACATTAGAAATCTTATGTGAAGGACTTGTTTCTCTTCATATGACGTTTGTACATGAGCCTCAAGAAATTGGGGTAGACCCTTATCTTCGGTATGAACATAGGCACCTTCCTTGCGTATTCTTGATATTCTCCCCGAACTTGGACGATAAGCCTCTCTCCTCCTCTGCTGCCAATCTATATATATGAAAATGTTAGAATCGGCCATAGAATCGCGGTGATAAGGGTTGGCCAATGGATCAGCCACCCCAGGGTTAGCAGGATGAACCCCAAGTACTGAGGATGCCTTACATGACTGTAGACTCCCTCGGTAACGAGTCGCCCTTGAGCAGTATATATCCTTCTCCAACCTGCGATGATCAGGTAAATTCCGATGGCTAAAATGGCTGAGCCTAGTATGAACCCCGGTATACCCAATAAATGGCCTTTCCAATACGTAGGTGGTGTTCCCCCGAAATGGGATGAAAGAAGGTAGATTGTTAACGGAAACCCATACATTTCCGCGAAGAGAGAGGTTATAAAGCTTAAGTAGAGACCTCCGGACAGCTTTTCATCTTTTTCTTTAAAAGAAAGGGAAAGCAGAAATAGGGAGAACATGATGGATGTTGATCGTCACTAGGTTCCATCTGTTGAATAACTCAAACTCCAATAACCTCACCTCCGTTCAATTCAGCACTAAATCATTTGAAGCTGAAACAAAGCGACGTTAATCTCTGTTTAGCTTTCAGCAAGCGCTACCAAAATTTTACATAACAACGTTATATAAAAACCCGCCGGAGAAGATGCCTACTGGATTCAGTGTAGAAGCCTGCGGTTTAAACCATGAGATGAGACGTCGCTAAACCCGTATTTCCCATCCCCGTCAACCCCTTAAATGCGGCTTGGACGCTAAAAACTTCGGTGAGGCTTCAAGCCGAGATGGGGGAGTGGTTTGGCGTTAAGTGGAGGGTTGGCTTAAGGGCGCTGAGCCCCCGTGAAAGCCGTTAAAGGGCTGGTGGGGCAACCCTTGCCGACGGCCTCGGAGCCGTGAGGAGGCAAACGATGCCATGGATGCGCTTCACGCGTTGAAGGAGTTGCGAAGGAATCTCCCAGCTTTACTCGCGGAGAGTGTCAACAAATAACTTAAAAGAACGATGAATCCTCGCGAATTTTTATGATAAGGAAGGTTTTAAAGAGTTTTTATCTTGGCTTCCAGGAAATCGCTAGGGCTCCACCGACGACTCCTAGGATTAACCCGACTAGAAAACCCCCCATCCCCCCGAATACGCTCAGCACTGAAAAGATGAGGATCAACGTTCCCCATCTAAAATGGTCTTCAGGACGCGAATTAAGCATAGCCGCCCCTACGATGACTATGATTCCGCAGGCCACCCCAAATAAACCTAGGAGCGTGAACATCATAGGTATGAAAGCCCATTTACCGATCACCGCGGGGGCGAACCTCTCACTCCACCCACGCATCATGCCCCACCGCCACATCCCCATCATAGCGACGGTGCTTAAGCCGCCTACTAAGATCATGATGCCTCCTATCAGTGAAAGTATATAAGCGGTTGTGGGCCTCTCCTCAATCATTCAAGCCACCAACCTTAATTCTGAGACTTCTCATATAATAATATATTGTCTCATATATTGTCTCCTAACCTAATTAACGACGCCGATGAGCTTATCGTCATGGGAGGCATTCCAAGGATTTGGTGGACGTTGGGATGGTTGTAGCCATAGGCTAGGATCTGGGCTATGGCGTTTCACGGCCAAAAAGACCCCGTGAGGTCGAAAAAACTTATCTTGTCGGTGTCGACAGCTCATGAAGAAAAATTTAAATTAAGCCGCAAAGGAATACTTGGAAAATGGTTATTTAAATGGGGGTTTAAAGACGAGGTCTAAGAGAAAGATTAAAGTTTTAGGCTTCGCTGGTAGCTTGAGAAAAGGATCCTACAATAATATGGCGCTTTACGCCGCGACGAAGCTGGCCCCCGAAAACGTGGAATTAGAGGTATTTCACCTCAAAGGGATTCCATTATTCAACCAGGATTTAGAGCAAAATCCCCCAGCTAAAGTGAAGGAATTTAAAGCGAAAATCCGAGAATCCGACGCCATCCTGATCGTTACACCTGAATATAACTACTCGATTCCAGGCGTTTTAAAAAACGCCATCGACTGGGCCTCTAGGCCCTACGGTGACAACGCCTTCGACGGAAAGCCTGTTGCCGTGATCAGCGCCTCTACAGGCATGCTTGGTGGAGCGAGAGCTCAATACCATCTTCGTCAATGCTTCGTTTCCTTAAACATGCTTGCAGTTACCTCCCCTGAGGTTATGATCGCGCAGGCGCAGGGAAAATTCGATGAAGAAGGCGGGTTAAAAGATGAACGGACAAAAGAGAGGATTAAAGGCCTTCTTCAAACGTTAGTGGACTTAGCTGAAAAGGTAAGATAACGTTTTCAGCTAAGTCCAGGTTGGGACCCAAACCTGGGCCTCATCAACAAAGGCCTCCCCAGCCCTCGGGTTGAAGAGGCCCTCAAAGGCGCTTCCCAAGTCCTGAGCCCAGAGCCAAACCGCCGTCCAACACCTCCTAGCAAACGGAGCCAGAGCGGCCGAAACCCTCCTAAGCGATAAGCCCGACAAGTATAAGTAGACGCCGTAGAACATTATCCAACGGGCTGTCCTCTCCCCAACAAACAATGCTTCTCACTCAAAGAAACAGGGAGAGAACAGCCCAAAAACCTTAACTAAACACGACCCCGTTTTAAACGTAAAGTTTATATTTTGAAGGACTTTTTGTTGGTTAAAGGCGATAAAGGAGGGAGTTATTTTGGCTTCAGCCGCACCTGAATTATCCGGTCAACCTATATTAATATTGAAGGAAGGGACGTCTAGGGCGACGGGTCGAGAGGCTCAACACGCGAACATCATGGCAGCTAAGATCATCGCTGAGGCTGTGAAATCGTCGCTGGGACCTAAGGGCATGGATAAGATGCTGGTAGACAGTTTCGGGGATGTAACAATCACTAACGATGGAGCCACCATCTTGGATGAAATCGAGGTTCAGCATCCAGCTGCGAAGATGATGGTAGAGGTGGCTAAAACCCAGGATGATGAAGTGGGCGACGGCACCACGACCGCCGTGGTGTTAGCGGGAGAGTTGCTCTCAAAGGCCGAGGACCTGATAGGAAAGGACATTCACCCCACCATCGTGGTAGACGGTTACCGAAACGCGGCGGATAAGGCGTTAAAGTTCTTGGAGGACATCGCCATTAAAGTCGACCCTACCGACAGGGAAAGCTTGAAGAAGGTTGCTCAGATATCCGTTGCCAGCAAGCTTTTATCCGAATATAAGGATTATGTGTCAAACCTAGCGGTGGACGCTGTCTTACAGGTCTCCGAGAAAACCGAGGAAGGCTATAAAGTCGACATCGACGATGTGAAGGTTGAGAAGAAGGCTGGAGGCGCCATCACGGACACGAAGATGGTGAGAGGGGTCGTCTTAGACAAGGAGGTTGTTCACCCAGGCATGCCAAAACGGGTAGACAAGGCCAAGATCGCTTTGCTCAACTGCCCCCTAGAAGTGGAGAAGACGGAGATGGACGCGAAGATAAACATCGAATCCCCAGAGCAGATGAACGCGTTCCTGCAAGAAGAAGAGAATATGCTCAGAAACATGGTAGAGAAAATCGCGGGGGCCGGAGCTAACGTGGTTCTATGCCAGAAGGGAATCGACGACGTAGCTCAACACTTCTTAGCGAAGAAGGGAATCTTAGCTGTTAGAAGGGTGAAGGAATCCGACATGGATAAGCTAGCCAAGGCGACAGGTGGGAAAATCGTGACAAACATCGACGACCTTACTGCAAAGGATTTAGGGGAAGCCGAGGTCGTGGAGGAAAGAAAGGTTGCGGATGACAAAATGACCTTCGTGGAAGGCTGCAAAAACCCCAAGGCCGTCACAATACTGGTTCGAGGAGGAACCGAGAGGATTGTGGACGAAGCGGAGAGAGCCATACACGACGCTTTATGCGTGGTCAGGGATGTGATCAGGGATCCGAGAATCGTCGCCGGGGGAGGAGCCCCAGAAGCCGAGGTCGCTAGGAGGCTTAGGGAGCACGCTGAAACCCTAGCTGGAAAAGAACAGCTTGCCGTACAAGCCTTCGCCGATGCCTTAGAAGCCATACCGTTAACGTTGGCGGAGAACTCTGGACTGGACCCCATAGACACGATCACGGAGCTTAGGGCTAGACATGACAAGGGAGAGGTTTGGGCGGGCATCGATCCGTTTGGAGGCAAGGTAGATGACATGGCTAAAAAAGACGTGTACGAGCCCTTAGCGGTGAAGGTTCAAGTCGTGAAGTCAGCCAGCGAAGCTGCCACAATGATCCTGAAGATCGACGACGTCATAGCGGCCTCCAAGATGAAGGAGGAGAAAGGGCCGTCCAAGGGGCCAGAGGAGGGTGGCGAGGAAACCTCCGCAAGCGAAGAGTAAGCTCTCCCCCCTCCAAGTTCAGATAGGCCCACGCAAGCTAACCCGTTTCGAGAAAGCCCGAGTCGTAGGGGCGAGGGCTCTGCAAATCGCCATGGGGGCTCCCGTCCTCATAGAGGTCACTGAACAAGAGAAAAACCCCATCGACATAGCGTTAAAAGAGCTGGAGGAAGGCGTCCTACCTATGAGCATTAGAAGAACCCTGCCCGACGGCACCAGTGAGAACATACCCCTACAACTACTATTAACTGAGAAGAAGAGAAAGGAGAAACGTTAAACAAGCCCTAGACCCCATTTTTTTTAAGAAAAACTTTTACTAATCTTACTGCAAACATCTGCGGCTTGCTGTGCTATATTTGTTTCACCATAATGTATGCGTCTGAGCCATCATGGTAGTAGGAGAGGATCCTTCTGGTGACTGTAAAGCCCAGCTTTCGATACAGCTCAATTCCAGGCAGGTTTGTTGTCCTCACCTCGAGGTAGCATTCCCGAGCACCTCTGGAGGATAGGCCGGTTAACGCTTGGGTGAGGAGTTGCCGGCCTATTCCCATCCTTCTAAAATCTTCTAGAACAGCGATTGACACTAGATGTCCTTTTTTAACCATCTTTAACCTGTTCAGCTCCGAGAAACCGTATTCCATTCGACACATTACGTACCCTACTATCGCGGAGCCAGCTTGGGCTATCAGGAACCCTTCAGGACAGTTTCGGTAGATTTCTAGGAAGAAGCCTGGGGAGTAGTTTTCGGGAAGACATCTCCTGTTAATCTCCATCACCGAAGCGAGGTCATTGGGCGTGAAACTCCTCACCTGGAACTCTTCCAAGTAAACCAAACGGCGCCACCACGGATAACCTATTAAGTAAATGAATTTCAGTTGGTTATAAAACAGTATTGGTGTTGTGAAAGCGCTTCGATGACTGAAACAGAGGTAGCTAAGGAGTTAACGGTTTAACGGTGGATAATAGTTTAAATAGCTTGGTTAAGCTGTTTTCGCCGTAACTATCGAGGTGGGTTTAGTGGACGAAGGCCATGGGTTTGAGCAGCCTCCCCTCAGCTTTCAAGAGTTGAAACAGATGGTAGGGGAAAGCTTCACTTTGCTAGACGCTTACCTGGACGCCCGTGGAGTTCCAACATTCCTAGTGGCCAACGTCAGTAAGTTGGAGTTTAAGGCTTTAACAGTAAAGTTGGAGAAGTTTAGGCTTATCCCAATGTTGAGGCGGGTAGGTGACTCCCTGGTGCTCAGGGTTTTCATGAAGCCTCCTAAGGTGAAGACGAGAAGCGTGTTGTTAAACTTCCTGTTGTTGGCGGTGACCTTGGGAACCATCTACCTCGCAGGGTACTATGGGTTTATCAGCACGCCGGTGTTAAGCGAGGTTTTAATGAAGGACGCGAACGTCTACTTTCAATCAGCCACCTTCGCCATATCCCTTTTCGGCATCATAGGCCTCCATGAGCTTGGCCATCTCATGGCCTGCCGCATTCATGGGATGGATTTCTCCTTACCATACTTCATACCGGGTCCACCGCCTTTCGGAACCTTCGGCGCTGTGGTTTCGCTGAGAAGCCCACCGAAGAACCGGGATGAGCTATTCGACACTGGGTTCGCCGGACCCCTAGCCGGGTTCCTCGCCACCATCATTGTATCAGTTATCAGCTTGAGGCAGGGGTTCCTAGTTCCTATTCATCAAGCAGCGGCGTGGGCTGAGAAAGGTTGGGTGAAAATGGTTGGATGGCCCATGATCCCCTTAATCTTCGAATTGCTTCAACCCTTGGTGAGACCCATCCCTCCAGGATTCAACCTCATCCTCACACATGTGGAGTTCGCGGCTTGGGTAGGCGCGTTAGTCACGTTCCTCAACATCCTGCCCGTGTGGCAACTGGATGGAGGCCACATCTCTAGGGCCATGTGGGGGGAGAAGGGGCATCGATACGCATCCCTCGTTGGGCTAGGAGTTCTCTTCGCTACAGGATACTGGTTCTTCGCCCTGTTCCTACTTTTCTGGATGCTGGGTTCCCGGAGGGGTTGGAGCGGAGCTGAACCCCTAGACGATGTTTCACCCCTCAGCCCGGGGAGGAGACTCCTATACCCCGCCGCCCTCATCATCCTAGGGTTGAGCTTCGTGGTGATCACGTCTTTCTAGCCTTACAAGGCACTCCACCGGAGGGCCGGCGAGGGGTCTTGGCGGACTGCGATGAAAACCATCGAAGGCTTGTTAAAACCCGCTGGGTGTATGGTGTTAAATTACCCCTAGGGTTCATGTTTTAAAGGGGGCTCCTCCGGCAAGGGCGTGTTAACGGGGAAAGACATCAGGGCTGTGTTAAACCGTTTCGAGGTAAGTCGCGCCTGCCAGATGTGAAATGTGAGATGAATCTGAAACCATATCTAAACTATTTAATAATAGTGTGACCGATAGAAGTATTGTTTGGGTAGCGTAAGTGTGGGGTGGTTTTATGGTGGGGGAGAAGGAGAATCTTCTTGTGGTTTATGTGTTGATGTTGACGAAGGCGGGTAAGGAGAGGGCTGTGGCTAATAGGGCTCGTGGTTTTCCAGGGGTTACAGAGGCCCATACCGTTTACGGAGAGTACGATGTGGTGGTGAGGATTGAACTTAATGATCTATCCATCTTGGAGCAGACGGTAACCTTGATTAGGAGGATTCCAGGGGTCGTGAGGACAGCGACCTTAATTTCCATGCGTTAGACCTTTTAACCCTTCCTCTAGGTAGGCTCGTCTTAGACTCGTCTGTTTTCACTCCTCTTTCTGGGGGTTTATGCCTGTAAACCAGTTAAACAAGTCTGTTTTGTCAAGGCTTGGGTCGGATAGAAGGATAGCTTCCACTTCCTCCACGAATTCCTTGGCGAACATAGATGGTAGGGTGACGTTTTCGTCGATGAGGTCGATGGGGTATGGGAATCCAGTAGCGGGGTTGCAGTTTTCCTTCGCGAAGTAGCTGGCTAATTCTTCAACGGACATGTCACGGTGCATTTCAAAGCAGAAGGGTGGGGCTGCGGCGTAGGGGCGATGGAAATATCGATGGATTTTCAGCAGTGGGTCAGGGTTCATGTTGAGGTTCGCTTTCACTCCTTGGGCGAATTCTCTCCTCGCCTCCTTTAACGCGGATTCCGGGTCCGTATACCCGTAGCGGGACATAACTCCTTTCAGCAGCGTATAGTATTGGTATTCTTCAGGCTTCTCAAGCAAGGATCCGTAGTCAAACCACCTGCCCTCAGGCATGAGATAGGTAAGGATGGCTCGGTCGTTTCGGTGGAGGCATCGGGCAACCCCCTCCCGGTAGGCGATCCACCCGTCGATGGCTGATGTTCTCACCCGTTTCACCACCCCCACAGCCCTCCGCGATTCCAGAACCTGTAAGGTGAGGTCTCTCACCTCGTCGATGAGATCCGAAATTTTCCTATACCCATCTATTTCAAGCCTTTTTCTCCGAATTATGTTGCAGCCGGCTCTGAACCCGAAGAAGCTTCCATCCAGCAGGATGAGGTCAACATCCTTTTCCTCCAGGCATTTGAGGGCGATTTTCCTCTCCAGCCTAGTGGTGAGGAGCCTCAGGGCCTTCACAGTGACTTCAGGATTTCCCAGCTGGTCTCTGCTTAGACTTCCCGCTTGATAGTCTTCGTCGATAATCCTACCTTGATGGAAGATCATATAACCCGCCGCGTAGGTTCCATAGCGGGCGCCCACCCTCTCGCTTAACACTGGGCTGTCGGATCCATCAACGGCGGCGACCCTCCAGTTCAACCACGTTCGAGTGGTTTTACCGTATTGGAATCGAAGCTTGCTTTGAAGTTGACGTAACCTTTCTCCGTCGTGTAGAAGCCTCACCCTCACCCGTTCAGCCTCCTTGCGGGCGAGCTCGAAGAATCGGTGTTGAAGGGTCACCGGTATCCGGGACCACTCAGGGTACTCCAACCGAGTTTTTTCCACCCTCACCCTCATCTTGCATCTTCAACCTCCAACGGTTTCAGTTGGAGCTTTGGATTCATCGATTTCAAAGGAGATGAGGAGGGGGATGGGGGAAGGGTTCATTTTGCCGAGGAAGTAAAAGTATCCGTCTGGCATGGTGACGAGAAACCTAGGGTCGATGTCAAGTTGCCCTAACAATTTTCCAGCCTCATCCATGTCGAGGGGATGGATTTTCCCTATGAACTGAGTGTTGAGGTTTCGGCGAATGGCGGCGTTGATGCCGATTTCGCCAGCTATCCCTTGGGATAGGAGGGTGATGGAGAGGTTGTAGCTTCGACCCAACGCGCATAGCTGGGAGATCACCTCGGTGGTTTCGGCTTCAAGGCCCCGGGGCATGAATGGGCAGTATTGGGGGCCTTCGTCAATGAGCAACGCTAGGTTCAACTTTTCTCGGCGTTCCATCAGCTCCTTCAAGTAGTTGGCGATGGAGAGGAAAACCGAGAGCTTTTCATCCTTTCCCGAGAGGCTGACATCTAAGACCAGAATCCCGCGGTTCTTTGCGGCTTCAAGGATCTTAGATGGGGTTAACTCGCCTCGAATGTTTTTAAGGGACTTCACGTCCAGCCGTTGCATGTGTTTAAGGAACCTTCTGATCATCGAGCGACCATAACTGCTGATTTCCCCATCTTTGGTGAGGCTGTCGGACCTGATGACCTCCAACACCTCCCGGGTTAAATGTTCCTTTAAACCATTCAGTGGAACGTTTCGCCACTCTCCCTCGTATATTACGGTTTCCAACGCGTCTTTGATGGGGTTCCGATACTTGTAGTCCCCGGAGTAGTATCCGAAGTAATCTAGTTTAGAGGTTAAGTAGTTAACGATGGTGTCGTCGTCTAAGCCGATTTCGCTGAACTCCAATACGTGGGGATAATATGGAGCGTAGTCCGAACCCTTCCAGTCGAAGATCAACACGTCGTAGCCCGTTTTCCTCAGCAGGGGGACGATCTGATATCGGGCTAGGAAGCTTTTACCCGCCCCCGTAATGCCGAACACTCCAATATGGTAGGGGATGTAGCGTTCATTGATGGGAACTTTCCAGCTAGGATGCTCCTTGTAATGTCCGATGGTGTAGGGACCCTGGCCCAAGTAGCTCATAGGGTCATCTTCATCCTCAAACACGTAGACATCGGAGGAAGGAGCGATGACCGTCTTATTCTGCTGCAAGCCCTGGGTGACATCGCCGATGATGGTTAACCCGAAGGCGTAAAACTCCTTGGCGTTGGAAGGGTATCGGCCGATCTTCGCGTACGCTACGCCCGGGGAGAAGGATCCTGTCTTCAAGTTCTCATTACATGCTTCACCACCTCGGCAAACGGCGAGAACCTTATTTCCACCCTTATTGTCGATGAGCACTAGATCCTCAGCCTTCACTTTCTTTTCTTCCCCTTCGCTGAGGATCACCGTCGCCGACAACTCCGTCGCCCCGCTGGCCACTATGCCAATTCTCCGCAAAGCTGGAAAACCTCCTAAACCCATCTCACTCAACTCAAATTTAAACAAATACCAAGCTGTTTTAATCAAAACACCATATAAAGGAGGCAGAGTAGAGAAAACCATCTTAAAAGTGTGGATGGGAGCTTACGGTTGGGTTCGTTTAACGCGGTCTCGAATCTCGCGGAAAGGCGTGAAAGAAGTTCCGACCGAAGAGACGAGGGGCTTGGAAAATTTTCTCTAAGGTTTAGAGAACGTTCCAGCGGTCCATGTATGGGGGATGGCGACGATTTTAAATACAAGCCACGTTAAATCTACAAGGTTAGATGCGTGGGTGGGTTTGTAGATTAATCGATTACGGCGGTGGACCGTGTTCTTAACGGTTGGGCTCTGAATGGAGATCAAGTATTTGATTAAGCCTAAGGGGTTGGTTTCAGACCTGGTAGCTGCTTGGCCGGGAATGGGTATGCTAGCGGTTATCACCGCGGAGCATTTGAGGAAGGTGTTGAACGCGGATCCGGTGGCTGAGGTATACGCACCCCTTAACAGCATCGCCTTCAAGGACGGCGTCCTTGGAGAATCAGGCATAGAGAGTAGGCTGTACCTAGCCGAGAGTGGGGATCGAAAGCTTCTAATCTGCATAGGGGACTCCCAGCCGTTAACCGCCCCCGAGGTCTACGACCTGGCGGAAAGCGTTGTCCAAGTGGCTAAGGAGCTGGGTGCGAAGAGGGTCATCACCACCGCCGCCACCCTGTCCCGTTTTCAAAGCATTCCTAAAGTGTATGGAATCGTTACAAAAAAAGAGCTTCTACCCCTATTGAAGGAGATTGGTATACCCCCTGCGGCGGGGGAGGGGAGAATCACGGGTCTAAACGGCGTCCTCCTCGACGTCGCTCAAAAAGCGGGGATGGACGGCGTCTGTCTCCTCGGTCAGATCAGATACGTGGATGTGCCCCAGCCTAGGTCGGCCAGCGCTGTGCTCAAGGTTCTCTCCAAACTCCTTAACTTGTCGATCGATGTATCCGAGCTGGAGGCGGAGGCAGATCGATTGGACGCCTCCATCAGGGATTTAATGAAACCCCAAGTTCAGCCGGAAAAACCCGCTGGGAAAGGCTTGGACTACATTGGTTAACCAACAGGGGCGCAGGTAAACTGTCCGAGGATGTAGATCAACACTTCAAATCTCATGTTGTAAAACTAATATTGGATGGCAGGGTGGACGACGCTTTAAAAGAGCTCTCAGTCCGCTTCAAGGTGAAGCCTCCATCGGTGAAGGTAGGGTCCGTTAAGGCCCATCGCCGATACCCAGCCGTCTACACGCCTCGAAGAAGGATGATCCAAGTTTCCCAGCCGGAAGACCTGAAAAACCCTTTAATCATTTTACACGAGTTCTACCACCATCTCCGATCATTCAAAGGACAGCGGACCGTGGAGAAGAAGGCTGACACCTTCGCCCAAAACTATTGGGAAGCCTACATCAAAGATGAGGTTGAAGACAGGAAAAGGATTCGACCATTTAAACCATCCAGAGAAATTTAGGAAAGAGCTAAGCCCCCTGAACATGTTGAGGGGACGCGTCCTGTCTAAACCATTCGTATGATTCCCATTTGAATTAAAATTTAATACCCAAACTCGCATAGATGTTTCTTCATTAAAGCCAGAGTTATGCACCTTTGGTGTTTTCAATTCGGTAGGGGCTTCATCCCCGATCCGTAGAAGATCGCCATGATCTGAATTTTGTCTAGGTCACCGTTCCCCATATACTGAGAAACATCGGTCTCGCCAATGAAAAGGTAATTCTCAAAGATCTGTGAACCTTTCAGTCTCTTTTCCCCTACCATATCCTGTTTCAACTTCTCGATGCAATTTAATGCGTCATTTACCCCGTATTCTCAAAGTGCTATGAACTTCTCTTCTTCTACTCTTGTCTTATTTACGCGTTCAACGTCGGCAACTCCACTGTCAGGCGAGGAAAGTCGTTTAATGTTCACTCCATAAACCAGCAGCTCGTTTAGCCTTCTAAAGGGTCTCTTAACAGGATTCACTAATGTAAATGGAAGGCTTGAGCTGTTTAGCTTCTATGGGTTTCGCTTTGGTTTAAATTAAAATGCGATGCGTATTTTCAAACTCTATTTAAAAGGATAGACGTGTTCACGAAGATTAGCAGAACATTGTGCTGGTTCCGAGCCCCTTGTTGAATATATTGTAACTTGCTCTTGGGTACATATTCATTGGAAGTAAGCCGTCTATAAGAGCCAGCTCTCTTCTCCGGCGTCTTCGCCTAGTTTATCTATTTATGAAGGTCAGAGTTTTTAGTGGGGTCGCTGTTTTTGGTTGGGGCTAGCCATTTATGGTGAAAAGATGAGGTTACCATCGTAAAAATAAGATATGGTTCTGTTTAAAAGCCAGTTATGGATTGGGTTTTAAGTGAGAGGACATGGGATTGGTGCATCTGTATACTGGTTATGGGGGTGGGAAAACAACTTCCGCTTTAGGTTTAGCTTTGAGGGCTTTAGGCCATGGACAGAAGGTTATTATCATCCAATTTTTGAAAGGGAGAAAAAACATTGGGGAATATAAAATTCGGGAAAAGTTGGCGCCAGAGTATGAGATATATCAGTTTGGATCTCCTAGGTTTGTTGATCCGAAGAATTTAAAGCCTAAAGACTATGAACTCGCTGAGAAAGGATTGGAATTCGCCAGAGAGGCTTTGAAAAAAAAGCCAAATCTGTTGATTTTAGACGAGATAAATTTAGCGGCAGCCGGCGGCTTAGTAAAAGTTGAGGACATCCTTGACCTCTTAAAAAACATTCCTAAGAAAACCATAGTCATACTTACAGGAAGATTCGCACCCGACGAACTAATTAACAGAGCTGATATAGTGACAACTGTTGAAGACATAAAGGGGATGAAAAAACGATTACCGGCTAGAAAAGGCTATGAATACTAGGTCTCTCGAAGCGTCATAACATTACTCTACTTTTAAACCGATCTGAAGGCGCCGTTTCCGTCGTTATCCAGATGAAAAAGGCCTATCGACTTCCCTTTAAGATTCTCGATTTTATCGCGTCCTGCCAGACGTATGAGCTTCTTTGCAAATGTAACGTGACCTCAGTGAACGAGCAATAAACGGTCAGCATAGTCATTATGGATTCTATTAAAAACCCTCTGCGTATGAGGCGTTGATGTTCCTGTCCTCGACGCTGTAGATAATCTTAACTTAACAGGGGCGCCATTTTAATAGAAAAGTTTATAGTCAGGAAAGGGTCACGATATGAGGTTTATTCTATTGCTAACACGTGAAGAGTGGGAGAATACGCGAAAAACTTTTACAGGAATTTTAAAAATAAACCTGAAAATGAGGCGAAAGAATACGCCCTATCAACAGGGAAAAAAGTTCGGTCGTGCTTTAAAAGAGAAGATGAACATTCACGGAACCGATATAGAGGCTCTCGCTGAGGTTTTAAGGGCCGTGCTGAAATATGAGCCAACCGTTAGGGTCGAAATTCATGACGGCGAGATCCACTTGATAAACGAGGGGTTCTGTCCCGTTATGGAGACCGCTTTAGCTTTCAACCTTCCGTGGGGAAGGATGTGTAGGATCATGGGGTGGCCCTTTTTTACTGGCCTTGCTCAAGCTGTTAATTCTAATATCGAATTCATTGCTCCTGAACAGTTGAAGTGGCGTCTTAAGGGCGACCTGTATTGCTTTCACATATTTGCTTTGAAGAAGGTATAGATGATATATAGTGAATGTGCAGTCGTCTAAAGATGATTGGAAGGATTATCAGGTTCCGGTATTTGTATACATTGTATGCTGTCCCATGGATTGGAATTGGATTAAATCGGATCACAAATTAGAAATTGATCAGGTAATTCAAAACGTTCTAGTTGAAAAAGAAAAGGTTAAACTTCTCTTAAAACAGTATCCTATTCTAATTCAATTCGACAACTATTTTTGCAAAATCCAAAAAATAGATGAAGAAGATACGAGGGTATTCATTGCTACGATTTTTCGAAAAAGAAAGGTTGTGAGAAATAAGGCTATCTTACATGACCTGAATACGCTTCCACCTTGCCTTCATCAAATCTTAAATTTACTTCCTAAAACGTCATTTGTATTAACAATTGGAATAGGCTATTTGCATAGCCTTCAATCCTATGCTTCAGAAATCGAGGATTACTTTCACCGCTATAATAGCGCTGTGATTGGGGCAGGCCTTGTAAAAAATCACATAATTGCAACGATATCAACAGAAAAATATACTAAAGTAGAGCATCATTCACCTAGGACTTGGATTGTTTTCACGCAAGAGAACAATATGCGCAAAACTGCTGATCAACTAAATATTCTGATAAATAAGATCGCCCAATACGTACCACTCGCGGCAGAGCTGGACAAAATGTTTGAAGAGCGATCAGTCGTCTTTAGACAGATCGAATCTTCAGAAAAAAGCACGCTAGAGAGAATTCGAGACGTTTTAGGGAATGTCAGAAGGTCTCCTGATCAAGTTACGTCAACAGATCTTGCATCTATGCTTACCGAGGTGAGCGGAATCTTTTCTCGCCTAACTACGATAACTGGCTCGATGAGACGAGATTACATTGTAGCGCGGAGACGTCTACGTGATATCCGTGAAATCTTTAGCCTCTGGGGTGAGAAACCGATATTAAATTATACTTCAAATATAGCCATTGAATTAACTCGATGCGAAAACGTGGTTAATACATTTAGTGACAGTGTTGATCGGTTGGAGGCTTTAAGAAGTCAATTAAACACTGTATTGGATGCCATCAAAACCTATGTTGGAATAAAGCAACAGAACATAAGCCTTGAGGAGCAGCGGAGTATGAAGACTCTTCTGGCACGAATGGTCAACCTTCAGGAGGTTCTTCATAAGTTTGAGATCTTAATAGTCGCCTTCTACATAACCGAGATGGGACGCCTTGTATTCGAAATGATAGCCCGCGAGATAGCCAATGTTTTAACGGTTTCGTTCATCCCCATCGCTTTAATCCTCGCGGTAGGAATAAGGAGATTATTGCACAAGCGGGAAAATGCTTCAAATACGCATCCAATCACTATAAAGGTCCATATCCTCGCATTTTCTCTTCTACTCTTCTCAAGAGCGAAGGGGCTTCTTTGCCACTCCTATGCTCGTTTTACTATGCCTATGGAACCGCGTCTGGGGATCATTAATCCCATCATCCTTGAAATTTGAAATTCTAGTTTAAGTGGAGAATCTGTAGAATAGTCGAGTTATTTTCTTTCTCTTATTCGCCTATTTTTAATTATTCAGCTCTTCAGACATATTGCCCCAGTGTTCACGGCGTTGGGGATCAGTGGAGGTACATGTCGTCATCGAGCCGTGAGGAGGCTCTACCGCGCAGATCAGTCCACATCATCCGACATTAAAGCTTCAGTTTTCATGATTTAAACTTTAGTTTTCCAAGCTTCCTCTATAAGCTTCTCCATATATGGGGCTTTAAAGCCGATTTTCTTGAACCATTCTTTTATGTCTGATAAGTTTAGGTTCTTCATCTTTTTAATCGTCGACTTAATGAACTCATATCTTTCATGGGGGTAGATGATCCATGCTGATGTTTCTTCGATGTAGTAGTCAGGCTTTAGGATGCTGTGAGGCTTATAATGTAAGGTAGCTATTTTGATTTCCCCAGCTCCCTCTTGAACCAGGCTTTTTTTAACTTCGGATAGGCTTAAACCTGTATCCGACACATCGTCTACGACGAGTACTTTTAATCCTCTTATATCCGTTGAAACAGGTTGGGTTATCTTCGGCTTTTTACCCGTTTTAGCGACGTCTTCATAGAACTCTGCTTTGATGTTGGCGAGGTTTGCGTTTTCCAGCAGATCCGACAGTATTCTAGCCGGTATCCATCCTCCCCTAGCCACCCCTACGATCACATCGGGTTTAAATCGGTCCTCTTTAATCCTCTCGGAGAGTTCGATGCACATTTTGTAGATGTCTTCCCACTCTAAGACTAGGTATTCCTGTTTTGCCATCCTTGACGCCTCACTTTAACTGGTAGAAAGGGTTGATCACCGCTTATATTTAGGTTTGCGATTCAATTCTCCATGCTGGTTCGAAGCGTTGTTGAGTTCGATAAAGTGGTCGCGGTACTCGGCCTTGTAGACGTGAAACCTTTTAACCTCGAAGACGTTTTAACGAGGGTTAGAGGTCTTTGTACGGATGTTGAGGTTCAGCTTCTCTCCCCGCAGTGTTTAGCGGGGTTCGACCATATCTACTTCGCGTCGTTAAACGCTTTAAAATCCTTCAAACAGGGTCGAAGCATTTCTAAAAGTCTAGCTATGGAGCTGATCGTGTACGCTTCGGCTCAGAGGCAAATAGAAAAGGCCATACGGTATCTGGGCGTTAAAGACGCTGAGGGAAGTGTTGTAATCGTGGCCTTGGGACCTGACGAGGAGCGCGTCATAAGCTGTGTTGAGGCGGCTGCCGCGGTGTTGGATGGGCGGATTCAAGACTCGATCCTCGACATCGTAGAAGAAGAGAAGCTGGAACATGTTAAACGTTTTTTCGGAATCACAGACGTTGAGGTTGAGGCGGTTCGAAGGTATGGGGAAAGTGAAGGTAAGGTAGTTGAAAGGCTTATAGTGGAACGTATGGCGATTTTATCAACCATGGTTTAAAGCGTCCTCTTCTCTCTTTCAATCGACAGTACGTCATCAGGTTTAATAACTGAGACTCCGGCTATTTTCCCAATCACTTCAACCAGCAAAATTTTATCCGGTTGTTCAAGGCTTACTTTTCTGTTGACCTTAGGGGCGATGGCTTGAATGATCTCAGCCGACTTAAGGTTTGTGCGTCTTTTCTCGACGGTTATACGGTAGGACTCCCCCTCCTTTATGAGGTTAGAAAGCTCCAATGCCTTTGACTCTATGCTGTTGAGGGTTGAATCGGTGACCGCTTGAATGGGCACAACTCTCAACACGTATCTAAACTCCCAAGGCCTCTCTCGGAGAATATCCCTGAGCGCGTTAACGGCTTTAACAGGGTCTAAAGATGTTTTGGAAACCAGTAACCCTATCACACCGGTGGGTTCAACCTTAACGTCGGAATCTCCAACCTCCCTGAGAAGGTACCAGGCCTCGCTGCAAGCGTTCCTCTCGTTCCCCCTCGAAGTGGAAATCATGAGGTTAAAGTCTCTCATCAAACCCTATACACCTTCCATCCGGAAAGGCCAAATTACTGCTAAAGAATAGCGTCATTCCATTCCCTTAAAAACATCGTTGGAGGCTTAGCCGGAGGGCTTTAAAAGAGCGGGAAGATTGGGTCACCGTCAACTTATGTTTTACTCCTCTCATCAGCGTGGGGGGTTGGCGAAATTTTACTCTATGATCTTCCCAAAGCTCGCCGTCGCCAAGGAGAATACTGCCACGTCGAATATGATTATCGCCGCCACGTCGATTGGAAGGTTAGAGAATTCGCCGGTGATTAAGAGGCTTCTAACAGCGTCTACCGTATAGTGCAAAGGGTTGAACGTTGCGAAGCGCTGTAAAATAGGGGGCATCATCTTAACAGGATAGAGGGCGTTACTGACGAAGAAGAGGGGGAAGGTGAGAGCCCCACCGATTCCCATGAACCTTTCTCGCGTCTTGACGAAAGAGGCTATAAGGATGGAAAGGGATGCGAAGCCTCCTGATGCGAAGAAAATGATCAGAAAGGCGGAGATCAAATACAATACATTTGATATGAATTTAACGCCGATCAGCAGAGCGACGGGGATGATGATGAGGGCTTGGGCTATCGCTCTCACCCCCGCGGATAGCGATCTACCAATAACCGTCGCGTATCTTGAGGTAGGTGTAACGTAGAGTCTCTTCAGAATGCCTGTCTCCCGCTCCCAGACCATGATCAACCCGAAAAAGATCGAGGTGAAAGTGGTGGATTGGATAAGCACCCCAGGTGTGATATAATCGGTGTACGGTATTCCTCCTGTGGGGATTCCTCGAACACCGCTCATGGCGGGTCCGAAAACGGTGATCCATAGAATCGGCTGGACGACCCTGGTGTACAGCTCCAACCTATCATGTTTAACGCGTCTCAATTCAAGCTCAAGCATGACGAATATATGCCTTAGAAAGTCGAGCATGCTTCCTCTACCCTCTTTTAATGGCTCCTCTTAACTGTTTCACTTCAACCACTCTTCCACCAGACTCAAGCTTAGCCCCAGCGTATTTCAGGAAGACGTCGTCGAGCGACGGCTTAGTCATCGAAACCCTTTTAACAGCCACTTCCTCCACTCTAGCCGCCTCCATTATGCTTGGTAGAGTTGTCTCCGCGTCGTTGACGATGACCATGATCTCGGAGTCGTTAAATACAACTTCTCTTACACCGTTCAACTCTCTTACTCTTTTCAATAAACCCTTCAAACTGGATGTGTTTAAATTGAGGTGAATGACCTCTCCTCCCAAGGATTGCTCCAGCTCTTTAACCGTTCCACTCTTCACGATGGCGCCTCGATTGATGATGGCGACCTCATCTGAATAGTGCTCCGTTTCATCCATGTAATGCGTGTTAAAGAACACCGTAACCCCATAATCCTTCTTAAATGAAATGAGTTTTTCCCAGATGGCCTTCCTAGCGGAGGGGTCGAGGCCGATGGTAGGTTCATCCAAAAACAGGATCTTCGGCTTCGTCATGAGAGAAG
>Ga0207433_10005203_pt1 | contig 23417 bp, 20 predicted proteins | sample YelNatPaOPGAMG01_FD_187559 | JGI IMG/M metagenome (GOLD analysis project Ga0207433, IMG submission 187559) | Hot spring thermophilic microbial communities from Obsidian Pool, Yellowstone National Park, USA - OP-RAMG-01 (SPAdes) (version 3) | ecosystem: Environmental > Aquatic > Thermal springs... | reverse complement strand
CCGACGACGACATGATCGCGATCCTTGACGGGAAGGCCGAGAAGTTCGTCCCTGACCGCGCCGCCGACGGAATAGACCTTCATGGCTCGTTCTTGAGGCTGCCGCCGACGCTGCTGATGATGCCCAGGCGCTGCCTGAGGGGGGGCGTCGCCTCCCCGAAAACGCTGGCATAATATTCGGTATTGCTCATCACCTTCTTCACGTAATCGCGCGTTTCGTCGAAAGGAATGCTCTCGATATAGACCGCGCCTTCCATGGGCGATGGCCCGATCCACCGCTTGGCCCTGACAGGGCCCGCATTGTATGCTGCAGAAGCCAGAACAGGCTGGTTATCGAGAACAGTGAGCACATGCTTCAGGTAATAGGTTCCGAGGCTGATATTGGTTTCGACCTGGTTCACCAGAGAATGCCGGAAATCCCTCAAGCCGAGCTTCGATGCGACCCATTTCGCGGTAGTCGGCATCAACTGCATCAGGCCGGAAGCTCCGACTCCGGATCTTGCCACCGTGACGAAGCGGCTTTCCTGGCGGATCAGCCCGTAAACCCAGGCTTCGTCGAGACCCAGCTGCTGCGTCTGTTCGTGCATGACGTCGCGATAGGGCGCAAGGAACCGCAATCCGAAGTCGTTCAGCTGCGTAGTTTTTTCAGCGGTATTGATGGCCCGGTCGTAAAGGCCCTGGCGCCTGGCGAGTTCGGCTGCGGCGAGCAGCTGCCTGTCGTCGAACCCTCTTATCGCCCAGATCCATTCGCTGGTGGCATCCACCCTCAAGCCCATCGAATACAGCAGCAGGGCTCTTTCGATCCCGGGCGTATTTTCGACGGACGCGATTTCCGCTTCGCTCGCCTTGTAGGCATCAGGCGGCAGGGCTGCGACCGTTCCCATTTCCTCCAGGGCGAGCTGGCCGTAGAAATCGTGCTCCCGGCTGAGCGGAGCCAGAATGGCGTTGGCTCCGCCGATATCCCCCTTCGACTTGAGCGCGCGCGCCTTCCAGTAGCGCCAGGCTTCGTTTTCCCGGGCCGGAGCGGACATGGCGTCGATGCCGGAAAGCACTTCAGGCCAGTTTTGCTCGCGCAATGCGGCCCTCACCTTCCATGAAAGCTCCTCGTCGTCGAGGTTGTCCACCCCTTCGAACCATTGCAGGGCCTGCGGCATATGCTTGCGTGCAGCCCGGAACGCGATCTTTCCCAACACGTAATCCCGGTCGGCATGATCGAAATGGTCGCTCAATCCGGACCAGTAGGTTCTGGCCTGTTCGGGGTCGGCCATGGCAATCCGCATCACGGCAAAAATCGCCATTTCCTTCTGCGCGCGGGAGCGGGGCGCAGCATTTCTGCGCAGGTAGCGATAGGGATTCTCGTAGGCGGAAACCAGGGCCTCATCCCGCATCCCCTCGCCTTTCGGAAATTCCCCGTTGATCAGCCTCGCCAGAGTGAGATCCCCTGACTCCAGCACCATCCGCAATCTCGCCCAGATGTCTTTTGAGGTGATCTGCTTCGAGGCGATCAGTTCCCTGAACAGGGGACCGCAGCTTTGCGGCTGCCCTTTCGAACTGAACCACAGGGGCTTCGCCTCCTTTGCGGCATCCCTGTCGCCCAATTCCTCGCGTGCCTGGAGCCAGTCGCAGTAGAGCTCGGTATCAGGATTGATTACGGCAGGATACTGAGCGTAGAAGGTTTTCCAGTTGTCCGACTTGACCAGGGATTTCAGCCACGCCTTGCGCAGGCGCTCGGCAAGCAGGCTGCCGTCGTACCGGGCCAAAAATGCCTCGATCCGGGCATCTCCCGCATCGGCCAGATTCATGCTGAGCTTCCAGTATTCCGCGTAAGGCTGGAGAGGGCTTCCCTGCAGCTTGTCCGCATGGGCATCGAGCCTTGCGGCATCGCCATCGGCATAGCTCTGCCGTGCCGCCATGAAATCGTCGGCAAGCTCGGAGGAAAACCCGGTTCTTGCATAAGAGACGAGCAGGACGAGGCCGAAGAAAGCCGCCGCTTTCCAATACTTAATCGAAAGGGTTCTTGGCTCCGGCATTTTTCAGGATTTCAATCATTTTGGCATCAGCTCTGACTTTAGCATAAATCATGGCCGTATTGCCCTGGTTGTCCGTCAGATTGACGTCCGCCCCGAGGGATATCAGCAGCTTCACCATGGCCGCATCGCCATTCTTGACGGCAATGATCAGCGGCACCTGGTTGCCCCTGGCGAGGTTCACGTCTTCCCCTCCCTTGATCATTTTCTCCACCGCCGCCCTGTCCCCGCTCAACACTGCGCTGGCAAGATCGGCGTATTTCGAAACCTCGGCAGTCGGCCTGGCCTGCGGGATGGCCGCAACTGGTGGAGGAACGGCTCGAGCCTGAGGCAGCGCCTTTTGCTCGGGTCTGGGCATTCTGCGTTTTTCGACAGGCTTGATGGATGCCGGCATCACGACGGGGGAGGATGCGGGCAGGGTAGTTTCAGGGAGCTTCGGGGCAGGTTTCTCTGCGGGGAGAGGAAGGGGGACAGGCTGCGGACGGGGTGGCGCAACGCTCGCCAAAGGCCTGGGCGCCGGCAGCGGCGAGGCTGCGGGCGGCTTCGCCTTCTCCCTCATGGAGAAGAAAACGATGGTGGATGCGATCAGCGCAATGGAGACCCCCCCCGCAAAGACAAGTGCAGGCCGCTTGAATGCATGCTTTGCGGAAAGCCCCGAAGCGCTTTCTGTTGGAACTGCTGCCTCTTCCGGAGCCTTGCTGCCGGAAGCAATTCCCGGCGCGGGCATTTCCTCGATGGCGAGCATGACGTCGTAGGCCGCCCTTTCTTCCTGATCCGAAAGGATATCGTAGGCATGGTTAATGCGCTTGATCCGCTCTTCTGCATCCGGGTTGTCCGGATTCCTGTCCGGGTGGAAGCGCTGGACGAGACTCTTGTAAGCAGCCCTGATCACCTCGGGACTCGCGGTGCGGCTGACTTCCAGAATGTCGTAAAGCGACTCCACGCCTTCAACCCAGGAAAAGCCTGTAGGCAGGATTGTCCGTCTCCGCCCAATGCCGGTGGCCCAGCTGGGCCAGGAAGCTGCTGAATTCGGCCATTTCGCTTTCTGGAACCTGCATGCCGATCAGGACCCGGCCGTAGTCGGTGCCGTGATTGCGATAATGGAACAGGCTGATGTTCCAGTTGTGGCTCATGCTGTTCAGGAACTGCATGAGCGCGCCAGGGCGCTCGGGAAACTCGAAGCGATAGAGAATCTCGTTCTCGACCTGGGGGGCGTGCCCGCCCACCATATGGCGCACATGCAGTTTCCCCATTTCGTTGTCGGTGAAATCTAGCGCCTTCAGGCCGTTTCTGCGCAATTCATCGAGCAGATCCAGGGTTTCCTGGCGGTTGTGCACCTGGACGCCGACGAAAACATGGGCTTCCGCCGGATCCGAAAATCGGTAGTTGAATTCGGTAATGTTGCGTGCCCCCAGAATGGAGCAAAACCTCTTGAAGCTTCCGGGCTTCTCGGGGATGGTCACAGCCAGGATGGCCTCCCTCTTCTCCCCGAGTTCGGCGCGTTCTGCGATGTAGCGCAGCCTGTCGAAATTCATGTTCGCCCCGGATGCGATGGCCACCAGGGTCTTGCCCGCGATCTTCTCGCGCTCGACGTAGCTTTTCGCACCCGCCACGGCAAGCGCCCCCGCGGGCTCCAGAATCGATCGCGTATCCTCGAAAACATCCTTTATCGCGGCGCAGATCTCGTCGTTGTTCACCAGAACGATCTCGTCGACGAACGCTTTGCAAAGACGGAAGGTTTCCTCTCCCACCAGCTTGACTGCAACGCCGTCGGCGAAAAGCCCGACCTGATCGAGCTTCACCCTGCTTCCAGCCTGCAGCGAGCGCGACATTGCGTCGGCATCCACGGGCTCGACGCCGATGATCCTGATCCCGGGATAGAGACGCTTGATGTAAGCCGCGATTCCCGCGATCAGCCCGCCTCCGCCGACGGGAACGAAAATGGCATGAATCGGCTGGGACTGCTGCCGAAGGATTTCCATCGCGATGGTTCCCTGGCCGGCAATCACGTCGGGATCATCGTAGGGATGCACGAACGTCAGATGCCGCTCCTGCACAAGCTGCATGGCATGGGCATAAGCCTCGTCGTAGGTGTCCCCGAAGAGCACGGCCTGCGCGCCCCTCGCCACCACTGCCTGCACCTTGATCGCAGGGGTGGTGGCCGGCATGACGATGGTCGCAGAAACCCCCAGCTTCTGCGCGGCAAGGGCCACGCCCTGGGCATGGTTGCCTGCCGAAGCGGCGATGACGCCGCGCGCCAGAGCTTCTCCGGGAAGCCTCACCATCTTGTTGTAGGCACCGCGCAGCTTGAATGAAAAAACGCTCTGCATGTCTTCCCGCTTGATCATGAGGCGGTTTTTCATGCGGGAGGAAAGATTTGGCGCCAGTTCGAGCGGACTCTCGATCGCCACATCGTAAACCTGGGCGGTCAGTATTTTTTCCAGATAATCGGGTGTCATAAAGTTTTAACCGGGCGTGTCATGGAGTACAAGCTCAAAGTTTAACCTGTTTCCTCCTCGCGGAATTGTGCAAATCGATCCTAGGCGCTATTCTAACGGCTGAACAATGGAAAAGCGGAAAATTTATGACGCAGGACGAAATGAAGCAGGCGGTGGCAAAGGCCGCCATAGAACAGGTCCCGTCGGGGTGCATCATCGGCGTGGGAACGGGTTCGACTGCCAACCACTTCATAAACGAACTCGGCAAGATCAAGAACAGGATTGAAGGGGCGGTGGCGAGTTCGGAAGCAACGGCAAACCTGCTCAGGAGCCATGGCATCGCGGTGCTCGACCTGAACAGCGTGGATCAGCTCGAACTCTATGTCGACGGGGCCGACGAAATCACCCACAACATGCACATGATCAAGGGCGGCGGCGGCGCATTGACCCGCGAAAAGATCGTCGCCGCAGTCAGCCGGAAATTCGTCTGCGTCGCGGACGAAACGAAGCTGGTGGATTTGCTCGGAAAATTCCCTTTGCCGGTCGAAGTAATTCCCATGGCAAGAAGCTATGTCTCGCGGGAGCTCGCCAAGCTGGGCGGGCAGCCCAGGCTCCGGGCGGGCTTCACGACCGACAACGGCAATGTCATCCTCGACGTTCATGGCCTTTCCATCATGAATCCGGTCGAACTCGAGGGCATCATCAACCAGATCACCGGCGTGGTAACCAACGGGCTCTTCGCGCGTCGCCCGGCCGACTTGCTGTTGCTGGGAACGTCGAACGGAGTCAGGCAAATCAGGGCATAGGCAATAAGGAAGAAACCATGGGAAGCAACGAACATATTTCAAAACAGTTTGACGTCGAGCTCGAGTCGGTACGCTCCCTGGTCCTGAAAATGGGCGGGCTCGTCGAAGAGCAGATTGCGAGGGCGCTGGACGGACTCCAGACCTGCGATCTGGATTCCATAGAACAAACCATCGCCAACGACCATCGCGTCAACGCGCTGGAAGTCGAAATCGACGAGCTCTGCTCCCAGATTATCGCGCGGCGCCAGCCAGCAGCGGGAGATCTGCGCCTCATCATGGCCGTAGTCAAAACGATCACCGACCTCGAGCGCATTGGGGACGAGGCCGAGAAAATCGCGCGCATGGCGAAGCTGATTTGCGCCTCGGACCGAATCGCCCATCCCCGCTTCAGCGAAATCCGGCGCGCGGGGGAAACCGCCCTCGACATGCTCAGGAACGCCCTGGATGCCTTCGCCAGACTGGACGTCTCCATGGCGGCAAAAGTCGTGCGTCAGGACCAGATCGTCGACGAGCAGTTCCAGAACATCCTGAGGCAGCTCATCACCTTCATGATGGAAGACCCCCGCACCATCTCGACATCGCTCGAGATCCTGTTCGTCGCCAAGGCGATCGAGCGGATCGGAGATCATTCGAAGAACATGTGCGAATACGTGGTCTATCTCGTCAAGGGCAAGGACGTGCGCCATGTCACGGTCGAAGAAATCGAGCGGGAAAGCCGGGAATAAGGTTTGACCCCCGAATATTCCACCCTGGCGGCGGTCGATCTCGGCTCGAACAGCTTCAGGCTCCAGATCGCACGTATCGTAGACGACCAGGTTTACCCCCTCGATTCCCTGCGCAGTACGGTCAGGCTCGCGGCTGGGCTGACGCCCGACAATTATCTCGATGAAGCCGCAGAGGCCAGGGCAATCGAATGCCTGAGCCGCTTCGGCGAACGTCTGAGAGGGCTGCCCGCCCACGCTGTACGCGCGGTCGGCACCAATACGCTGAGAGTTGCGACGAACGCACAGGAATTTCTCGACAAGGCCGAATTCGCCCTGGGCTTTCCGATCGAAGTGATCGCCGGACAGGAGGAAGCTCGGCTGATCTATCTCGGCGTCGCCCACGGCCTGCCCGCCTCCGATGAGAACCGCCTCGTCGTGGACATAGGAGGCGGGTCGACCGAGTTCATCATCGGCAACAGACTGACGCCCCTGAAGCTCGCCAGCCTCTACATGGGCTGCGTAAGCTACAGCCTGCGTTTCTTCCAGGACGGCAAAATCAGCAAGGCCAGCCTGAAGCAGGCCGAACTTGCCGCAAGCCTGGAACTGCAGGGCATTGCCAGCGACTTTTATCAGGGGCAGTGGCAGCAGGCCATCGGCTCTTCGGGCACGGCGAGATCCCTTTCCGACATCCTGGAGCAGAACGGGTTCAGCGAATCCGGAATCACCCTGGAAGGGCTGGAGAAGCTGCGCGCCCACCTCGTCAAGGCTGGAGACGTCAAGCGTCTCCAACTCCCCGGCTTGCGCCCCGAAAGAAGCCAGATCCTGCCAGGAGGGCTTTCCATCATGTATGCGGCTTTCTGCGAACTCGGCATCGAACGCATGACTCCTGCATCAGGCGCGCTCAGGCAGGGCGTGCTTTACGACATGCTGGGCAGGTTCCATCACCAGGACATGCGCGATGTGACGACCCAGCAGTTCATGCGGCGCTACCATGTCGACGCGGCCCAGGCCGAGCGCGTCGGGGCATTGAGCTTCTTCCTGGGTGAAAAGCTGCTCGGCGAATCCGATGCCGAAGGCGACCTGCAGTATCTCGCCTGGTCGGCGAAGCTGCACGAAATCGGCATTTCGGTCGCGCACAACGGCTATCACAAGCATTCGGCCTATATCCTGGCGCATGCCGACATGCCTGGATTTTCCAAGAAGGAACAGGCACGGCTCAGCCTGCTCGTGCTGGGCCACAAGGGCTCTCTTTCCAAGATGCAGGGCCTGCTGCACCATCTTGCCGATCCCTCGCTGATTTTCGCGCTGAGAATGGCTGCCCTTTTCCATCGCAGCAGGACCGATGTCGCATTGCCCATGATGGAGGCAGAAGCGGCTCCTTCCGGATTCAATTTTTATCTTGAAGCGGGGTGGTTGGACAGGAACCCCCTGACTTCGACCGCTTTGAAGGAAGAGGTCAAGGAATGGAAAACCCTCGGCGTCGAACTGAAACTGATCGAACTCAAGAAACGCTAGAATTCGAAGATCTGTCCCCTGGAAACCGCCTTCGGCGTGAATCTTCCGGATAGCGCCAGAATCTCTTGCATCGTCGCCTCTTCCCTTCCCGCTTCCATGTGCGTGATCAGAATATCGACCGGACGTCCGAGCCTTTCGAACCCCTTGGCAAGCAGGCCCGGCGTCATGTGTCCGGAAATCTTCGCCCGTTCGCGGCCGGACTCGAGAAAGGTGGCCTCGATCATGAGATGGCGCAGGTTTTCGGCTTTTTCGAGCGACTCCCAGAATGCCTGGCAATAGGTGGTGTCCCCGCTGAAGGCAAATGACGATTGCCCGCTGTCGACAAGATAGCCCACGGCGGGAACAGCATGTTCTGCCGGAAGCGCAGTGATTTTGCCGCCCTTCAGCAAGATGCTCTGGCCGACCCTTATTGCCACGAACCTGAGGTAGGGCTTCTCGGGCGTAGGCTGCACGGTGTAATCCGGCCAGAGATGCGAATTGAAGACATGCGCTTTCAGCACCGCTATCGTTTCGGGAAGAGCATATACGGTAAGCGGTTCATCCCTGAAACTGCCGGCGCTGTCCGCAAGCATCGGCAGCAAGGCCACATGATCGAGATGGGAATGGGTCAGAAAAACCCGGTCGATGCCCATCATTCGGGCAAGATCGAGGTCTCCCGCCCCGGTCCCGCAGTCGATCAGCGTGTCCTCGTCGAGCAGCAGACAAGTGGTACGCAAATCCCCGCTGATGCCGCCGCTGCAACCCAGTATGCTCAATCGCATGCGCCCCTCCCCTCTGAAACATAGCCGGACGAGAGGCGTATTTCAAGGCTCGATCAGGTCGGGGGAGACAACCGCTCTCAGCACGGTCTGGGTTTCATCCCGTCTCGTCCTGTTGCTGAACCACCATATCGCACCCTTCTTGATGCTCCATTCTCCCTCCACTCCGGAAAGCAGGAGGGATGCAACTTGCCCCAAGGCAGGCTGATGTCCGACCAGGACGACGCAACCCTTGGCGTCTGGCCACCCCGTTTCTGCCAGAATCGAGGCATAGGAAGCGCCCGGACGAACGGCATTCGAAACGGAAAATCGGGCCTCCAGCGCCTGGGCAGTTTGCCGGGTTCTCTTCGCAGGGCTGACGATCAGTTTGTAGTCTTTGGGGAGTCTCGGCTTCAGCCAACCGGCCATCTGCGCCGCCTGTCTGATTCCCCTCTCCGTCAGGGCTCTCCCTTCGTCCGGAAAACCGTCTTCCGCCTCGGCGTGACGCCACAATATCAGGTCCATTTCTGCTCCTTAATTTTTCCAGAACGGCGTCAAGGTCTTGAACCGCTTCCTGTCAATCTGGCCGGCTCGATGCCTAGCGTCGCAACTCGCCCATCCCCTGACGAGCCGGGAAGCTTCCCTCTCGGGCAGGGCGTCGAGCAGACGGTTTGTGGTCGCGGCATCGTTGATCGCGCCCAGGACATCCTGGATTCCGGCCATTTCTCTGAGAAAACCTCGGACTGCATGGCCGGGATAGAGGGCGGAGAAAAATTCCGCAGCATAACGCAGCTTCTTTCCGCTGATGCGCAAGGCGTGCAGCCCTGCCGCATCGAGCGACCCGACATGCTTTCCGCGCCTTTCGAAACTTCGAAAGCGCGTCTCCAGTATCCGGTTCGCAAAATCGAAGATGGGTACGGACGGCTCTTGCCGCCAGGATTCCCGGGAAAGCGCCGCGCCGAGCTTGAGAAGCAGGCTCTGGAAGCGTTGCGAAGCAACCGCCTCGACGGCCCGCTCCTTGCTTTTCATGCGCAGGGTTTCGCTCGCCAACTCGAGTTCCCGAAAATCGCACTGGCTCGACAAGGCCTCCCTGACGGGAGGAAGCGTCTCGAGAACGAAAACATCCCAGTTTCTCGCAGGACCCAATTCCCCGCCCAGCCATCTCAATTCAGGAATCAATTCGGAAAAGGCCGCCTTGCCGAAAGCAGGGGAGAACATGCCGAGGGCGCAGCGCATACGCCTGAGTCCGATGCGCATCTGGTGCAGGTATTCGCAATCGGCCTCTCTGTCGAGAAGCCCCTGGACATTGCCCTGCAATTGCCGCAGACAGCCCCGGAAGATTTCCCTGAAGGCCGACCCGACATCCCTCTTCCTGTCGAGATTGACGGCGGATGCCTTCGCAGGCGCCCCGATCGAACCGCCCGTGGAAAGCGCATAGCCGCGTTCGGCCTTGCTCCTTCCCTCGACGAACAGGGGGAGGGTTTTCTGCAATTCCAGGGCGAAATCGAAAAGCGCCGAAGGATGGCCAGACTTCAATTCGAGTTCGACCTCGGAAATGCACTCCTCCCTGCCGCCGGACAGGATTTTTCCCCTGTCGAGGCAGACGGCTATGGTACTCCCGCCGAATTCGACGGGGATGGTCTTCCGGAAAAACTCGGTGACGAATACCGGGCCCAGGTTTCGGCGCAGCTCGCTGTTGCCGAACAACCGGATGAGAGACCGGTCTTCGATCTTGGTGAAATCGAGGGCATTGCGCACCACGGGCGCCTCCCATTCGCAACGGGTATGTACGCCGGCAAGCATGCTTCCGCCTCCCTTGACGGTCTGGATCCAGCGCCTGCCTTCCTTCCTCAGGCGCAGTGCAATGGCTTTCGATTTGAGCTCCAGGGAAGGGGTATCGAAATAGACGCTCACGAGCTTAACCGGCCGGGATGCCGATTTGAGAAGAGGGTGGCGCTGAAGCTTCCGGACAGCCCCGGGAGGCACCCGCAACTTGAGTTCGATCTCGACGTTCATACTCAATTGTATCACCCGGAATATTCAAGAAATGTGACCGCTTGAATTAATTATATATACGGTTTATACTCTATTCAAGCCGCTTTGCGGTTCCATCCCAGGAGACTGAAATGACGACCAAGGCTTCAGCAAAACCCGAGCAAAAGAAACCGACGCCAGCGAAACCCGTCGCAAGGACGGTCGCGCCAAAACCCGCCCCCAAAACCGTCGCAAAACCGGCCGCAAAGCCCGCCGTCAAGCCGGCAGTCCAGGCAAAAGCAGCCAAGCCCAAGGCATCGAAAGTGATCCGGGACAGCTTCACCTTTCCGGAGACGGATTATCGGAAAATTTCCGAACTCAAGAAGGCCTGTCTCGGCCTCGGCATCAATGCCAAGAAGAGCGAGATTTTGCGCGCGGGTCTGCATGTGCTCGCATCCCTCGACAAGGCAAAGCTCAAGGATGCGATCTCGAGAATCGAGAAAATCAAGACCGGAAGGCCGCTCGGCTCCGAAAAATCCTGAGCGTCGATTTCCACCTCCAATTGACGCCTGCAAAAGCAGGCGTTAAAATCGTTTAGTTTCCTTAAGTTAGGGGCCGCCACTTTGGGCAGCAATTATTTCTGTAACATTTGTGCAGTAAACTCGTTCCGGCGGTAGCCCTGAAGTTTTGCTTCAGCTTCCGCTGGCGACAGCGGAACGCATGGGGCGCAGATTTTCCAATCTCTGCACATCAAGCGAACTCACCGCTTCACGTGCTTTTAAACGGACAGGGATTGGAAATGAAATTCGAATACATCAAAGCCGACAAGCTGAGCAGCCTCTTTTCCAAGCTGACCGCGATTCAGCCGGCTTCGACCGCCCTGGTCGGACAAGTCTCAAGGCGCATGCTCGAAGTCGCCATCATGGATCCCGCCACCCTGCTTCAGGATCTGGGAAGCTCAAGCGAGGGCCTGCTCGACCGGGAAGCCGAAGAACGGCTGGAGCAGTACGGGCCCAATTCCGTCGTTCACGAGAAGCACAAGAGCATTACCGGCGAACTCGTCGATCGCTTCAAGAATCCGCTCAACCTGCTGCTTCTGGTGCTCGCCGCGATTTCCTTCTTCATGAAGGACTACACCTCGGCCATCATCATCTCGATCATGGTGCTGCTGAGCGTGGGCGTCTCCTTCATCCAGGAACACAGATCTAACAACGCCGCCGAAAAGCTGCGGGCCATGGTCAGCACGACCGCAACCGTCAGGCGCAAGGACAGACGGGAAGGCGTTCCGACCGAGATCGTCGAAGCCTTTCATATCAGGCTTTCGCCCTCCAGAACCGAACACAAGGAAGTTCCGATCGAAACGCTGGTTCCGGGAGATCTTGTCCAGCTCTCCGCGGGAGACATGATCCCCGCGGATGTCAGGCTGCTCAGCGCCAAGGATCTTTTCGTGAGCCAGTCCTCGCTCACCGGCGAATCCCTGCCCGTGGAAAAATTTTCCGGCGACGCCGGAAAGGATTCGAAAAACCCCATAGACCTGCCCAACATCTGCTTCATGGGAACCAACGTGGTGAGCGGCACAGCCACGGCAGTAGTGGTTCAGACCGGGATCAACACCTATTTCGGGGCGCTCACCAGCACCATGGCGGGGAGCCGGGTACTCACGAGCTTCGATCGGGGAATCACCAAGTTCACCTGGGTCATGATCAGCTTCATGGCGGTCATGGTCCCCACGGTGTTCCTCATCAACGGCTTCACCAAGGGGAACTGGATGGAAGCGTTCCTCTTCGCGACCTCGGTCGCAGTCGGACTGACGCCGGAAATGCTGCCCATGATCATCACCGTGAATCTGGGCAAAGGCGCAATTGCCATGTCGCGCAAGAAAGTGATCGTGAAGCGGCTGAATTCAATCCAGAATTTCGGCGCGATGGACGTGCTGTGCACGGACAAGACGGGCACGCTGACCCAGGACAAGATCATTCTTGAAAAGCATGTCGACATCAACGGTGACGAATGCGAAGACATCCTGGAATACGCCTTTCTCAACAGCTACTACCAGACCGGGCTGAAAAGCCTGCTGGATGTGGCTGTGCTCAACTACATCGAACTGAAGAGCAGCCTGAAGGTCGAGAGCGACTACCGCAAGGTCGACGAAATTCCCTTCGACTTCGTGCGGCGCCGCATGTCGGTGGTCGTCGAAAAACACAGCGAGAAAAAGCATGTCCTGATCTGCAAGGGCGCAGTCGAAGAAATCTTCAGCATCTGCAGCCGCGGAGAAATCAACGGCGAGACCTTTCATCTCGAAAAGTCCCATGCCGAGCGCCTGCTGGACGTGACCCGGAGCCTCAACGAGGACGGCTTCAGGGTGATCGCCGTGGCCTACAAGGAAGTGCCGCCGATGGAGACGACCTATTCGGTCAAGGACGAAGCGGACCTCATCCTGCTCGGCTACATCGCCTTCCTCGATCCGCCCAAGGATAGCGCCACGGAAGCAATCGCTGCGCTCAACAGGCACGGCGTCGCAGTCAAGATCCTGACGGGCGACAACGATGCGGTGACGCGAAAAATCTGCAGGGAAGTCGGCTTGCCCGTCGAGCATGTCGTGCTGGGCAGCGAAGTCGAGCCGATGACGAACGAGGAACTGGAGACGATCGCCGAGACAGCCACCGTTTTCGCCAAGCTCTCCCCGATGCAGAAGGCGAGGGTCATCAAGGCGCTGCAGCGAAGGGGCCATGTCGTCGGGTTCATGGGGGACGGCATCAATGACGGCCCCGCCCTGAAAGCTGCTGACGTCGGCGTATCCGTGGATACCGCAGTCGACATCGCCAAGGAATCTGCAGACATCATCCTGCTCGAAAAGAGCCTGATGGTGCTCGAGGAAGGCGTTCTCGAAGGGCGCAAGGTATTCGGAAACATCATCAAATACATCCGGATGGGAGCAAGCTCAAATTTTGGCAACATGTTCAGCGTGCTGGGCGCCAGCGCATTCCTGCCCTTTTTGCCGATGGCACCGATCCAGATCCTGACCAACAACCTGCTCTACGATTTCTCCCAGACGGCCATTCCGACAGACAATGTCGACGAAAGCTATCTTTCAAGGCCCAGAAAATGGGATCTCGGAGACATCACGAAATTCATGATCTTCATCGGGCCGATCAGCTCGATCTTCGACTATGCGACCTATTTCACCATGCTTTACGTTTTCGATGCCTGGGACAAGCCCGCGCTTTTCCAGAGCGGCTGGTTCGTCGAATCCCTGCTGTCGCAGACCCTGATCATCCATATCCTGAGGACCGGAAAGATTCCTTTCCTGCAGAGCTGGGCGAGCCTGCCGCTCACCATTACGACGCTGGTGGTGAGCGCGATCGGGCTGTGGCTTCCCGTCTCGCCTTTCGCGTCTTCTCTGGGCCTCACGCCTCTTCCGGGAAAATACTGGCTGGCGCTCTGCTCCATCCTGGTCGGCTACCTGGTGCTGACGCAATGGGCGAAATCCTTGATCATCCGGAAATTCGGGCTGCATTGAAGCTTGTCGTCAATCCCGCAACCGGTGAGTTTCCACGGGCTGCATTCATAATGCCGAAATGAGGGTGTCCTCAGTGCAGCACCCTCGGCATGCTCAGGAGGAATTCGGGAATGTCGACATCGAAATGCTCCCCGCTTTCGGCGACCATCTGATATTCTCCGCGCATCGTCCCGACAGGGGTGGCTATTGCCGTCCCGCTGGTATACCTGAAGCTTTCTCCGGGCTTCAAGAGCGGCTGCTCGCCGACCACCCCCAGCCCTCTCACTTCCTGAGTCTGCTCGTTGGCATCGGTGATCACCCAGTGCCGGCTGATCAACTGGATGCCCACCGTGCCGTCGTTGGTGATGGTGATGGTATAGGCGAAAACGTAATGCCCGCGCTCCTCGTCCGATTCCTCGGCAATGAAAACTACCGAAGCCTCTATTTTTACGTTGTAATCTTTGACAGCCATTGCCTTCGTTTCAGTTTGATGCTGCAGCTTCTAGTTGCGCAGGGGTTTCATGTAGAATAGCCTCTTTTGCCGAGGAATACCGATGCCCAATTACCTGATCGCGCCCAGCATACTTTCAGCCAACTTTGCCAAACTGGGCGAGGAGATCGTCGACGTGATCGACGCAGGCGCAGACATCATTCATTTCGATGTCATGGATAACCATTATGTACCTAACCTGACCATCGGTCCACTCGTCTGCGAAGCGATCCGTCCGCTGACCCAGGCGCCGATCGACGTCCACCTGATGGTGAAGCCAGTCGACAGGATCATTCCCGATTTCGCCAAGGCGGGCGCCAACATCATCTCCTTCCACCCTGAAGCCTCCGAGCATATCGACCGCACCATAAGCCTCATCAAGGACCAGGGATGCAAGGCAGGGCTGGTCTTCAACCCGGCGACCCCGCTCAATTATCTCGACCATGTGATCGAAAAGCTCGATCTCATCCTGATCATGTCGGTCAATCCCGGCTTCGGAGGACAAAAGTTCATTCCCGAAGCGTTGACCAAGCTGAAAGCCGTACGCAAGATGATCGACGAGAAGGGCCTCGACATCATGCTCGAAATCGACGGCGGCGTGAAAGCGGACAACATCGCGGAAATCGCGAGAGCCGGCGCGGATACTTTCGTTGCAGGCTCCGCCATCTACAACACGCCGAACTACAAGGCGACCATCGACCAGATGCGGGCCGAGCTCGCCAAAGCATGATGCTGACCAGAACCCCCATTTCCGTCAAGGCGGTCATGATCGACCTCGACGGCACCCTGCTCGATACCGCCGCGGATCTCGCAACCGCCGCGAACCTGACCCTGGAGGAGCTCGGCCATCCCAGGGTCGATCCGGAAACAATCAAGACCTTCATCGGCAAGGGCGTGCTCAACCTGATGACCAAGACCCACATCGCAGCGACGGGCAGCGCGCCGGAGGATTTCGGCCCTGTGATGGAAATCTTCGACAGGCATTACGACAGCGTGGTGTCCAGAGAATCGCGCCCCTATCCCGGCGTGATTGAAGGACTGGAAGCGATGAAGGCAGCGGGCTTCCGGCTCGCATGCATCACCAACAAGGTGGCGCGCTTCACGATCCCGCTGCTCAAGGACACCGGCCTTTTCGATTTCTTCGAAATCGTGCTTTCCGGGGACAGTCTGCCGAAGAAGAAACCCGATCCGCTGCCGCTTTTCCATGCCTGCGAGCATTTCGGGATCAGTCCTTCCGAAATGCTTCTCGTGGGCGATTCGATCAACGACGTTCAAGCCGCCCGCGCTGCGGGATGCGCGGTTTTCTGCGTGCCCTACGGCTACAATGAAGGGATGGATGTCAGGGAGCTCGATTCCGATGCGCTCGTCGAAAGTTTGCTGGATGCCTACCGTCTGATCGAGAAATCATGACCGAACAGGAGTTCGAACGGCTAAAGTCGGCAGGCTACAACCGCATTCCGCTGGTTCTCGAAACTTTCGCCGATCTCGACACGCCCCTTTCGGTCTACCTCAAGCTCGCCAATTCGCCCTATTCCTACCTTCTGGAGTCCGTCGTCGGCGGGGAACGCTTCGGACGCTATTCCTTCATCGGGCTGCCGGCGAAATGCGTGCTCAAGTTCTTCGGGGAAAGCTACCGCATCCTGCAGGATGGGAAGATCACGGAAGAAGGTGAGACCGACGATGCGCTGAAATTCGTGGAATCTTTCCAGAAGCGCTTCAGGGCCGCGCCAATTTCGATCCCCTTGCGCTTCTTCGGCGGTCTCGCGGGCTACTTCGGCTATGACACGGTCAGATACATCGAGCCCAAGCTCGCAAAAACGCGCAAACAGGATACCCTCGGCACGCCGGACATTTTGCTGATGCTATCCGAAGAGCTTGCGGTGGTGGACAACCTCTCGGGCAAGCTCTATCTCATCGTTTACGCCGACCCTCAAGAGGCAAACGCCTACGCAAAAGCAAACCAGCGGCTCAAGGAACTGAACCGTCGCCTGCGCTCCCCGGCCGCAATCCCCGCATACCGGCCGAATCGATCCATGCCCGAGGCGGTATCCGAGATCGGGGAAATGGCATTCCTGGCTGCTGTCGACAAAGCCAAGCATTACATTGTCGAAGGCGACATCATGCAAGTGCAGATTTCACAGCGCATCCGCCTCCCTTTCGATGCGCCGCCCATCAACCTCTACCGGGCATTGCGCGCGATCAACCCCTCCCCCTACATGTTCTATTTCGACATGGAGGATTTCCATATCGTCGGAGCTTCTCCCGAAATCCTGGTGCGGCAGGAGGAAGACCGGATCACGGTGCGGCCGATTGCCGGGACCCGTCCCAGAGGGGCCACCCCGGAGCAGGATCAGGATCTCGAACAAGATCTCCTTGCGGATCCCAAGGAACGGGCCGAACACCTGATGCTGATCGACCTCGGCAGGAACGACATCGGACGGGTCGCTCAGACCGGGTCAGTCAAGGTGACCGAAAAAATGGTGGTCGAGCGCTATTCCCACGTGATGCACATCGTCTCCAACGTCGAAGCCAGAATCAAGCCCGGAATGACCGCGATAGAATTGCTCAGGGCCACTTTCCCAGCAGGGACGGTGACGGGAACCGCGAAAGTCAGATCGATGGAAATCATCGACGAACTCGAACCCTCGAAACGCGGCATCTATGCCGGAGCGGTCGGCTACATCGGATTCAACGGCAACATGGATCTTGCGATCGCGATCAGAACCGCGGTGATCAAGGGCGGAAATCTCTATGTCCAGGCGGCGGCCGGGATCGTCGCCGATTCGATCCCTGCGAACGAATGGATGGAAACCTGCAACAAGGCTCGCGCCGTAATGCGCGCAGCGGAAATGACGCTCGCCGGACTCGATACGGAGAACTGAATGCTCTTGATGATCGACAATTACGACTCTTTCACCTACAACCTGGTCCAGTATTTCGGCGAACTCGGGCAGGAAGTCGACGTGAAAAGAAACGACGAGATCACGCTCGATTATGTCGACGGGTCTCGCCACGACTACATCGTAATTTCCCCCGGCCCCTGCACGCCCAACGAGGCCGGCATCTCGGTTCCGCTGATCCGGCAATTTGCCGGGAAAATCCCCATTCTCGGCGTATGCCTCGGGCACCAAAGCATAGGCCAGGCCTTCGGCGGCACGATTATTCATGCCAAGGAACTCATGCACGGCAAGACCTCCCTGATCCATCACCTCGACGAGGGCGTCTTCAAGGGGCTGCCCAGTCCCTTCATTGCAACGCGCTACCATTCCCTGGTGATAGAGCGGAAAAGCCTGCCCGAGTGCCTCGAAATCACGGCCTGGACCGAGGACGGCGAGATCATGGGCGTGCGCCACAAAACGCTCGCCGTGGAAGGGGTGCAGTTCCATCCCGAATCGATCCTGACCGAATACGGCCACGACATGCTGAAAAACTTCCTGGAACAGCAATGACGCCCCAGGCAGCACTCAATGCCCTGGTCGAAAAGAAGGATCTTTCCGGCGAGGAAATGACCTCGGTCATGCACCAAATCATGTCAGGGGAATTGACCCCGGTGCAGATCGCCGGCATCGTCATCGCCCTGCGCTCCAAGGGCGAGACGGTGGCGGAAATCGCAGCAGCGGCAGGCGTGATGCGCGAGTTGTCGGCCAAAGTGAACGTGCCGCAAGATATCCATCTCGTCGACACCTGCGGCACGGGGGGAGACGGCACGCATACCTTCAACATTTCCACGGCTTCTGCGATCGTCTCGGCCTCCGCGGGAGTGAAAATCGCGAAGCACGGCGGGCGCTCCGTTTCCAGCACTTGCGGCAGCGCTGACGTGCTGGAGCATCTCGGCGTCAATGTCAGCCTCACCCCGGCAGACGTCGCGAAGTCGATCATGGCCATCGGCATAGGCTTCATGTTCGCGCCAAGCCACCACAGCGCCATGCGCTTTGCAGCGCCCGTCAGACGTGAACTCGGCATCAGGACGATTTTCAATCTGCTCGGCCCCTTGACCAACCCGGCCAATGCGAAAAACCAGGTTCTCGGCGTATACCACCGTGATCTCCTCAGGAAATTCGCCGAAGCGCTGAAGATGCTGGGAAGCCGGCATGTACTGGTAGTCCACGGCATGGACGGACTGGATGAAATCTCCATCAGCGGGGAAACGCTGGTGGCGGAACTGAAAGATGGGGGGATTTCGGAATACCGCCTGAATCCGGAAAGCTTCGGATTCAGAAATGCACCGATCGAATCGATCCGGGCGCGCGATATCGAAAGCGCATGCAGGCTGCTTCTTGACGCGCTGGAAAACAGACCGGGTCCCGCTCGCGACATCGTCATGCTCAATGCCGGCGCCTCGATCTACATCTCGGGACTCGCGAAGAACATCGCTGAGGGAGTGGAAATGGCGGGGCACCAGATTTCGAATGGCGCGGCCCGAAAAAAACTCGACGAGCTTGCCGCCTTCTCGAACAGCCTCAGATCTGCATGAAGGTTGCCCGCTCGTAATCAGCCCCCTTCCCGGCAAGTCCGGTGAGTCGGAATTCCATCGTCAGCCCCTCCTTGTCGAGAACGTCAAGGATACGGTTCTGGGTATACCACCCCCTGGGCATGACGAGGCTCATGCTCTCCCCGTGGTGCAGCAGGATGGCCGGCGCATATTTTCCGGATACCGTAAGATTGATTCCCGTCTGGCGAATCACGACTGCTTCCGGCCTGCCATCGAGAAGCTTCAGCCCCATGTTGACGCTCCCTTCCAGCCCCGCGATAACCCAGCGGATCACGCCGGGCACGAAATTTTCGTCGCCCAGGATGCCGACAAGATGCCCCGGGCTCACGCGCCCCCCTTTCCCGGTCCTGATCAACGAAACTTCCCTGCCGTTCTCGTCCTGAATGTCCCAGCTCTCGGTCTCGCGCCCGTTCATCTGCCCATCCCTGGAAGCAACATGCCCGAAAAGCCCGATCTCCTCATGCTGCCGCTTGTTGAGGTCGCCCTTTTCGGCAAGCTGCGCAAAGACTTTCCCGCTGAGATGAAAATGAATATCTTCCAGGCCGAAGCATAGTTCGGCCCGATGGCTGATAGTGCGCTCCTCGAATCTGCGCGCCGCCTTCCCCTCGCACCAGTGTCGATGCAGCTTTTCAATGAGGGAAAGACAGAAATCAGGCCGCAGGCTCTCCCCCAGACCGAGCTGGGACGGGGCCTGGCCCTGCTGCAGCAGGGCCATCTTGATTTTCAGATTCTTTCCCAGTTCCGCCATGTCCAGGTAGCGGATGTCAGCGCCTCGTGAGGCTCGCTGCGCAATGCAATCCGGGCTTTCAAGATCGATCGCGATAGGCAGCGATGTTTTTGCCGAAACGGGAATATCCCTGGCAATGGTGACGAGAGGCGTCCACGCTTCGAGCCAGCGGTTGACCAGCTGCAGCTGGCTGTGCGTCAACTCGTAGGGGTCAGCCTGGCAGGTCAGCACGGCACGGAGGAAGCGGTCCGCGCAGGAAGTCGGCGGAAGATGGCGATCAAGATTTACCGGGACAGTCGAGACCCCCGCATCCTCCGAAATACGGTAAAGCTGATGCAATTGCAGCCAAAGCCTTGAATCGACCTGATGGGAAAGGAAAATATACCCGGATATCTGCAGTGCGGTGTAATGCAGGCAACGCTGACATATCCGCGCCAGATGACCCACCACTGAAGGCTCTCCATCGACGCCGGCATTCAGGCAATGCCCGTAGGAAGTCGCCATTTCGGCCCATAACGAGACGATCCCGTCGCGTATGGCAGATTCGCTGTCGCTCAGCGGCAGAGGTTTTCCGACAAGCTTGTTGCCATAACCTTCCTGGACAATGCCTACCGTTTCACGCAGCTGCTCCGTTATTTGCAGGCGAATCAGCGGAGGAAGCATGGCGCGATTCAGCCCGCCCAGTTTCCTTGAAAGGGTCAGATGGGCCTGGCGGATATCGGTAAGCTGGAATTGCGATATCCAGCGGGCGCAGGCATCCGGATCGGCAAATGCCGATTCCACAGGTTCGTCTGTCTCTGGCAGGCTCAGGCGATACATGTCGGATCCACTGCTAAAAGGGAAACTTTTCGATTCTAACCCGAAATGGCGCTCAGTGCAGGTAGGTGGACTGGAACAGCCGGGTCATTTCTTCGCCGGGAAGCGGCTCGCTGAAATAGTACCCCTGGAATCCATGACAACCCTGATCCTTGAGGTGAGTGAACTGGTCGGAATTTTCCACACCCTCTGCGATGACCTTCAATTTCAGACTGCGGGCCATCGCGATAATCGCGGCGACGATCGCGGCATCGTTCGAGTCTCCGGTGATATCCCGGACGAAAGACTGGTCTATCTTGAGCACGTCGAGCGGAAAACGCTTCAAGTAGCTCAATGAAGAATACCCCGTTCCGAAATCATCCAGGGAAAGCTTGATGCCCAGATGTTTTAGCTGATTCAGCATGGCGAGCGTCTCATCGGTGTTGTGCATCAGCATGCTTTCCGTCATTTCCAGTTCAAGGCGATGGGCCGAGAGCGCCGTCTCTTCGAGAATTTTCTCGATCATTTTCGAGAAGTCGCCTTCCCTGAACTGCCTAGGCGAAACATTGACCGAAATGCGCTGGGTTTCGTTCAGAAACCCAGCCATTTGCCAGACCTTCATCTGGGCGCAAACGGTTTTCATCATCCACTCACCCAGATTGACGATCAGACCCGTCTCTTCAGCCAGCGGAATGAATCTCGTCGGGGGGATCCATCCCCGCGCGGGGTGCTTCCAGCGCATCAGAGCTTCCATCCCGGTGACGAAACCGCTGCCGATATCGACCTGGGGCTGGTAATGGACTTCGAGTTCGCCTCGCTCCAGCGCCTTGCGCAAATCGTTCTGCAGGGAAAGCCGCTCCAGGGTCAGAGTGTTCATCCGTTCTGCATAGAACTGGTAGTTGTCCCGCCCCTGGGACTTGGCATGATAGAGCGCCGTATCCGCGCTCTTGATCAAGTCGCCGACATTGTCGGCATCGGAAGGGAACAACGCGATGCCTATGCTTGCCGTGACCAGCACTTCATTGTTTTCGAAATGAAAGGGCTCGGATAGTGCCGCCCTGATCTTCTCCGCAACCAGCGCTGCGATTTGAGCCACTTCGCCGACTTCGCTCCTGCAAAGATTGGCGACAATGACAACGAATTCGTCTCCCCCGAGCCTGGCCGCCGTATCTCCTTCGCGTACGCAAGCATTGAGGCGTTGCGCCACGCTCTGAAGAAAGGCGTCCCCTCCCGGATGTCCAAGGATGTCGTTGGCCTCCTTGAAATGGTCCAAGTCCAAACAAAGCACGCCGAACTGCCGCTCGCCCCGCCCCGACTGATTGATCAGCATTTCCAGCCTGTCCATGAGGAGCAGGCGGTTAGGCAATCCGGTCAGGGTATCGAAATAAGCCAGTCGATGGATTTGCTCCTCGGCAAGCTTGCGTTCCGTGATATCGAGAGAAGTGCCGATGTAGTGTGAAATTTGCCCATGCTCATCTTCTATCGCATTGATCTCGAGCAATTCCGGATAAACCTCGCCGTTTTTTCTGCGGCTCCAGACTTCCCCGCGCCACTTTCCATGCGCCTCTAGCGCCGCATGGATGGCGCGATGGAATTCGTCATCATGCCGCCTTGACCTCAGGATGTCTCGGGACTGTCCGACGATCTCTTCCGGAGCGTAGCCCGTTATGGCGCAGAAGGCAGGGTTGACACTGACGATATTGCAATGCCTGTCTGCGATGAATATGCCTTCGAGGTTGTGCTCGAATACGGAAGAAGCGAAGCGAAGCTGCCGCTCTGCGCTTCTTCTTTCGGTAATGTCGTCGAGACTGCCGCGGAGACCTGCGATGCCGCCCGATGCATTGCGCAACGCCTCCGCATAGATTTCGACCCAGCGGACCTTGCCACCATTTGCCGAAAAACGCACTTGGTAGCGGCAATGATCGGCTTCTTCGAGAAGCCGCAGCTGTTCGGCATTCTTTCGAATATCCTTAGGATGGATATAGGTGGCTATGGGCTTTCCCAGGCAGTCTTCGACCCGGTACTGGGTGATTTCCTCCCAGGCCCTGTTGAGAAATATCAGGCGGCCACAAGCGTCGGTCTGGAATATGCCCGCCTTCAGCTTGTCGATGAAGCTGCCCAGATGCACCTCGTCTGCAGTGCGGAATTTCAGAATCGCACCGCGTATTTTGCTGTCAGAGTCCCTTAGCGGGGATACGCTGCCGTCGAGGGCCATTTCGATTCCGCTGCGGCTGGCGAAAAGGATGGGCTCCTTGCGCAGCATACGTTCAACGACATTTTCGATCCGTTGGCCTGTGAGTGGATCGAGCGCACCCAGCACTTCGGACAGAGGCTTGCCCATTGCTTCCCGCGTGCACCAACCGGTCAAACGCTCCGCTTCCCCATTCAGCAGAATGACCCGGCACCCTTTGTCGGTTGTAATCTCAGCTTCGGCCATCGATTCCATTCATGATATTCGCCAAATACAACATTGCGGCTTTGCCCAAGATTAAACCACAATTTAATCAATATTTACAATAATCTGCTTTTATCTCCTAAGAAAAAGCATGAGAGATCGAACTCGCTTTCCTTGCAAAAGCCGATAACCTTGAACAATTCGCCCATTTCGGCCGGACTGACCAGCTTCTGGAGTTCGCTGCACAAGGGCAGATAGGCAGTCACGTCTTCGGGAGAAACCCGCCCCAGTATTTCGGTGATGCCGCAATTGATCAGGAAATGTGCCTGGGTCGTGTAGCCTGCGAATTGCAGTCCCGCATCGATGCCCGCCTCGGCAATGGCGCTGAAATCGACATGGGCGGTGATGTCCTGCAAGCCGGGAAAAAAGAAAGGATCGTCATGCGCATGATGGCGATAATGGCACATCAATGTGCCCTGGAAGCGATCCGGGTGGTAGTATTCAGACCTGCCGAAGCCGTAGTCGAAAAAAAACAGCATGCCGCGCTTCAATACGCCGGCAAGCCTGGAAACCAGCGCCCTTGCTTCGAGATGAATTTCGCTGGCATAGCCTGGCGGCACACGAAGGGCCCTTGCCGCATCGAACAGGGGCCCGCTCTCGATCCGCCTGTCCTGCCAGGCAAGCTTTCCTTCGCTGACGCAGACCCCCCGCTCTTCGATGCCTTTTTCGCGCCAGCTAACCAGATTGCAGGGAACGGCATCCAATACCTCGTTCGCGAGGATCAGCCCTTCGAAGTTTTCCGGCAGGTCTTAAAGCCAG
>Ga0207433_10005199_pt1 | contig 23427 bp, 49 predicted proteins | sample YelNatPaOPGAMG01_FD_187559 | JGI IMG/M metagenome (GOLD analysis project Ga0207433, IMG submission 187559) | Hot spring thermophilic microbial communities from Obsidian Pool, Yellowstone National Park, USA - OP-RAMG-01 (SPAdes) (version 3) | ecosystem: Environmental > Aquatic > Thermal springs... | reverse complement strand
TAATGCTTTCTGGGAAATTCAACCAGAAACTAGAATGCAGGAATTTGGTCATCCTGCCATGTTTCCAGAAGAAATACCTTACCGATTAATTAAACTGTTTAGCTACAAAGGCGATATTATATTAGACCCTTTTAATGGAGCCGGAACAACAACATTAGTTGCAAAGAAATTAGATAGACATTATATTGGTATAGATATTTCTAAAAGATACTGTGAAATAGCCGAGAGAAGAATTAAAGAATATATTGCTCAAAAGAAAATACCAGAATACTTATTAGAAGAACCTATTAAATTTGATTTTGAAGATGAAATAGTATTCAACTTTGAATAAGGTGAATAAAAGTGTTCAGCATAGTTTACAAAGACAAAATATTCGACATTTCTTTAACACCAAGCGGATTCAAAATGAACACAAGAGGCACTAAAAAATGGAATTACATAGACAAAGATGATATTAGAAACTTCATAGCAATACTAAACAACACAGGACAAATAAAACTAAGCATACCATTAACAGAAAGAACAGGTTTCATATTACCAAACGACATGAGCATATTCAGAAACATAAGTTTACTGGTTAAACTATTATATCCAGAAAACATTTCAATAGAAGAAGGAAAAACAATACTACTAAAGAGAATAAACTATACACATGAAGACTTCATAGAAAGAAGAAACAAAATACTATTGTCAGAAGACAGAACATTCTACATAGAAGAAAACAAGGTAAGAATAGTTGATAAAACACAAACAAAACTAACACAATTTGGTGTTGTAAATGCCTAAAGATGTTGAATCTTTAAAACAGTCTGAACGTATCAGACAAGCAATTCTAACAAAATACGGAGAAGTACCACTTAGCATATGGCGTATAGACTTCAGTAAAAACAAACTTGTACATGACATAGAAGAAACCCAAAACAAAATTGCAGAACAAAAACATAAAAAATGGATAGAAAAAGGATTATACGATGAATCATTATATGAACGTTTCAGTATGAGTAGCAAGTCAGTGCGTGGAAAAGATGCTGGACTAAGCATTTTTCCATATGATGTTGCAGAAAGAATAATAAAATTCTACAGTCAACCATACGATATAATATTAGACCCATGTGCTGGACACGCCACTAGAATGACTGCCGCTTTTAACCTTTCACGTAACTATATCGGTTATGATGTAAGTAAATGTTTCATGGAACACAACAGAAAAGTGTTAAAAGAATTATGGAGTAACACTCTCATTAAGCCTGAAATAGCAATTATATTAAAAGAGAAAAGTAGTGAATATATAGAAGAACCAACAGACAGCATAGACATGATATTCACAAGTCCCCCCTATTATGATACCGAATATTATGGCGATGAACCTGAACAACTTGGGTGGAATAAGACTTACAAAGAGTTTTTAGGCGGTCTTAAGCGTGTGATGATGCAGTGTTTCAGAGTTCTAAAGCCAAACCATTTCTGCATATTTAATGTAAACGATTTCAGAAAAGAAGGAATTTTCTATGCATATCATAACGATGTCATACAACTAGCAAAATATATAGGATTCCTAATACATGATGTTGTCATATTAGATTGGGGTTCGAGTATCTTTGCATGTTTTGCCAGTCAAATAGAAGATTATAAAGTAACAGCTAAAGTACACGAATATCTAATTGTAATGAGAAAACCAGAAAAATACCATCTAGTATGGGACAAGAAAATCTATAAACCTAATGTTGAAGTATGCCCTAAATGTAATAATCAGATTGTTTTTGACATGATTAACGAAACGCATGAAAGTGCAAAATGTAAATGTGGTTATTCGGTTACCAGAAATATTAAACAGGATGGTGTTATGCCTAAAGAAATTGTTGAAGCAGTGGAGAAAACTAAAGAAGTATGGTTCAACTTTGATGAGGAAATAAAATTTGATTTTGAGTAGATAAATATGTCATACCGAGAAATTTTCAATAAACAACTTAACAGACCAGTATTATCTACACAACTTAAACAAGAGTTAAAACAGAGTATCTTGGAAGATGTGTCAGCATTTTTATCTAATAAAAAGAATATGAGAGAAACTATATCTGAACTTTTACATAAACAGAAACAGAAAGAAATAGAAAACAATTACAATAGACTTTTACAATATGAAAGAAAATACCTAAAATACATTTATCTAGATGGAGTAGACTTCAAAAAATTGTCTGTAATCATTAAACCATGTGAAACAGAATGGGAAAAAGAATTATGGACATATGCAAGAATAGTTGTATCATCAGCTCCACATAGAGGATATGTGGGTAGAATAATGAACTTCTTAATATTTGATGAGAACTCCAACAAACTGTTAGGAATACTCGGATTCGGAAGTGACTTCATAAAATTACCACCCAGAGACAGATATATAGGAATACACCACAGCGAAGTGAATAAAATACAATATTTAACAAATATGTATGTCTGTGTCTCAGTAGAACCCTTCTCAATGCTAACTGGTGGAAAACTATTAGCATTATTAGCTCCAAGCAACTTGATAAGAGATTATTATATTAAAAAATATGAACAACCAATTTATGGAATCACAACAACAAGCTTATTTGGAGAATCAATACAATATGATAGACTATGGGACCCAAAAACAATATTAGCAAGATGGAAATATCTGGGATTAACAAGTGGAAATGCAACAGTAATACATTTCTCTCCTAAAACAAGAAAACTAATGAATAAAGCTTCAAAACAACTAGGAATAGTTTTTAAGAAGTTCCAATCAAGACCTACCACGACTAAAATAACAAGAATCTTATCAGAATTAGGTTTGAAAATGGAAGATGCTTTTCCTGAGAAATGCTTGCATAAACGTGGCGTATACTTCTGTTGGTTAATAAATGAAACAGACATTTTCAGAAAAGATTTAAAAACATACACTTACATAAACAGACCTGAACAGGAAATTTATAACTATTGGTATAAAAGATGGTTTGAAAGACGATACAATAATTACAAAGATAAACTAAAACCAAAAGACTACTCATTACCTAAAAAAGAAATGCTATTAGGAAGATTCATACAAGAAACACCGATTACTTTCGGGTTTGAAGATGAAATTATATTTAATTTTGCAGATGATGATATTGTTTTCAACTTTGAATAGTTATGTAAGAATGTTTTAGTTATTTTTAAGTTTGTTCTATTTGTAGAAAGATTTATATAGTTGTTGTGAGTATGTTACAATTGAGGTGAATTAAATGCCAATTGAAACTAAAAGAGGTTGCGGATATCGAAAAGTGGGTGGATTGTACATTGTAGGTCATGGAATGAGTGTTCCTTGTGATATGTTGCCTTTAGAGATTAAAGAATGTGCATGTTGTGGTTACGAGATTCCGTTTACTAGGGCTTTTCTGTGGATAAGTAAAAAATACATTCTACATTATTCAAACAATCATGACAAACAGAAATGTCTTTGTATAAAACATTATCATAAGTGTCCAATGTGTACACCAGAACAATACAACATAGACAAGTATGGACTAATGTGGGTGGGAAGTCAATATTACACGCCAGAATCGTTCATAAAAGAAGCACAAACACTAGGAGTATCAAAAAGAATAGCAAAAATACCAAAAGACTTAAAACTAGGAGAAACATGGGTACTACTAGCACATCCTAAAGTACCATTCAACATTTCAATAGAGAATACGCCTTTAAAAACGGAATCAGCATATAAGAAAGCAATATTCTACGCTTTTATACCACAAAGAATAGAGATGTTAATATGGAAATCAGAAGCAACAACTGAAAAAATAACAGAACTAGAAGAACAAGGAATAACACCAGTAATAGTAGATGATGATAATCCTGAAAATGTAAAAGCTCATAAAGAAGATAGGCGAATAATATGGGCTTAACAAAACAACAAGAACAAGAAAAAGTGGTATGCTTCAACTGTGGAAGAATCATAGACAAGAAAGATGCTTTCTATATTATATTCTTTGACACCTACTATTGTGAATCCTGTTATCTTAAACTCTTAAATGGAGAACCCGTAAAGAAAACAATATGGCAAAAAAGAGGAGTATAATGTCTAGGACACCATTAGAGGAAGCATTAAAAATTTTGCCAAAATATTACAGTTGCAAAAACCCAAAAGAAGCATTAACATGGTATTTTGGCAAGAACTGGAAAACGCTACTTGAAACGTCACGAATATTATCTGAAGATTGGGATGATTCTGTTGCATGGGAACTACATGAACTAGTAGAAGCTTGTGAATACCAAAAGAGGCGCTCTTCATTAGATTCTCCTGATTGGAGAACACCTGAATTTGTATTAAGAAAAAAGATACCTCATCAAAAAGCGTTACAGGTTGAACTAAAATACTTACGGGATATTGGAAGATTAGATTTGGTTAAGAAAAGAATCAGAGAAACAAAGTCTTTGAAAAATAACATAAACCTTTAAAAACGAAACATTTGATTTCTCTTTTCTTTTCTTGTTTTTAACTTATTTTTATTGAAAAATTTTATAAATACAACTTCATGTATTATTAGTTTTTGATGAAAATTGAAAAAAATTAATGATGTTTATGTGAGTCAAACTAATGATAGCATCACAACAATAAGTTTTAACAACAAAAAATTCTCATATGGTAAACAGGAAATTTCAGAGCTTTTAAGTCATGGAAAAATACAATTGTCTAATCCAAGACTTAAGTTATTGGCTAATCTGATGTGTGGGGTATTTCCAGAATTTGTGTTCATAGATGGTGATGTCATGTTAGTTAATAAAGAATTCAACTTTGACAGTTACTATCACACCTTCAAGGAGAGAATAAAACAGAAATACTTAGAAAAATACAGATGCAAAAGGCATCCATCAGTAATGTTAAATAAAGAATTCAGATGTAGACGATACACTACATGTATAATATTGAATAATGGGCAAAAACCGAAAGATTGCATAGCAATAGGCGGTACTGCTGAAATATTACTGTTCAATAATAATGAACTTGATGTTCCCAAATTAAATTTTGAACAAATAGATGACAACTTAAAACCTTATTATGAACGATTGATAGTAAAGATGGTGTCAACACTTCAAGTAGAGAAAAAGTCTGAAACTAACAATATTGAAATTGACTCTAAAACAGTTAATGTTAACATTAACTATACTGAAATCAAAAAAGAAATAATAATAAATGAAGAAGACGATGATACACTCAAAGAAATCAAAAAACTAAACATAGAAGTATATAATCAGATAAGTTCTACAATAGATAAGACAATAAGGCAACTGTTAACGAACAATTTTTGTCCATTAATAGTCTTAGACAGTTATGAAAGGCAAACAGGAAGCATGGGTGAATGTAGGATACTCTCTAAATTTGCTAAACCAATAAAAGTAAACGCTAGGCAACCATATATTTTTATGCCTAAAAGAAATGTTTGCTGTTATGAACAGTACAGATTTCCAAACTATTACTTCTGTTGGGTTTACAAAGAGTATTACAAAAGAAGAGATGGCTCAGAAATAGAGGTTGAAATACTTGAATAGCATATTAAACGAACTTGGAATAAAAGCATTATCAAGTGGATTAGAAAGCTACGATAATTTACTATGTAATGGTGTTCCATCAAAAATAATAACTATAGACTGTGGAACAACAAGGTGCTATAAAACATTAACAAACATACAGAAAGCTTTCAGTTTCATAAAACAAACGCAACATCCATGCATCTATGTGGACACCGAAGGGGGTGCACTTTTAACTATTGGTTTGTGGAAAGAAAAATTTGAAAAGAGATTTGACGCTAAATATAATGTTACTGAAGCTTTCTATGATAATGTTAAAGGTTGGATGTATGAAAAGAGTTCTGTAAACTTTAATAATGCTTTGATAGTTGTTACTGTGAGGGACATCTTTAAACTTTTTAATTTACATGGGACACCAATAGACTTCAAAATTACTGAAGAAGGTGGGAGAATAGATGTTAAAAGGCTGAAACCGGACTCGTTAGACATTTATATAGGTGATAAAAAAGTTACTTCAGAGGAACTGCCGATAGAAAGTACTCCTATAGGTAAATTACTATCGCAAACAGAACCTTGCGGGATAATTTATGACAGTTTATTAGAACTGTTTAAACAGAGGATACCTTCAACGAGAGAGAACTTTCCGTCAAGAGGATACCTACTTCATAATTTGTTAGGGTGTATGCAAAGAATAGCGGAAACATATGGTATACCAGTTGTTGGAATAGCTCATACGAGTAGGGACCCTGCTGACCCTAATAAGAAGAGAGAGAAAATTAATGCTGAAACGGTAATATCTTACAATTGTAAGTTTATAACATTGTTTAGGGCAATGTCGGAATCATTAACAGATTTTAGGAGAGAAGTAACAGTATGGCGTCATCAGTCTAAAGCGCCATTAAGTGAAAGTTTTGTAATTCAGCCATCAGAGATGGGTATAGATGAGGTGAAGGTTAAATGAGTTTTAAGTTGCAGAAAGATAATATTAGGATGGTAAGTCAATGGTGTTCAGTGGTTAAGGAACTTATCTCGTTAACTGTTATGGGTTCTGTATATGGTGGCATGATTAATGGGAAAGTGTTGGAATGCTCTAAAGATGGTTGTAAGTTTTGTAATGTAAAAGGATGTTGGAAAGAAAAACACATACAAACAAGTTTATAAAGAGCTGAGTGTCTTTGTTCTTTCTTGTCAATTATAGCTACGATAACGACTTGACATTCTGGTTTTATGACGACTCAACACACACTATAACTAGAAAGTCTAAAACAGAAATAGAAAAAGAACTAAAAACTCAAGAACACCATCCATATCTACTAACGAAAGATGAAGTTATACCACAAACATTTGGCATACTAAAAATAGAACCAATAACAAAATACAACATTATCTCAGATAAATATGAAAGTTTATATAAAATATCAGTTTCAAACCCAAGCATAGTGTATGACAAAAGGAACAAAACAGGACTAAGAACAAAACTCAGATATTCATACGAAGACGACATTAAATATCCATACTGTTTCATATATGATAACAGACTAATATTCGGCTACCAATATCCTAACAGTTTACATAATTTAACATTAAAACCTAACGACAGAAACTCACTATTTCAACTGTACAGAACACTATTTAACTTGTATGTTCCAAAAGTTAAATATGTAGCATTAGACATAGAAGTGAGAGCAAACAAAAATGAATATCCAAATGTTGAAAAAGCAGAACATCCAATAGTAGCATGTTCTTTCTATTCAGAAGATTATAGAAAAGTGTTCATACTTAAAGACTCACATTTAATAATACAGTCAGTAAACGATAAAGAAATAGAATACTTCAAAGACGAAAAAGAATTACTGAGAAAAGCATTCAGTATTATCGAGAGTTACCCTTTTGTTTTAGGATTCAATTCAGACAACTTCGACCTATACTATTTACACAACAGAGCTAAAAAACTACAAATGGAATCTCCAATAAAAATAGAAAAAACAGAAACACAAATAAAATGCAACTTGAGAAACAGCATACACTTAGACTTTTATAAAATATTAACACATTCACTATTTAGACCAGCATTCAAACAGTTAGAAGAAGCAGAAAATAACACACTAGAAGAAATGGCACGAGTATTACTAAACGAGACAAAAGAGCCTATGCCTGACTTAAACTTTTGTACTGACATAGCCTTAAAGAAAAGATGTTTGAAAGATTCAGAAATAGTGTATAAAATAGCACAGAAAGACAACTACAAAATATTTAAGCTACTGTTTCTTTTCTCAAGAATAACAAATATTTCTCTTCAAGACATTTACAGAGTCAGTCTAACAAAAACAATATCAAAATACCACATGGATTGGATATACCGACTGTTCAATATTTTGATACCGAACAGAAATGATTTAACACCAAAAATGTTATTACCAGTGAAAAAGTCAAACAAAAAAGAAAACTCATACGAAGGAGCAATAACATTAGAACCTGAACCGAACACACACTTTAATGTTTACGTGTTAGATGTTCCATCAATGTATCCTAATGTCATAGACAAATACAATATTGGACCCGAAACAATAGCATGTCCACACAAAGAATGTAAAATAAACGTGATACCAGAACATTCCTTTCATATCTGCACTAAAAACAAATCATTATTCAGCATGTCAATAGGATGCCTAAAAGATTTAAGAATAGAACTTAAACATGCTAATATGGAACAGAGTTTTATAGAAACGCTTAAACTTTTCTGTAACAGTAGCTATGGAATCTACAAAAACATAATACCAGCAGTAGCTTCAGTCGTGACGGCATACGCTAGATATTCATTAAGGCAGATGATGAAAATAGCTGAAAAATACAATATAGAAATACTTTATGGAGACACGGACAGTCTATTCATAAAAGCGTTTAAGCAAGAAGATATACAAAGGTTCATAGATGATGTTTATAACCAATTGAAGATAAAGTTGGATGTTCAGAAAAGCTATAAACTTTGTATTTTATGGAAAAAGAAAAACTATTTAGGAATAACAAAACAAAACGAATGTGACATAGTAGGATTAGTAGGAAAAAAGAGGGATGTATGCCCTTTTTTCAAGAAAGTGTTTAATCAAATAGCAGAAACACTGAAAAATGTCAATAATTGTGTAGAACTTGAAAATGCTAAGCAACAAATAAGAAAAATAATAATTGAAAGTCATAAACAACTTAGAATGAGAAACTTCAACCTTGAAGACTTAATTATCAAAAGGAGACTACAAAAGAACATTGGGGAAGGACAAGACTATGAAGTTGCACAGCAATATCAACAGTTAAACATTCAGAAAAAAGCTGGAGACTACATACATAAAATCTTAGTTAATGATAAACATTATACTGCAAAGCCTTATGAGGCTGTCAAAGATAAGAATAGTGTTAATGTTGAAAAATACATTGAATTATTAGACAACATCGTTAGTCAAGTGGCAACACCATTAAAAATGAATATTGGTGTTGAAAAAACATTAACAGATTACATAGATGGAGAGATAAAGTTAGAGTTTGAAGATGACACTATACATTTCAACTTTGAATAACAAACGAAAACTTTATAAAGCAATACTTCACTTAAATAATAGACTGAACAAGTTAAGGAGAAATAAAATATGGCAAAAACAGAATATGAAAAAATAAAGATTCCAACACCACAAGGAGAAATCTCACTTGCAGAACTAATCGAGAAAGAAGTGCAAACAAGACTAGAAGCAATAAGTAAGAAAGCTCCTATAGGTCTGAGACGAAGAGCTACAAGCGTATTCATGAAGAAACTCTTTAACAAAGGTGGACTTGCAAAGACTAGAACTGAACTTAGAGACTTAGTCAATGAAGCAAAGCAGGAAATCTCGAAAGAAATAGGCAAAGACTTCGCCTTCTCTCTAGGATACATTGTAAGACATAATTACATTGCTAAAATCGAAAAACAAATAACAACTTCAGAAGGAAGAAAAATAAAAGTCAAATTCTACACTTACACTCCAGAAGCAATCAAAGAATTCTTGCCAGAAATAACAGCAAAAACAGAAGAACCAAAAGAAATAACACCAGAAGAAATCGAAAAAACACTGAAAGAATAAATCTCTAACACACCCTTTTTTCTTTTTTCTGTTATTCTTATGTCAATTACATACACATATATTAAAGAATTGCTCGGTAAAAGAGTTAATGTCAAATTAGTAGATGACTCTGTAATTGTTAATGTTAAACTTGAAGAGTATATTCTAAACAAAAAGCAACAAGCAAAAATAGTGATTAAACATAACAGTGAAAAACAGGAAATACCAATAGAAAAAATAAAAGAAATTAAAGCAGTGACTATAATTAGGTGAGCTAATGTCCAAAGCGTTTGAGCTGTTCTTCGTAGGATTAGATGAAAAATGCCAAGAAGTATATTTACCACGCTTTCATACATTAGTATCTGGTGCTAGTGGTGTAGGCAAAACTGAAGCTATAAGAAGAATAATAATTGAAATGTTAAAAGCTATACCAGACCTAAAAATAGTAATATTCGATGTAAAAGAAACAGGCAGGGACTGGAGTAACTTTGGTGATGATGTTCCCATATTTATTAAAACAGCAACAGACCCTAGATTTCTAAGGGATTTAATAGAAACAAGTGAAGGAAGAAGAATAGACTGGTTCTTTTATGAACTAAGTAGAGCAACAGAAAATGCTAAAACATGGAAAGATGTGTTGAAAAATCTGGAAGCAGAACTAGAAATTGTTAAGCAACGTTACCCTAAAGGTTCAATAAGAGAAGAAAAAATTGGTACACTTGTTCTATACATGAAAACATTAGTTGAAGATATTGAACATACAAAATTCACAAATAACTTAGAATTGCCATATCAGATAAATGTTGTGCCATTAAATAAACAGACTCAAGCATTTAAAGAACTTGCAGTTTACAGTTATATATCAGAGATTTTGAATAGAAATAAATTCTTAGTAGTGATAGATGAAGCTTCATTACTTGCACCAAGAGGAAGAGGAACAGGATGTAAAAGAGTTATAGAAAGATTATTCAAAGCTGGTAGACAAGCTGAACTTTTCGGTATAGTTTCAGACCAAGAAATAGTGAGTATAGATGAAAGTGTAAGAAGGCAGTGTTGGAATTGGATATTAGGGATGCAAACAGAACTAGGAGCACAAAAAAGAACAGTTGAACAATTACCAATTAAAGATGTTAAAATAGAGGATATTGCAACTTTAGGTGTAGGATGGTTCTTTGCTGTAATTAGAACACCTACTGAAACAATAGTTAAAAAGTTTTATCTTATACCTGAGGGTGTAAGTATAGAAGATGGAAAGAAGGTTGTCAATAAAGAACTTGATGTTAACATAATAATGGAAAAACTAAGAAAAATAAGAGAAGAGAAAATAACAGAAGATGATAGTATGTATAAACAGTTATATGAGGAAGAGAAACATAAACGTGAAGAACTTGAGAAACAGTTTGCAGATATACGCACAAAAGTCTATAATGAGTTGAAAGTTGAATTTGAAAAGAAAATAGAAGAGACTAAACAAGAAGCTTACCGTGATGCCATGCAGAAGGTTGAAGAAATCAGAAAACAATGGAATATTGAAGAATATCAAAAAACTATAATGCAACTTAAAGATGAAAAGGCAAGTTTAGAAGCAGAATTAAAGAAACTTGAACCATTAAAAACTTTAAGAGAATCTTTCATTAAAGCGTTAGGAATTGAACTTGTTTCTCCTACTGTAATATCTGAAAAAATTTCTTTAGAACATAAAGACTTAACAGTAGATATAAGGCATTCTGAAAAAACAGTTGAAATGACAACAGAAACACAACTAGGACAAATCTTATATTGTGCAATAAAAGATTTACCAAAAGAAGGATTCACAATGAAAGACTTACAAAACTCACTAGCAGAACACGGTTGGTACATAGGTAGCACAAGTTTACCACCAAATCTTGCGCAATTAGTTAAAAACGGTTATCTTGTTAAACTTAAAACAAAACCGATAACTTATAGGTTACCGACAAAACTCAAAATTAATGTAAGACAATAAGGGGCTAAGCAACTGTTGAGGTATGAAATTCTTTTGAGAGATGAAAAACAGATTCCAACAGTTGTTAATTTACTTAAAAGTATGAATATTGAAGATGTGAAAGTGCATCCTTTTGCAGAGAATGTAATACATGTAATATTTAAGACTTCTGATGGGATAAATCTTTCAGCAATAATGAATAGTGTTGATATTTCACGGGTTTGGATAAGTAAAGATGGTAAAACTGAAACGATAACAAGTGAAATAGAATTCTACTTTGAATAAGTGGAAAAACTTATATACAACTATGTTCTAAATAGTTTAGTTGTGGTGAAAGATGATGGTTAAACGTGAACAGTTAAAACAAGTTTTCAAAAACACTTATGACAGAGAGCCAACAGAAGAACAGTTAAAAACATTTGAAGAATACCTAAAACTAATAGGTGTGGCAATGGAATGAAAATAGCTATTGTGGGTGCAGATGGAACAAATAAAGCGTGGACGCCTGAAAGAATAGAAAAGGCAAAACTTGTAATCAGAGCTATATTTCATGGTGCGAAATTCTTTGACCGTTTACCAAAAAATGACTTTGAACATTACTTATATGGATTCATCCAAGAGAACATAGAAGTTGACAGGAATATCATACTAATTTCTAGTCATTGTCCTGAAGGTGGAGTAGATATTTGGGCTGAAGAAATGGCTGATAAATTTGGAATACAGAAAGAAATCTATCCAGCAGAAGTGAATCAATGGGAAGACAAAAAAGTTTTGCTGTTTGGAGGAGGAATCATTAAACATAAAGGCTATCGTTCACGAAACATACAAATCGCTGAAACTTGTGATGTTCTTTATGATATTGAGCCTAAAGGAAGTTGCGAACATTGTGATGGTAGAGGATTTACATCAAAACATCCAAACTTTCTACTTTATGGAAGACGATGTAGATTTTGTCATGGAACAGGAGCTTATTCTGGCGGGACATGGACACTTAATTACGCCAAGAAACTTGGAAAAGGGGTTCATCAGGTGATAATAGAATGACTAAAGTTAAATGTAGAGAGTATAGTTGCAAATATAGAAAAGATGGTATCTGCACTCGGTCGGTAATTGAGATTGGAGAAACTGGATGTTTGTCGTTCTCTTGGAAGGAAGATGTGAGTAAAGAAAAAGAGGAGCATAAATGAAGAAAAGAGATTGTCAGTATCGGGTTTTTGACCAATTAGGAGATGCAAATTGTCTAGCAATAGATGGAACAGTGGGATATTGCAGAGAAGATTTGTGCCCACACCCCAATTATAAACAGAACTTAAAAAATAGTAAAGGTGAATGTCTTAGTTAAAGTATGCGGATAAAACAATCAAACAAAACACTTAACAACAATAATTATAAGAAAAACTTAACAAAACAATAACATAGAGAAAAACGAAATGAAAGGTTTTATAAATACAACCGAAAAGTTTATAAATAAAACTAATAACTATTATACACAGATGATAAGAATGAACAAAACTAAAAACTTAAAAAGAGATGAGAGAATGAAGTGTAAACATCTGATAGTTCGTTTTGAAAGGGTGATGCCTGATAGGGGAGAAGTGTGCAGAAAGAGTTGGTCTCTTTCTCCTGAACGCTGTAATGAAAATTGTCCAGACTACGAGCCTATTGAGGGAAATAAATAAAATCAATAATTGTAAATAGTGTGGTGAAGACAATGAAAGAGGCTATTAGAAAATGGTTGAAGCGAGCTATAATCTGGGAGAAAGATGTTGAGAAACAAGAGAAAATAGCAAGTCAACTAATGAAAGCATATGGTTGGTGATAGCATGGGAGGACGATATTATTTAACAGGAACACAGTTAGGAATGTTTAAAGCCTACTGTCAAATAGCTAAAACTGAACCAAATAAAACACTTCAAACTTTAGAGCTTTTAGAGAACTTGCTACAAGAAATTGAAGATAAGCATTTTATTGGCTATATTCCTGAATATGCAAATCCATACGATTATGAAATAGTTATAAGGAAAAAGGTGAAGCAAAATGAAAAAGAGAAATGAGTTAAGCGAAAGAAACAAGAAATTATGGAAACTATACAAACTAGTACAGTTCGACATTTCATATTTTGATAATGATATGCTCTTTTTGTCATGTATAAATTCAGTGTTTTTAATCATAAGTGTCTTAGCGTTATATTATGGTGCTGACTTCATTTTTGGCATAATGTTATGTGTACTTTTCTTTATTTTTGGAATGATGCTAGACCATTACATTATAGTAAGCAGATATAAGAAAATAATAAAATAGGTGAAATAGAATGCCGATACACTCGTTAAAAGTTGAAAAAACAGAAACAGGGTGGAACTTCAGTAAAGTATTTGTGTGGACAGACGAATATGTAAAAGGAAGAGACTATGCACTGCTAGTAACAGACGAGAACGAAATAATACTGGAGCCTAGAAAGAGTACGAGACCCCTTGATTTCGGATATGTTAGCATCAAAGACTCTAAGGCACTAAACGAATTAGTTGAAGAACTGGAACGTAGATATGCATTAACTAGAATAGAAATAAAAATGATAGGTTGGGACACTGAAAGAGCGCCTTGGGTGAAAGTGCCAGCAGAGTGATAAAATGAGTCTTGATTATAAAAAATTGCTAAAAGAAATGGAAGGTTTAACATTAGAACAGCTAAAAGCACGTATATTAGCACTAGAAGCAGAAAATGACGGTTTGAAGAAGATGATAGAAGCATATAAGAAAAACTTAGAAGATGTTCTGTTAAATAAAGGAATACCAGATGATGTGGTAGTAAAAATTGCAAAATTACTTGAAAGAATGTGATAGTAATGAGTTCTTCCATACGTATAGGTAAGGATAAAAAGATTGAAACTTTAGAAGATTTTGCTAGTACTCTCTTTACAAGGAGTAAGTCGTATAGGCGTTATGCTGTTAAAATATTAGAAGCTATCAAAAACGGTTCAATAAATGAGGATACGCTACAGAATGTGTCTAAAAAACTTGATATTCCACAAACAACATTCAACTATATAATATACTGCTTAAAACAAAAAGGCATAATAGAAAAAAGAGGAGCAATAACATTCAGCTCAAAATTCCTATACAGACTAACAGAAATAATGGACTTCTATTCTCAACTGTCTGGTAAGGTTAATCCTTATCAAGAACTAATAAATACATATAAAGAAATATTAAAAGCAAAAGGAATCGAAGTTGAGGTGAAAATAACAAAATGAGGCAATATAATCCTTCCATAATGAAGATGGAACTTACTGAAGGAGTTTACGAAGTATCTCCAAAAAGTTGCGATTGGGATAAAGATGGTGAATTTGATGAGACTTTATACTTTCATCTACTCAATATTGGATACGAGGTGATGGGGGCGTGATATTTGAGTAGGAAAGAACTTCCAAATGTTAAGCATAATAAACTAAGAAAGTCGTCGAAACTACAAACTTCGGTTGAAGAGTTAATTGTTAAGGTTACGGAAGATGGAAATTGGATAATACCTGATAGTAAAGGTAAGATGCATGTATGGAGTTCTGCTATGCCAATAAGTTCTATGGGTTCACTTATAGCATTGTATTTTGGTTTACCAGTGTTTGATGAATTCCAATTCAAAATAGTCAAAATAGCAAAACCATAAGGATACAAGGTGAAAGAATGAAGAAATGTGTACATTGCGGAAAAGAACTTTCAAAATGGGCTATAGAATTAAATCTTGAAATATGCACATATTGTCATCAGTATGTTAAACATAATCATGGTAATGGAAAATGTATATTGGAGGTAAAGAAATGAGAAGACTTTGTGGTAACTGTGAGAAAATCTATAATGAATGGGAAGCAATTGTTAAAATTTTAGACGCTCCTCCAAATGCTCCAATAAGAAAAGAAGGCATAACAAGTATTCCTGTCAAGCTTTGTCCATACTGTGGAAGTCCAGAACATAGTTATTATCCAGAAAATCAGTGGGAAAAACGCTTTAGACTCGTAGACTATGTAGATTTGAAAGAAGGAAAAGTTATAGTTAGCACTGAAAACCGTATGGTGGAACATAATGGTGGATTTTTTGAAACTATGATTTTTGGAGAAACTGTTAATTTAATTGACTGTTGGTGCGAACGATATTGGACAAAGGAAGAAGCAGTTAAAAGACATGTGGAAATAGTAAGGCTTCTTAAAGATGGAAAGTATCGGTTAATTCCTACTGAATATTCAATTGAAATAACACAAACAACAGAGTGATATTATGAGTTTTACTGAAGAGTTTGCAAAAGGATTTTCAGGCTATACAATGAATATAATAGACTGGGCTATATTCATATTGATACTTTTAGCTGTTGGAGTGTTTCTTGATTTCTTAATTGTTTATTGGAATAGAGATAGAAGATGGTGAAAAGTTGGATAAGATAATTCAAACGCTTACTAAAATGAGAAACGATACTACAGTAATAATTGAAAAGTTAGAAGTTGTCCGAGAATATTACAAATTCTACAAAACTGCCGCAGAAACTTATGACAGAGCTGTAACAAACTTCTTAGATGAAAATAACAGGAGAGTATTAAAGTGAAAGCTTCAGAACACCTTTTATTTGCTCTTCTTAGAGCTAATATTTTAGCTAATAGATATAGCCGTTATGCGCCTAAAGTTGTTCAAAGGTTTTGGAATAGATTAATTGAAGTATCTAAAGATTATAATTTACCAGAAACAGAGAAAGAAGCAGAGGTTTGGATTAAAACTATACCGCAAGAAAAGCAAGAAGAGTTGGCAGAGAAAATAAATACTGTTTGCGATGCCTTTTTAGTTTATTTCAAAAGAGAAAAACGAAAAATGAAAATATAGGTGGAATAATATGGGTGTCAGTGAAGAAGATATTATAGAAGAAGAAATACAACGACGCATGAAAGAAGATTTTAAAAGAGCAAAAGAGTTAATGAATAAAATAAAGAAAGACGAAGAAATCTTTGAGCATATGATGCCAGATTTAAATCCTATGCTATTTGTTTTATGCCTTATTTACGTGAGGTTGAGTAAACATGAGTAAATTCTTGAATCAGAAGGAAAACTGCAAAGTTGGAAAGTGTCTTATAAGACTCTTGGAAAGGTGAAAATAAAATGAATAATTTGAAAGACTTAAAACAGAAACAATGTTTTTTCTGTAAAAAACCTTTAACTGACCCAGAAGAATGTAACCAAGGATATCATGAAGAATGTTACATTCGTTGCTTAATATTATTGATATTGAAAAGGTGAAATTCCAGAGGGAATAGAATGTTTGAAAGATTCATGGATGTGAAAGACATGGGTTTGAAAGAAAAAGCAAAAACTGCCGAACAAATCTATGATGAAATTGATGAATTCTACATAACTTCAGTTTACGACAGAATAAAAGGAATGACATATAGAGAATTTGTCAAGCTAAAAGAAGCAAAATGGGTTAGGCTTGAGGATGCACAAAAAGAAATAGAGAGAATTCATAGAGAATATGAAGCTTTGATTTCTAAAGCAGAAAAGGATTGTGCTGATTGTTATGAAAAGATACAAAAAATCATAAACAAAAGAGGCGAAAACATGAGCGACATTAGCATTAGGGGAATGTCTTCTGGCATTCGTTAACTCCGGAAGCAAAACAACTAATCCATGAGGGATGAGGCACAATGAGCAGGGAATATATGCAGGAATTACTGTTTGAGTTGATGGAAAGTGAGGCAGATGTTTTATACTACATTCGCAATGCAGAGAAACCAGCAATAATAATAACAAGCGGTCCAGTCGGTCATTTCCCTAAGCAACGAGGCGATAAATACACACTTTGGTTTGGATATGGAATAGAACGATGGAGCTTTAAAACATTAAAGCAAGCGGAAGAAAAGGCACTTGCAATATTGAGGTCGGCTAAGGTTAAAGAACCAATGTTGGTTCGCATAGTTTACCAGAGTGCAAGCGGAAAACGCAGATACAAACAAATATTAGTGGGTGAGGTTGAAAGTTGAATAGGGAAGAGTTGTTGAAAGAGGAGAAAGCGAACACAAATGTATGAATTTATCGAGGGTTTCCTTTTAGGTTGGAGTTTTGCATTTCTAATCATGTCTTACTTTGAAATTAAACAAATAGAAAAAAAAGTTAAGAAAAATGGAGGCGAAAACATGAGTAGTCATTGGCGTAAGCTTGACCATGTAGCCTTTCTGTTAATGTTGCCATATATACTAGTTCTTCTTATATATCCATTTATCTTCTACAACCCATTTGAGCACTACTATTCCATGCGCTTTTTCTTTTTCGTCATAGCCTTTAGTAGTTTTTGCCTATTATGTTTATGGTTAATGGCGTTTTGCTACGACTTAGCAGAGGAAAAGGAAGTGAAACCGACATGACTGAATGCATAGTTAGTTGGTTATGGGTTGATTGTAAATACTTTCAACCATGTCATACATGTCCACACTTTACTACTAAAAATTGCACTTTACTAAAAAAGGGGGAAGCGAAACATGAGTGAAGAAACAAGGCAATACAAGCATTTATCCACTTTTGAGTGTCACCGTTTAGAAGAGAAAGTGTCAGTAGTTTATGTTGAAGAAGAGAATAATGTAAAGTTTGTAGAGTGTAAAAGACAAAAATTACCAGTATGCGACGGTTGCATTTGCTATAACTTATTAAAGCAAACGAGCGAGTGAGTAATAATGCAAAAGGAAGAAGTTAAATACATTCTCTTTCATTCTGCCGGATTTGCTGTAATTATTGGATGCACTCTAATGCAATTTTTTTATTTCTTAGATATACTAATGTATGGTTACGTAACTCTTGTCGAACCGAACATTTATATTCTTACAATAGAAATAATTTGGCTGATTTTTGGGTTAATTTATGTGTTTTGGCGATACTTTCAATTTTTATCACGGACAAACATCTACTTTTTGAGACTATCAAAAATCACAAATGAACAAATAAAAGTTTGGACTCAAGAACATTTAAAGACTCGATTAAACTTATGGCAGAGAATAGTTCTAAAAATTAACGGTTATGTCTTTTTAAGATACGAAAAACATGAAGGATGGACAGATTATTTACCAATTTATCTTGTTAAGTGTAACAAACATGGCTATTTTGAAGATTATCCGCATGGACACCGTGAGTACTTTATCTGTCCAAAATGTGAAGAGGAGAGAAAAGAAAAATGGATATAGTTTTCATTATCTTCTATCTGCCGACTTCTTTAGTAATAGGATTTATTAGTGGATTTACATTAAAAAGAGTTCTGAAATACTTGAAGAAGAGGAGAATAGATGCAGTTAAGAGACTTAGTACGTAAGCTATTCATTATTGCTGTTGTCGTTTATGCGGTTCTCATTATCTTATATTTTTCTCAGATATTACTATTTATTACGCTTGAAGTTTACGAAGCACTTCCGATAATAATTCCAATAGCGATAATGTATTATTGTACAGTTGATGTTTTAACTCCTAACCCCAAACACTCAACATTGTATGGATGGTTTTATGCTGAAACGCTTGAACACTTATTCTTACCAATGACAATGATATTTATTTTAACAACTATTCCAGCAATTTTTATGCTAATTTTTCTTTTCTTAATTTACTACTTTTACGGACACATTTTAGGAGAGATAAAAACATTCAAAGATGTAATTAAAGTTTGTATGTTAATGATTTTAGTGTTAATTCTTTCATTTTATCCTGACATTGCGCTCTTCGTAAATGCTGGAACAGGATTTGGCTACATTTTCATAATTTCCTCTATAATTGCAACAACCATTATGTATTGTATTTACCATTTATGGAAACTGAATGTTTTTCAAGAAGATAAAAGTTTAGCCAAAATATATTTAGTTCTCATCGCATCGACAGTTGCTTCATCTATTGTCTTGAATCTAAGGTGAAATAAAATGTCAAAACTTGATGTTATCTCTGACATATTAACTATACTAATTATTGCATTTGTATTTTTCTTGTTGATGTATGTTTTTATTTTAGTATTTTGGCAACTATCACCGATAGCGGCATTAATATTCGTTATTGGTGTAGGATTAATGCTAATTGCAATAAATATTAAACTTTTGGAAGAGAGAAAATGCCATTAGTTGTTAAATGTAGAAATTGTGGGAATATAATAGTAGACATTAGAGATGAAGATAGATTTTCAAAATTTGATTTTCTTTCTTTAGAAGGACAAAAATGCAATAGATGTGGACATGAATTTCACATAAATAAAGCTAAGTATGATATTTATCCATTTAATCTATCTAATAACAACAAAGAAAAAGAAAAGAAGAAAGTTAAAAAACGGGTTCATGTTTACATGTATACAAAGATAATAGAATTGAAAACTAAGAAACATCCACTTTATTGCGAAAGATGTGGTGAAAAATTTGAAATTGGACAAAAAGTTGTATCTTTGCATAACGGCAGATACGCAAGAAGATTCCATTTTGACTGTTATAAAAAGATAAAGAGGTTAGAAGTGTTTGTTTCACCATTCAAACTGGTCTTTCCAAAGAAGTGAAAACATGTCTATTCCAAAAAGACCTCTTAAAATTTTATTCTTTATAGCCTATGTTCTTACAGTTATTGGAATAGCGTTAGTTGAGTCATTTGATTTAGGCTTTAAACTATCAGCTTCTGGATTACTTTTGATAATCTTTATAATAGCATACATTCTTATAACGAAGTTGACTTAAAAAGGAGGTGTATGAAAGATGCCCTTTATATCCGAAGAATTGGAGAAGCAAATAATAAACGAGTTTGCCAGAATTACTGGAGTAAAACCTTCCGATGTAGAAGTGAATGTTCAAGACAGATTTGATAGGCTAGCTATTACATTGAAGTCTCATGCTCAAAGCAAGGACGAAACAGTTGATACTGAACTTACAATTGAACGTTTAGAAGGAGAAAGAAACAAATATAACTTTTCTGGAAGAATAAATGTTACTGGAAAAACTACTCAAACAAGAGAAATAGCACAAGTCTATACTGGTTCTCCACAAAGCATTCCATTTGCTATGAGAAAAATATTGGCAATAGCAAAAATTAAGAAAGGTGGACTATTATCAAAATACTTTGGTGTCGGATAAATGGATGATATTTGGATTCCAATTGCTATAATTCTTATTATTTACATTATTGCAGTTGCTATTTCTATACGAAGTGAATTTAAAGGTAAAAAAGAGAAGAAGAAAGAAAAACTTGTAAAATGTAATGTTTGTGGTCATTTGATTCCTGAAAATGAAACAGAATGTCCTTATTGTCATCAAATAATCAAGAAAGAAAAAGACTAAAAAATGGAGGTGATGCGTGAATGGATAAAAGATTGAAAATGTTAACTGCCTTAACAGTGATAGCAATAATGACAGTAGCAATAGTATATGCAAGCTATTGGATTTACAGCAATGTAGTGTCTATAACAATTTCTGGTTACATGCTGCACCTTTATGACCCAAGTTTCAATGGAACACACTTAACGCTTTCAGGTTATTTGCTGAAGGATGGAGAAGGTCTTAACGGTGTTATTGTGGGGTTATATTATGATACAACAAATAGCACATGGAACACATTTATTGCTAACGTTACAACTTCTGGTAATGGAAACTTCACTTATAGTTGGGCACAATCAACTCCAAACACATATTATTTCAGGGCTCAATATTGGGTGACACCATGACAATCTTTGAGATATCATACACTTTCTCGCTTTTTTACAAAAGTTATAAAGGAGGTGTGTAATGAAAAGTGAAAATTTAATTGAGAACATAGTTACAATATTGGTAGTTATTATTTTTGTAGTAGGAGTATCTAGTGCACTTTGGTCAAATCTTTGGGAAATACATCCTTTCTTTGCTATCTTTTTTATAATAGTGATTTTCTTAGCTTTATTTGTGTGTCTGTTAAAATATGCATTAGGATACGTGGAATAAATGAGTGAAAAGAAAAAGAAAGAATACAAGCTAACACCACTACAAAAGCTAATCTACATCTTAGCCATAACATTAGTCCTCTACGGATTTTGGCAAATGAACATTACACTATCAACAAAACTCATAATCTTAGGCTCAACAATAATATTCTTCATAGCAACATATGTGCTAATAAACAAAAGAACATTAGCAGGCTCAACTCTCATGGTAATTTTTATCTTATCCGCAATTTTCATGATATTTTATTCACAATACATTTTCACTGTGCTGAAAAACGTTGGAATTATAAAGATTGTTTATCCTCCAGGCGGTGCTCCTCCATCTGGAGAGTTAGGTATAGGAGTGTACGAAGACCCTAATATTACAACACCTTTAACTCAAATAGACTGGGGAACAATAACTCCAGCAAGCGTAGTTTCAGTTTACAAAAATGTCTTCATTAAAAATATTGGACAAAAAGACTGTAAACTTTCAATGAAAACTGAAAATTGGAATCCTATTGAAGCAAGTAATCATATATGGCTAAGTTGGAGCTATGATAATATGCCAATACGAAAAGAAAATATCACATTAATTACCTTTGGATTACATGTTAATAGTAGTATTATATCAACTGGAATAACTAATTTTTCCTTTGATATAGTAATTTATGTAGAAGAAGCTTCTTGAGAAAAAGAAAGGAGGAGGCTTTATGAAAATAGAAAAAAGTTTAAAATCTAGAATAGATAAACTACCACCTGAACTGCAAATAGTGTTTTACGAAGACATATATGAAGCAGTAAAAAACAGACTTGAAGTGTTAGAAAGAGCTGTCAAAAATGCCTAAAAGATTCAGAAGAACAGAAATTGAGATACTACTTGATATACTAAAAAGCATAGCTACTCATCCTAACTTTCATGCTACAAAATTGACGTATTCGGCACAACTAAATTATCTTCAACTTCGACCTATATTATCTAGATTAAATGATAAAGGATATGTAAACATAGAAAACACTGTTTGTAAGTCTAAAAAAGTAAATAGAATAATAGTTCATGGATTAACTCCTAAAGGAATAGCCTTTATGAAAGATTTAGAATTTGTGATTAAAGAATTCGAATCAATATGGAGGTGAGTTGATGAGAGTAGAAATATTGGCTGTAGGTGTGTTAATACTAATAATTGGATTTTTATCGTTCTTCTATGGCTATTCAATAATGCAGAAATATCAGCAATACTCAAACCTACTAGATTTATATATGCTTTTCCAGTCTTTTACAGGAAATACGCAATTAGAGACAACAATTAAAATGGCATATTTGTCAGAGCTTGTAGGAGGAATACTGTGTATTATTGGATTCTTTGTTGCAATAGCAGGATTTATAGCTAAACCTAAAGAAAAGAAACCGCCACCACCATAAGGAGATTAAAAGCAATGTCTGAACAAAACTTTGAATACAGAATACAACATTTACTAACTAATCATGGATTTCTAGTTATCAACTGTGCAAGAAGTAAACCATTTGACCTAATAGCAATCAAAAATCAAATTGCTGTTCCATTAGAGCTTAAAGGAAAAAATACTTCATACAGTGAAGAACAGAAATTATACCAAAAAGATTTGGCAAATAGAACAAGAACAAACTTTCTAGTGATAAAACAAGGAAAGAAAAAAGGAGAAATTATAATTGAAGAACCTCATGCATTTTTCTATGATAGCATGACTGAACTTCTTTTTCATAAGACGAAACAAGAAATAATTGATATATTGAGAGGTGTTAAGTGAAGAATAATAAGGGGGTTTTTCAAATGAATGTCAGTAAATGGTTCAAGAAGAAAAGTATGTCTATTAGACACTCTATTGTTAAACTTATTGCCCCCAAACTATATGTCCAAGCTACCTACCTTGAAAACATAGTGAATAAAACGC
>Ga0207433_10005198_pt1 | contig 23433 bp, 22 predicted proteins | sample YelNatPaOPGAMG01_FD_187559 | JGI IMG/M metagenome (GOLD analysis project Ga0207433, IMG submission 187559) | Hot spring thermophilic microbial communities from Obsidian Pool, Yellowstone National Park, USA - OP-RAMG-01 (SPAdes) (version 3) | ecosystem: Environmental > Aquatic > Thermal springs... | reverse complement strand
TTCACTACGAAGCCATTCGGATACTTGTTATAGAGCCTACCGATTATCCACCGCGCTCTCCTGTCTGCCTTTAGGGCCTTACGCAAATACTTCAATAGATAGTATTGCCACAGGCGCCTGTATTGGGTTGCCGGAAACAGCGTAACCGGCTGCCAGACATTGTCGGTACGCAATCCCCCCTGCGTGCATAATACATGCACGTGTATATGAAAGCTCAGGTCACGACCGAAAGTATGAACCGTAGCCATAACCCCAGGTAGTGGAGCATGAGCGCGGCAGCGACTTCCTATAGCCTTTATTGTCGCGCAAGCGGCTGCCTTAGCTACAATAGAAAGCAGGCTCCGGTTCTCACGCATCAAGGGACGCAACTCGCTTGGCACCGTAAAAGTCAGGTGTCTGTGCCTGACATTGAGGAGCCTACCCTGAGCGTTAGCTGCCGCCTCCGCTGCTCTTGCTCTCCCGCAATCAGGGCAGAGCCTGCTCTTGCATTTAAAAGCGATTATCCTGATATTTCCGCACTCAGGGCACCTGAATTGGGCAAAGCCGCTCTCTTGAGTGCCGCATTTTATCAGTTTTGCAACCGAGCTTATAACAGCTTCTTTAACATCTTCCGGCAATGACCGCTCTACAAGCGGCTTTACAGCATCCCAATGCTCAGATATTATTGTCCTTAATAAGCTAGGTTTATTTTGCACTCTCTCATTATCGGTATGAGGAGTTTTACGCTTGAAATAACCTATATTTTCCTATGGATTGTACTAAGCGCTATAGCGGGTAACTGTGATGGACTTACAATCATCCTATCGTAACGTACGGACGCAAGCATCCTAACAGCTTTGCTTACCGAATTTGCTATATCGACTGAATAGCCAGCCTTAGCCAAGGCTCGGACTTCATTTAGTTTACGCCATCGCCCACTACTAATATGCTTTTTTCTCCACTGCTATCCATCGCATGTACCTCGAATCTCTGCTGGGTCAGTTGGCTTTTGACCAATATCTCTTGCTGCATGACCGTTTTTATATTCCCATTAATTTGCAGCTTGTGAATGTCGGGTAACATAGGATGAATAGTGATGTAATGAGGCAATTGAGATGGACTATGAAAGAGTTGAGCAGCTTGTGCGGGAGCTGTTGATTCAGATTGGCGAAGACCCAGAGCGAGAAGGCTTGATCAGGACGCCACACCGTATCGCAATGGCGCTGGATTACCTGACCTCAGGCTACCGTGCCGATATCAATAAGCTGATAAACAATGCAATCTTCACTCAGGAAACCAACAATATGGTGATAGCTCGCGATATTGAGCTTTACAGCCTCTGCGAACACCATATGCTCCCGTTTTTCGGTAGATGCCATATCGGGTACATCCCGAAAGGGAATGTATTTGGTATCAGTAAGCTAGCAAGAATGGTCGATATGTACGCGAGACGCCTGCAGATACAGGAGAGGCTTACTGAGCAGATAGCTCATTCGATTATGGATTCGTGCGCAGCGGAGGGAGTCGGTGTCATCATCGAGGCGCAGCATTTATGCATGATGATGCGTGGGGTCGAGAAGCAGAACTCGATGATGACTACATCCTCTGTTCTTGGGAGCTTCCACAATACCCACGCCACCCGAAGCGAGTTCCTGACATTGATCGCGAAGCCCAGGCCGCACACCGCTTACTAAGGTATCACAACACTCCATTGTTGGGTTGTCTATGGAGGTATACAATGTCCGTTCCTATCTCGTTTGATGCAAGTTATCTTTCGCCTGATGTCACTCCTGAGGAAGTGTATTCCTGGCAAGATGCAGTTGACACCTGCCATGCACAGCTTCATGCAAAAACCGGTCAAGGTGGTGGTTTTCTGGGCTGGATGAACCCGAACGACATGACTTCGGAAGCTGAAGTCAAGAAGATTACTGAGGTCGCGCAGAGGCTGAGAGATGAGTCTGATGTCCTTGTTGTTATCGGCATCGGCGGATCTTACCTGGGCGCAAGAGCAGTAATAGAGGCTCTTTGTGGTCAAGGCGTTCACAAGGTTGCTTTCGCGGGCAACGACATATCAGCCCATCACTACCGCGAGCTTCTGGGGCAACTAGAGGGGAACAGGGTGGCGGTCAACGTGATCTCCAAGTCCGGCACAACCCTTGAGCCAGCCATAGGTTTTCGAGTACTGTGGCACTTTCTCCAGCGTGAGATGGGGCGAGAGACAGCATCACAACTGATCACTGTGACAACCGATCCCGTGAGAGGCGCCCTTCGCAAAATGGCCGAGCAAGAAGGATATGAGACATTTGCAGTGCCAGAGGATGTGGGCGGACGTTACTCCGTGCTATCTCCGGTGGGGCTGCTGCCCATCGCTTATCTGGGAATTGATATTGGGACCCTCTTAGAATCAGCATCTGCTTGCGCGAAGGCGTGTGAAAATCCCGACTTGCATAAAAATCCTGCTTACTACTATGCAGTCGCACGTAACCTCCTATACAACAAGGGGAAACAGATCGAGGTGCTTGCGCCGTTTCTGATCCGTCTGCACTACTTCACTGAGTGGTGGAAGCAGCTTTTCGGAGAAAGCGAAGGTAAGGAAAACGAGGGAATCTTTCCGGCGGCGGTCACCTATACCACCGATCTTCATTCAATGGGACAATGGATGCAGCAAGGCAGACGTAATATCTTCGAGACCTTCATCGATGTCGAAGCTGGAGAGCCAGATCTGGCAGTCCCGGAAGGCCCCACCACCGCCGATGAGCTAGGCTACCTTACCGGCAAACAGATTCATCAAGTAAATCGCGAGGCATACCGCGCGACTGCCTTGGCGCATCGAGAAGGGGGAGTCCCTAGTGCCACAGTTCGGCTGCCGAAGCTGGACGAAGAGACGTTGGGCGGACTTCTGTTCTTCTTTGAGAAAGCCTGTGCGATGAGTGGATACCTTCTGAGAGTGAACCCGTTTGATCAGCCTGGTGTTGAGGCCTACAAGGAGCACATGTTCAGTCTCTTGGGCAGGCCAGGCAACGAAGAGGGAGAAAAGAGATTGGAACGGCTGTTTGAGACCGAAACAATAGAGAATATACTGACGTTTGAAAGCTAGGTGATGAAATGAATACTTCAACTGGAATGCACGAAGACACCGGCCTCGCGCAGATGGTGCGGGATCTGGCCCTGGAAGGTTTCGAGGGACCAGGCAGGCTACAGCGGGAAAGCAGTGAGAAACTCAGATGGCTCAGAGATCTTGGAACTGCCCTTTGGCTCGATACCGGCGACGCTGAGGCTGCCGAGACGGTCTGGGGTCCCGAACTGGAAGCCATGACAACCAATAACACGCTCGTCAACGAGGTTGTGCAGACTGGAGCTATGGATGGCCTTATTGCCTACGGCGCAAGAAAGATCCGCCAAGCCATGCCTGGGATCTCCTCTCGCGAGCTCGTGATTGAGATAGCATTTTTGGTCAATGCTAAGTTGGCTCTCAGTTTGGTGGAGAGATTCGGAGCTCACGTAAGCGTGGAACTCCATCCGGATGTGGCATCGGATATTGATCGCACTCTCGCTTTCGCACGGCGCTACTATGACATCAATCCTGAGTTCTTCTACATCAAAATCCCGCTGACTCCAGAAGGTTTCGTCTCCGCCAGACGACTCTCTGAAGAAGGAATCCCCATCAATTTCACGCTAGGGTTCTCGGCGAGACAGAATTACCTTGCTACAAGATTCTCTCGTCCGCGCTTCGTGAACGTGTTTCTGGGACGACTGAACTCCCTGGTGGAGGAAAACAGACTCGGAAAGCCAGAGAACGTGGGGGAAAAGGCTACATTGGCTTCTTGCGAACGTGTAGCTGAGATCAGAGAGTCCAAGGAAGGCGTCCACACACGGCAGATTGCGGCCAGCATGAGAGATGGCCAACAAGTCGTGACTTTGTCTGGAGTCGATGTGCTCACAATGCCCCCTAAAGTGGTCCAGCAGTATCTTCAAATGAATGTTTCTCAAAGCGATCTCTACAGGAGACGCGCGGAGGAACTCGAATTGGAGTTCAGTCCAGGTGAGCCAGCGGGATCGGAGTTGCTCTCTTGCCTGTGGGATGTAGACGATAAGTTCATCGCGTTTGTCGACGACGCTCTGGAGCGTGGGGATCAGATACTGAACGGGGAGGATCTTGCAGAACTCTCACGGCTGCATCAAGTGAATCTATTCCACAACTGGAATGACGATGAGCGGCTAAGAGTTCGAGCAAAAGGCAAGATTCCAGACATCTCGCAGTGGCCGGATGTGCCCGTAGATGATCTAATGTCCGTAGCTGCACTTGAGACATTCGCAAAGGACCAAATAGCACTGGACCAGCGCATAGAAGATCTGCTACAGAAGACCTGATCTGGCTCGGTCGCCAGCCAAAATACTGATAAGCAAGGAGGTCCCAGATGATGCGTGCTGCAGTCGTAGATCAGAATGCACCGGGGCATGTCGCCCTTCGCGAAGTAGAGACGCCGGTTCCGGCATCGGATGAAGCACTAGTCAGAGTGGCGGCGACATCTCTGACCCCACAGGAAGTTTTCTACTCACAGTCGCAAGGACCAAACAAACTCGTCGGCTGCGATCTCGCTGGAGTCGTGGAAAGAGCAGCGGCAGACGGATCCGGGCCGAAGAAGGGAACCCGTGTCATCGGACGCGTCATAACCGGCGCTTGGGCTGAGCTGGTGGCAGCGCCCACGAATGCTCTTGCAGAGCTTCCAGATGACGTTTCCTTCGAACAGGGCGCAACCTTGCCGACATCCGCTCTGACAGCGCTCTACGTGCTCGAGAGAGGAGGCAGCCTGATTGGGCAGAGTGTGTTGATCACGGCTGCAAACGGTGCGGTCGGGCTATATGCCTGCCAGCTCGCGAAGCTGATGGGCGCGCGGCTCATAGGCCAGGTCCGAGAGGACAAGTACGTTGACAAGGTGATCCGGGCAGGGGCTGACCACGTGGTCATAGATGAAGAAGGCAAAGCGGCAAGCGATTTCGGTCCCTACATGCTTATAGCGGATGCGGTCGGTGGACCGGTCTTTACAAACTGCGTCAACATGCTCGATACGGATGGAGTCTACGTGGTATACGGCAATGTTTCACGACAAGATGCGACGCTGAGCTTCTGGCCGTTCATTGAGCGAACTCGCGCCAGCATATATGCCTTTATCATCTCCAACGAGTTTCCCATGAAGCCGGCTTCAAAGGGGCTGGCACGGCTTGTGGAGATGGTCTCCCAGGGCAAGCTCAAGACCCAGATCTCTCTGGAAGAGCAGGCTGAGAAGATCGACAGCGTCGTGCAGGATGTGTCGGAGCACAGGGTGGAAGGTAAGGCGGTGATCCGAATGTGGATGTAGGGACGGCAAAGACTATCTATACAATCGGCCACTCGACCAGAAGCATCGAGGAGTTCATCGATATTCTGCGGCACTACGGGGTTGATGAGGTCGTTGACATTCGCACCATGCCGCGGTCTCGGAAGAACCCACAGTTCAACCGTGACGAACTCGAGTGTGCATTGCCTGAGGCGGGCATATCCTACACCTATGCCAAGGATCTGGGCGGACTGCGAAAGCCACGGAAGGATTCGCTGAATGCGGGCTGGCGAAACGACAGCTTTCGTGGCTTCGCAGACTACATGCAGACGCCGGAGTTTTCAGACGCAATACAGCGGCTGATGGAACTGACAGAGCATAAGACGATTGCTATCATGTGTGCGGAGGTGCTCCCCTGGCGTTGCCATCGGTCGCTGATTGCTGATGCTCTGGTCATCCGTGGTTATGACGTAGTTGAGATATTCTATAAAGAGAAGTCTCGAACTCATAAGCTGACACCGTTTGCCATAGCGGAAGGCGACAAAGTCACATACCCTTCTGTTGATCTCCAACACAATGACAGCCTCGACTAAGGGAAACCTGCGCTTGATTCCCAAATCCAGCGCGTCATTTGCCCTTGGAATGGATATACTGAATCCACACCCTTTCACTGATCCAGCCCCGGCTTGGATCACACTATCATCAAGGAGGTCAATTCATGAAGGGCAATGATAAGGTTGTCGACCACCTGAATGCACGGCTGGCCGAAGAACTGAGCGCAATAAACCAGTATATGGTCCATTCGGAGATGTCCGAGAACTGGAAATACGAGCAATTGCACAAGGCCATTGAGAAGCGAGCCATGGTCGAGATGAAACACGCCGAAAAGCTCATCGAGCGAATCCTGTTCTTGGAAGGTCGCCCAATAGTCAACAAGCTCACCGATATCAATATCGGCGCTGACGTCCCAGCCATACATGAGTATGACCACGCAGCAGAACAGACGGCCATCAATGGTTATAACGAAAGCATACGAATAGCAGTCGAGGAGGGAGACAACGGCACGCGCGATATTCTCTCATCCATCTTGAAAGAGGAAGAGGAGCATATCGACTGGATTGAGGGCCAATTCGATCAAATCAAGCAGATGGGGCTAGAGAACTATCTGGCTGAGCAGATATACACATAGGTTATCAACTGATGGGCTCGGCAGCGAGCCTCTTTCAAATGCTGCCGGGGAGTCCTGCCAAGCCCTCAGTATCGCTTTATCAATATGTTTACGACCGGAGTCCCACAACTCTCTTCATATATCTGGACAAGCTCTTCAGTCTCAGTTTCGGGTTCAACGCGGCCGTATCTATTCCTTTCTCTCCACATTAGCAAAAGCGGCAGATATATGGGCAGGCACGCTGTAGCCGATGTGTTACATGCACGCGGAATCAACATGCGCCGTGCCAAGCTCAAAGTAACAAGTCCTGACCCGGACTACGCTGAAAAAGGGGCTCATAGAGAGCATTCTCTATAATGCACCCGCCGATACAGTTGTCCTTTTCGAGGATGAGACCGAGATGCACCTGAACCCGACGATTACCGGGTGCTGGACACCGAAGGCTGCGCCGTTTGGCCAGAGCTGAACCAGATAGATGATTGATCAACGGGATCATCAAAACTAGCGAATTACCTGATGAGCGTGGCGGCAATTGTCCTCATACCGTACCTAGTCCGCCATAGAGTGGCTGGCTGATAGGAATTGTGGCATGAACACTCTCGTGACTGCTGCGCAGCACCTCTCGCAGCCCTGTGGGCCACTGCCGGTCAAGGACTGTCGTGTTCGCCACTAAGGAAACGAAAATGACAAAAAAACGCCATCTTCGGAGGAGGGAAGCCATTATACAGCATATTGACTCCTCGATATTCAAAGCCTATGACATCCGTGGAACCTATCCAGAGCAGATAAACGAGGATGTGGTCTATAGAATCGCGCGGGCGTATGCCCAGAAGCTCAAGCCGAGCGTCACAGTGGTGGGCCGGGATATGAGAGTAAGCGGGCCATCGCTTCTGGAGACTATCCGCCGTGGAGTGATGGACGAGGGTAGTGATGTGATCGACATCGATATGACCACGACTTCAATGTACTACTATGCCGTCAATGCGTTTAATGCCGCAGCCGGCATCGTGGTGACCGCTTCACATAACCCCGAGCAGTATAACGGCCTCAAACTTACTGGCACCGGTGCAGCGCCTAGTGTAGACTTCGTAAACAACGACGAGTTGCACAAGATTGCGGATGAAGGTCACTTTATGCAGTCCACACGCGTCGGCAAGCTGGAGAATGCCTCGGAACCGATCGATAGCTACATGAAGGCCGTTCGGGATACGAGTGGGATCAAGGACTTCGGTGGCCTCAAGCTGGTTATCGATGCGGGCAATGGGATGGAAGGGATTGTTCTGCCCAAGCTACTTCAGAACGCTGACTGTGATGTCACACCTCTCTTTTGGGAGCCCGATGGCCGCTTTCCAAATCATGAGGCCAACCCGCTCAAAGAAGAGACCCTCGCTGGCCTGAAACAAAAATTATCGGAGATTGGGGCAAATCTGGGGGTTGCCTACGATGGAGATGGCGACCGTGTGGGCTTTGTCGATGAGAAAGGGCAACACATACCCGGCGATATAGTGACTGCAATCCTTGCGAAGAGAATGCTGCAAGACAAGCCTGGCGCGCTGATCATCTACGACGTCCGAAGCAGTTGGGCCGTGAGAGAGGAGATCGAGAATGCGGGCGGCAGGCCGCTTATGTGGAAATGCAGGCACGACCTCATCAAAAAGAAGATGCATGAGACAGGGGCCTACTTTGCCGGAGAACTTTCCTGCCATTACTACTTCGCCAACTTCCACGTTACTGACAACGGTGACCTTGTTCTGCTGAACATGATCCAGATAATGCTGAGTGAGGGCAAGACCCTCTCCGAGCTGGCGAAGCCGATTATGCGTTACTTTCACAGCCCCGAGATCAACTTTTAAGTACCGGACAGGGCAGGCGTGATAGAGCAGGTGAAAGAGCGCTACAAAGACGGCCGGATTACGGAGATTGACGGGCTGACGGTGGAGTACAGCGACTGGTGGTTCAACCTCCGGCCCAGCCAGACTGAACCTCTGCTGCGCCTGAGTGTGGAAGCAAAGAGCGCACAGGAACTGGACCAAAGGGTCTCGGAACTGCGGCAGATGGTCGAGGCTCACACCGGAGAGCAGAGATGACAAAGTTCAAGATGCAGCCGGTACCTCCGTTTCGTCTGGACCTGACAGCGTGGGTGCTGCGCCGCGTGCCGAGCAACAAAATGGATCGGTGGGACGGGCAAGCATATCACAGAGTGCTGGTTGTGCACGGGAAGCCCACGGAGGTATCTGTCGTCCAGAAAGGGACACCGGAGGCGCCGTACATCACTGTGACTCTGGCGGGGCCGGGCGCCGTTATTGGGAACAAACCTGATGTCGCACATGCCTTAACGAAGATGCTGGGACTCGACATTGACCTGGCCGGCTTCTATCAACTCGCTCATTCTGATGCTCGCTTATCAGCTCTGGCAGATCGCTTTTCCGGCTTCAAGCCACCCCGTCTGGGTTCCATTTTCGAGACACTCATAAACGGGATTGCTTGCCAGCAGATTTCTCTGGTCGTGGGGATAACGCTTCTCAATCGCCTGTCGGCCGCTTACGGTCTCGCTGTAGGCGAACACCATGCGTTTCCTCGTCCGGAGGATCTAGCCGGCGCCTCAGTAGAGGACCTGAGGAGTCTCGGTTTCAGCGGACGTAAGGCTCAGAACATTCTTGCAATCTCTCGCTCTATCGTCGATGGAGAGCTTGACCTAGATGCACTCGAGCAGTTGGATACCGCCTCCGCCACCAGCGATCTCTGCAATATCTACGGCGTAGGGCGCTGGACCGCCGAATACGTCGCGCTGCGTGGTTTGGGCAGGATAGACATGTATCCAGCCGATGATGTAGGCAGCCAAAACAAGCTCCAGAATTGGTTGGGACTGAGCAAACGGCCGGACTACCGGGGGGTGCACGAGCTCATCGATAAGTGGTCGCCTTACAGAGGGCTTATCTACTTTCACCTTCTTCTGGACAGCCAGGACAGACAGGGGCTGCTGTCATTTCCCCAACAGAACGGTCCGCAGCGCAGACCGTGAGTGCACAATACGCCCGTGGTCTATGATTGACGGGAATGAAGCGCGAGAGGCGAAAGGAAGAATTGCTGATGGAAGCACCTATCAAAGAAGGGGACTGTGTCAGAATCCCTGACGGCCGGATAGGACGAGTGCGCGAGGTATCGGAAGAGCAACTCAAGGTCCGTGTCCGTCGGAAAACAAGCAACACTCACCAGTTTCTGCTGTTTGCGCAAGACGTTCTGGAGCGAGTCGAGTGTCCAGCGGGGTGGATGAGCCCTGAAGGCTACAACCGCTATCTTGAGGTCACGCTGGCGAAGATGCGGGAGCGAAACAAGAGCCGAGCTGGGAAATGACAAATGACGCCACTGACAAAGCAAAGGTCCATTGGTGTTGTCTCGTTCGCTTACTCCCGCATTCCCTTTGCTCGCCCAACCTCAGGAAGGTAGTCGTAATCCCGGACGAATCTAAGCAGATCAGAAATCTTGGCTGTGGCCAGCCCTACGGCAGTGTCTGCAGCACCGTAGTACATCCACACCTCATCACCTCGGCAGATTGCTCCACAGGTGAAGACCACGCCTGGAACAAGCCCATTCTGTTCGTAGCTCTCCTCCGGCGCGAACACCCAGTCAGATGTTCGAGCCAACACTTTCCTCGGGTCGTTCGTGTCCAAAAGTGCAAGCCCCAGCCTGTATACCGGCCGATTACCCAGTTCCTTCACTCCGTGATAGATGAGCAGCCACCCCTGATCAGTGAGCAGGGGTGGTGCACCCACCCCAATTCGTAGCCCATCCCACCACGGTCCCCCGTTCTGGGGCATAAGGACTCCAGGCTGGCCCCAGTGAGTCAAGTTGCCATCCGCTGAAGCGTACCAGATGTGCTCCTGTCCTCCTGTCACAGGTCGGTGCAGCATAATCCATTGATCATCGAACTTGCGAGGAAACAGAACAGCATCCTTGTTTGTAGGCGCCAGAACAACTCCAAGGCGAGTTACTGATCGGAAATCTTCCGTAGTTGCGAACGCTACGGCGGGTCCGTATCGGGAGAAAGCCACGTATGCAACAACCCACTTGTTGGGTTCAATCTGTGTTACTCGCGGATCCTCGCAGCCCCATTCCTCATAGGGGTAGTCTGGTAAGCGGGGTTCAAGCAGCGGGTCTGGGTCGATCCGCCAGTCGTCTATGCCGTTAGTGCTTCGCGCCACACGTATCTGAGACAACCCACGCCTATCGGCTATCCTCAGCAGGAGCAAAACCTCGCCGTTGGTCTCTACAGCTCCCGGGTTCAGGACCGCATTAGCAGGCATAGGCAAATCAGCAGTTGTTAGTAATGGATTGTGTTTAGAACGCTGAAAGATCACTTGGTCCATAGCGTGGTGCCTCCCTATTGGGAAATGGTTTGAAATACCCCAACGCGTGTCGTTATAGAGTTTCTCGTTCCTACATCTGAATGGCATCTTACCCAGAAAACTGGACTAAGGACTCAGTGTTGCCGATGGGCCGGTACTGGGTAAATGTAATCGAAAGGGAGGAATCTGAAGTGTCTCACAATCGAGTTAACAGGAAGTTCATGAGTGAATCGTCCACGAGCTAGCTTGCCGTTGAAGCGGCCTTTAACTCTGTCGGCCATACCAGATCTCATCTGGGCTCCGGGTGTCTCCGGTATCCTGATGGGTATCCCTGGTATATTGGGCGTCTTATTGGGCCAAGTCTGGCTGTTTCCCAGCCTCGGACCGACAGCGTTCTTACAGGCTCAAGCTCCTGACCTTCCAATGTCGCGGCTGTATAACACCATTGTCGGGCATTTAATAGGCATCATCGCCGGCTACATCTCGGTTTTCATGCTGAGACTCGACGGTTCGGATGCCACATTCGTCATTCACCACTTGACTGCGGGACGAATGTGGGCATCGGTGATAGCCGTAACCTTAACCCTGATTGGACAGATTCCTCTGCGAGCCACCCACGCGCCGGCGGCGGCAACGACTCTTCTTATCTCACTTGGCGGCTTCACGAGAAAATGGATTGATGTTGCAGATCTCGTGATTGGGATAGTGATCGTAGCGATTATTGGCGAGCTGTTTCGCTGGCTGCGAACTATGCGGAGTGAATCGCCTGAAACTGCATAACAAGAAGGGAGAATGGAAATGGGGAAGCATCCGCTGGAGAAGAAGATTGTGCCAGAATCCCTGATGGCCGGATAGGACGGGAGCGGGAGACACCGACGATACAAGTCAAGGCTTGTGGCCGCCGAAAGATAAATAACACGCATCAGTTCTTGGTATTTACGATGGATGAACTCGAGCTTGTTGAGTGCTTGGCAGGGTGACCGAGTTCCAAAGTTTCAACCAGTATTTCCAGACAAAGCTGGCCAAGATGCGAGAGCTGAACAAGCGCAAGCTGGAATGTGAGCACGTGCAGCAAGATCACTGGGACTGGGTAAAAGCAGAAGATGCCGCAAAGAGGTACTTCGTGACTATTGGTCGGCTGTAATTGGAGGAGAACGCGATGACTGATGGCAGTTCGGAGAACTACGCCGGAGACTCGCTGGACAATCTGTGCATAAACACCATCCGCTTCCTAGCGGTGGACGCTGTGCAGAAAGCCAACAGCGGGCATCCCGGTCTGCCTATGGGCGCGGCACCCATGGCTTATGTGCTTTGGACGCGCTTTCTGAAGCACAATCCGGCTGACCCAGATTGGTTTGATCGCGACCGATTCATCCTCTCTGCGGGTCATGGATCGATGCTTCTCTATGCGCTGCTCTACCTTACCGGATACGACCTGCCGTTGGAAGCGATCAAGCAGTTCCGCCAATGGCACAGCGCGACGCCGGGACATCCCGAGCGAGGCATTACTCCCGGAGTTGAGGTAACCACGGGGCCATTGGGCCAGGGCGTTGGAAACGCAGTGGGAATGGCAATCGCTGAAGCTCACCTCGGGGCGCGATTCAATCGTCCCGATCAGGAGATAATCGACCACTTCACGTATGCCCTCGTGAGTGACGGTGACCTGATGGAATGTGTTGGATCGGAGTCTGCATCCCTGGCGGGGCAGCTGAGGCTGGGTAAGCTAATTTTCCTCTACGACAACAACAGTATCACTCTTTCGGCCTCAACAAAGCTTGCGTTCACAGAAGACCGAGCGAAACGGTTTTATGCGTATGGCTGGCACACCAAATCAGTCGATGATGGCAACGACCTCGCGGCCATCGATCAGGCGATCCGAGAAGCGCAGGCGGAAGTAGACCGGCCATCACTGATCCTGGTCCGAACGCACATTGGCTACGGCTCTCCGCACAAGCAGGACACATATGAGGCGCACGGCTCGCCTCTGGGAGAGGATGAAGTAAAGCTAACCAAACAGAATCTGGGGTGGCCGATAGAGCCATCGTTCTGCGTTCCCCAGGAGGCCCTTGATCACTTCCGCCAGGCACTTAAGATAGGCAAACAAGCCGAGGCGGAGTGGAACGAGAGATTCTCGAAGTACGAAAGAGCATTTCCTGATGTCGCTTCCGAACTGCAGCAGATGATACACGCTGGGCTGCCGAAGGATTGGGACAAAGACATTCCCAGCTTCCCCGCGGACGAGAAGGGTGTAGCCACGCGTGTCGCATCAGGAAAAGTGCTCAACGCCATCGCGGCAAAGGTTCCGCAGATCATAGGGGGCTCAGCAGACTTGAATCCCTCGACATACACGGCGCTACTCGGAATGGGTGATTTTCAGCACCCATCTGCCGTGCCGGAGAATATCCAGGGTGCTGTAGGCGGAGGTTGGAGTTATGAGGGACGCAACCTGGCGTATGGCGTGCGAGAACACGGAATGGGTGCTATCACTAATGGCCTTGCGGCACACGGTGGACTGCTGCCATACTGCGCTACATTCCTGATTTTCACGGACTATATGCGCCCTCCAATGCGACTTGCGGCGCTCTCTGATCTGCATGTGATCTACGTACTCACGCACGATAGCATCGGACTTGGCGAAGACGGCCCCACTCATCAGCCGGTTGAGCAGCTTGCGAACCTGCGCGCCATACCCCGTATGGTCGTAATCCGTCCCGGTGATGCCAACGAGACTGCGGTCGCATGGCACGTTGCAATTGAGACGCCAGACAGACCCATTGCGCTGATACTAACCCGACAAAACGTTCCCACACTTGACCGCGAGCGCTACGCTTCTGCCGATGGGCTCTGTCGCGGGGCTTATGTGCTGCTCGATCCCCCGGACGGTAAGCCGGAGCTAATCCTCATCGCTACCGGATCCGAGGTAAGTCTTATCGTCTCAGCACAGGAGCAGTTGATAAAGGACGGCATCAGAGTGCGCACGGTTTCGATGCCAAGCTGGGAGTTGTTCGAGACCCAGGCTCAGGAATACCGCGACTCGGTGCTTCCACCCTCAGTCCACGCGCGACTGGCGGTAGAGGCAGGCTCACCGCAGGGGTGGTGCCGCTATGTCGGCGACAGTGGCGATGTCGTCGGGCTCGACCATTTCGGCGCGTCCGCTCCCGGCAAGACAGTTGTGTCGGAGTTCGGGTTCACCGTGGAGAACATCAGATCGCGAGCGATGGAGCTCTTGACGGGAAAGAGAAAGGCATAGGGATGCGAATAGGAATCGCTGCCGACCACAGTGGATTCGAGCTAAAAGAACGCCTGGTCGTCGAGATGAAGGCGCTGGGATACGAGATAACGGACTTCTGCGCAAATGAGCTTGTGCCGGAGGACGATTATCCTGACTTCGTAGTGCCGCTAACAAGGTGCAGGGAGTGCGTGCTGCGCTGATACACGATTGTTTCTCAGCGCACCAGGGTGTGGAAGACGACGACATGAATCTTATATGTCTGGGTGGAAGAGTGACCGGCTATAACCTGGCGCTGGACTTGATCAAGTCCTTTCTGGGTGCTCGATTTGCTGGGGAAGAGCGTTTCCGGCGCCGCCTCGCAAAGGTGGCCGATCTGGAGGCTGCCCGGCGCGATACGATTTGATAGAAGGCTGACAGATGGTATCAGAACATATTAAGGCACTGCTTCTTGATATTGGTGGCATCTTGCTAACAAACGGCTGGGACCACGGCGCTCGCCGCCGTGCCTGCGAGACATTCGGCATGGACTACGAAGAGGTGAACGAGCGGCATCACTTGACGTTCCCCGTGTACGAAGAGGGCAAGATCAGCCTGGATGAGTATCTGCGAAGGACGATCTTCTATGAGGAGCGACCATTCTCACGGAATGAGTTCGTGTCTTTCATGTACGCTCAATCCCAGCCTTATCCAGAGATGATCGACTTCGTCGGGCGGCTGAGGGCCAAACATGCTCTGAGGATCGTGGCTGTGAGCAATGAAGGTAGGGAACTGACGGTGTACCGCATCGAGAAGTTCAATCTCAGGGAGCTGATGGATTTCTTCGTCTGCTCCTGTTTTGTCCACTGTCGCAAACCTGACCACGACATATACGGCTTTGCACTGGACTGTGCGCAGGTGCCGATAGATCAGGTGGTCTATATCGATGATCGGCCAATGTTCGTGAATGTGGCAAGGGATCTGGGCATCAGGAGCATTCATCATACAAGTTGTGAATCGACTCAGAAAGAGCTGGAGAGGCTTGGTCTCTCGGTGTAGAGAGCAGCAAACATAAAGGAGATGAACAGTTGGCTGAACAGTTTGACATAGGAATGGTGGGGCTGGGAGTTATGGGCCGGAACTTCACGCTCAATATGGCCGATCACGGCTTCTCGGTCATCGGGTACGACAAGGACCTTGGGAAGATACAGGAGTTGCGTAAAGAAGCAGAAGAACGCAAGGTGCTTGCGGCAGAGAGCCTCGAACAACTCGTGGGCATGCTGAAGGTCCCACGTTCAGTGATGATGCTGGTTCCTGCCGGGCCGCCGGTCGATGCAGTCATCCTGGACGTGCTGCCGTTTCTCGAACCTGGTGATATGATCATTGATGGAGGCAATTCCCACTTCACGGATACAAACGCTCGGGCACAGAACCTCATGAGAAAGGGCATGTACTTGCTCGGAGTGGGCATCTCCGGCGGCGAACACGGCGCCAGGTTCGGGCCGAGTATGATGCCGGGAGGGGACAAAGAAGCATACGAGAGGGTGCGCCCAATATTCGAGGCTTCTGCAGCCAAAGTGGACGGTGAGCCGTGCGTCAGGTATATGGGGCCTAACTCCGCCGGGCACTATGTCAAGATGGTCCACAATGGCATCGAATATGGCATAATGCAGCTCATCGCTGAGACTTACGACCTGATGAAACGGGGGCTGGGCCTGACAGATGACGAGCTCCACTCTGTCTATGAGCAGTGGAATCAAGGGGAGATCAACTCCTTCTTGATGGAAATAACATCTCAGATATTCGTGAAAGTGGACGAACAAACCGGAAAGCGGCTGATCGATGAGATACTCGATGAGGCGAAGCAGAAAGGAACTGGAAAGTGGGCATCGCAGGATGCGATGGAGTTGCAGGTCCCTATCCCGACCATAGACGCCGCTGTTTCAGCAAGAGACCTATCAGCCTACAAGGCTGAACGGGAGAAGGGGAGCCAGAGACTGACAGGACCGGCGGCGGCCTTGAAGGAGGATCGGAATATCTTTCTAAAGCAACTGCGGGATGCCTTTTACGGTGCAATGATCATCACGTATGCGCAGGGAATGGCTCTACTCACAAGGGCCTCTCGTGACCATCATTACGATCTGGTGCTTGAGGACATAGCTGCCATCTGGCGCGGTGGATGTATCATTCGTGCCGCTCTCCTCAAGCGGATTCGCGCCGCATACCAGGAGAACGCGGATCTGCCGAATCTGCTCCTTGGCGGACTGGGAGAAGAGGTTACACAGCGACAGGGTGATCTACGTGCCGTCGTAGAAGCCGCCGCCAGAGCGGGCATTCCTGTTCCCGCGCTCATGGCTTCTCTTGCGTACTTTGACGGTTACCGGAGCGCCTGGCTTCCCGCCAACCTCACTCAAGCTCAGCGAGATTATTTTGGCGCCCATACCTACGAGCGGGTGGACGCAAAAGGCGTATTCCACACTCAGTGGGAGCGGGGCTAAGGAGACCGTGATGGCAGAGTCATCGATGTGCCCTGACCCAGTTGTCCTGGTGATCTTCGGATCTGGAGGTGACCTGAACTGGCGGAAGTTGACGCCAGCGCTCTACAATCTGTTTCTGGACAAGTGGCTGCCGGAGAAGTTCGCAATCATTGGCGTGGACCGGAGAGAGATGAGCATGGAAGAGTTCCGCGATCATCTCCTCGATGGAGTGAACAGGTTCTCGCGGCGAGGCAGAGCTGATCCCACAACCTGGAGTGATTTCGCTTCTCACCTGGCAGGATACATCTCGGCTGATTTCGACGATTCTGCTATGTTCACTACTCTCAAAGATAAGCTTGCGGCTTTCGACAAGGGATGGAACTGCAGAGCAAACCACGTTTTCTACCTCGCCACACCGCCAGCGCTCATCCCAACTGTTTCTGAACAGCTTGGGTCGGCTAATCTTACAAGTGAGCGTGACAGGGCGCGGATAGTAGTCGAGAAGCCTTTCGGACGGGACCTCAAATCAGCTCAAGAACTAAATGCAAAACTTGCGTCGGTTTTCCACGAGTCTCAGATATACAGGATAGATCACTACCTGGGCAAAGAGACTGTCCAGAACATACTGGTATTCCGGTTTGCCAATGCATTCTTCGAGCCGGTGTGGGACCGGCGCTATATTGACAATGTGCAGATAACGGTCGCCGAGCAGGTAGGCGTTGAACACAGAGGTGGGTACTACGAGCATGCCGGAGCCTTGCGAGATATGGTGCAAAACCACCTGATGCAGGTCTTGTGTTACATCGCAATGGAGCCGCCGGTATCGTTTGATGCTAACGAGGTCAGGAATAAGAAGCTGGACGTGCTTCGTGCCATACGGCCTTTACGAAAGAAACAGGTGCTGGAGTGTGCTGTGCGGGGCCAGTATGGACCCGGACGCATAGATGGAGAAAATGTCATCGGCTATCGACAGGAGCCTGATGTAGCGCCCGATTCGCAGGCCGAGACGTTTGCTGCCATTAGGCTGTTCATAGAGAACTGGCGATGGCAAGGGGTGCCGTTCTACTTACGCACCGGTAAGCGCCTAGGTGAAGCAATCTCGACAGTCAGTATCCAATTCCAGGCGGTACCCCATCAACCATTTCCAGCCTCGGCGCTGGAGAAGCATTGGCAGCCCAATCGCCTTACCATAGAAATACAGCCTGACGAGGGCATCTGTCTACACTTTCACGCCAAGCATCCGGGACCAAAGATCTGTTTAGAATCGGTAGACATGCGGTTTTCCTACAAGGAAGCATTCAACACCGAACCTCCAAAGGCCTATGAGACTCTCCTGCTGGACGTATTGAGGGGTGACGCAACTTTGTTCATGCGCGCCGATCAGGTGGAGGAAGCCTGGTCCATTGTAGATCCCATCCTGGAAGTCTGGCAGGCGCATTCTGCGAATTTCCCTAATTATCCTGCAGGCACGTGGGGTCCAGATGCGGCGGAGTCGCTGCTTCGCGAGGACGGGCGAAGCTGGATGCAGTCTGCTAGCCCTCGTGAAGGAACCACGGGGCGTTGATTACAATGATGCGCTTGTCGCGCCTCAGATAGAGCAAGGCCCGCAGTCCTGCGCCGTGCAAGTTGTGCAGTATATACTCGTGCCAGTGCGGCTCGACCAACTCCGGGATGATCACTGCGATGAGGCGATCTGGTTCCTTATTCCTGATCTTGTCCACGTATCTCAGTAGCGGCTGGTAGAGCTGCCTGTAAGGCGACTCTATAAGCTCCAGATGAGGAACTGCCGTGCCCGCCGTCTTTGACGGTTCCTCCACGCTCTCCCGCCAGAGTTGTCTCAAGCGATCCTTGTCATCGTCCTCGGTGGTAACGTGCACGGCGGTGATGTCGTCGGAGAGCAGCAAGGCAAACTGTACGGCCTTCTCGGCGATACGGTTCCAAGTCTCGACGGGGATTATCACGATTGGCGGTCGAAACTCAGGAGGCTGGAAGGCGAGTGGCTCCCTTATCTCTTCCGCGATCATGCTGTAGTGTCGGTTGATCCGGCCAAGCAGAAATACGAATGTCGGTATGACTACTACTGTTATCCAGGCACCTTGAGTGAACTTGGCGAGCACTATGATCACAAGTGTAACTGCGGTAGTGGCAGCGCCGAGAGCGTTGATTATCAGCTTCAGTAGAACTCCTGAGCCTGGTCTGTGCAGCCAATGCACCGTCATGCCGACCTGTGAGAAGAGAAACGCGCTGAATGCGCCGATGGCAAACAGCGGGATTAGACTCTGAGTCAGACCTCGGAAAGCAATCAGAAGCAGGCCAGAGAGGACAGTTAGAATAACAATCCCGAATGTGAAAACGAGCCGCCGCCCGCGTTCGGCAAATGCATGTGGCAGGAGACGATCCTGGGCCAACAATCGGCATACGCGTGGAAAAGCCGTAAAGCTGGTTTGGGCCGAATACATGAGAACCATAAAGACACTGCTGATGGCGATGTAGTAGAATACACCCCGGCCAGTCACAGCGCCGATGAGTTGTGAAAGAACGGTCTGGTAGCCGTGTTGATGCTCATTCATCGCGGCGATATGATACGCAGGGCAGAGATATCCAATGCCTAACAGAAACAGTGCGAGCACACCGATGATGATGGTCAGCGTCCATTGCGCGTTGCGTACTTTTGGCTCGCGAAACAAGGGGATAGCGTTACTCACTGCCTCGACGCCGGTCATGGCAGTACAGCCATTGGCAAAGGCGCCCAGTAGCAGCCAGATAGTCAACGCCCTCGTTTCCGGAGGGATCACTGACGGTGGCGTTACAGCTTGAGGGTGCCCCTGCTGCAGCAGGACTCGCACAGTGCCGATCACTACGACTGCACTGATGCACCCGATGAAGACGATCACAGGAACGACAAAAGCCATGCCAGATTCACGAACCCCGCGCAGGTTGATGAACATCAACACCAACAGAACAGCCAGACAGAGGATGAGCGTGTATGGATGTAGGGATGGGATAGCTGAAACGACTGCGCCGACACCGGCTGCTATCCCTACTGCGACGTTCAAGAGATAGTCTACGAGCAAAGCCACAGCAGCCCATACTGCGGCGCGCGGACCGAGATTGTCTTTCGCTACTATATAGGCGCCACCACCACCCGGATAGGCTGCTGCGGTCTGCCGATACGACAGATACAGCATTGTGAGCTGTGCTATGATGGCGAGGATAATGAAGGGAAAGTAATGTAGTCCAAGAACACCGAGAGGCAACAGAATAGTAAGCGCGGCCTCAGGACCATATCCAGTAGAGGCGAGCGCATCTAGGCCAAGCACCGGAACTCCAGTGACAACACTGAGTTCCTCCCTTGCTTCCTCCGATGATGCTAACGGTCTTCCGAATATGATATCGCGTAGTGGCATGGCTTGGCTGATTAGTATCCCAGATTCGTCTGATGCTGGGTCACATTACGATTAGTTCTCGGCTTACCCCTAGTATGCCCACAATAGTGACAGAGCGCCCTTTGTTTGCACAGCTCTATTAGGTACCTGCCATAGCCGATCAAGGTTTGGGTGCTTGGCGAAGTTTACTGGCATTGACCACCGAAGCTCGCACAACACTACTGAGTTTCAGGTAATGTAGTGACAACCTGGCAAAAGGCTTCGTGCTTGATCCGACCCGCCAGTGCGTCACATCATTATGCGAAAGTCAATAAGAGCCAACTGAGCGAGTAGCACGGTTTTACTGTCCTAATCCCACCCCTACAGCGGCAGGAGTTGGCTCCACGAACGAGCACGTCTTTGGGCGCACGATGTCGCCCTGCCTCCTATCTTCAGTTCAACTAAAGGTTGATATACATAGAGATCATGGGACCTGGGTTCAGATGCCATGGGCCGGCTGAGACTCTGCCAGAGTTCGGATAACACATGAGTGGGATCGCAAAAAAGTGCAGTTTGATGCTCCTAGTGGGTCAATTGTAACGTTAGATGCCATAATCTCGTAATATCTAATGTATTATCAAATACGATGATTATCTGCCGATAGGAGATAATCGAGAAACGTCGTATGTTCGCAAGGATCCGCTGCGGCCGTTTAGCGATGATGAACGGGAAGTATTGGAGAAGGTATCTCGTGCTGGCTCTGAACGTGTGGATCGGGCAAAGCGTGCTAAAGCTTTGCTCGCGGTAGCGGATGGAAAGAGTTATGTCGATGCTGCCAGGGATGCCGGCTACGGACTGAATGATTCTGTGAGCCGTCTTGTGACGAAGTTCAATCAGCGGGGCTTGTCAGTGCTGGAACGCAGGCATGGTGGGGGTCCTGTAAAGAAGTATACTGAAGCTGAGAAGGCTCGGATTCTGCTTGAGGTTGAGCGCAAGCCCGATGTCGAGAAAGACGGGGCGGCGGCTTGGTCGCTGACTCTCCTCAAGAAGTCTCTGCGCAGTGCCGAAGATGGTTTGCCCGAGGTGAGCACGTATACGATCTATCAGACGCTCAAAGAGGCGGGTTATTCTTGGCAGCGGACTCAGACGTGGTGTTCCACGGGCAGCGTCAAGCGCAAGCGCAAAGGCGGGGTTGTAACGGTAACTGCCCCGGAGTGTGAGGAAAAAAGGGGTAATTGAGCAGGCTTCACACGAGCGAGAAGTTGATGGACGCGCTTTCTTCTGCTTCGCGGTGGTGGAGTGCCGATCCGACTCCCTTTATCTGGGGCGGCAAGAGACAAGAACGCCGCCGTCGTGCAAAAGCGAGGCGACACGCGGTGGGCGGGTCGGGAGCCTGCACCACCCGACCGCTCACAAATAGCGTTCAGCAAATATGTCAGGCTGCGTAGCATGGCACACTACGCGGCAATTGACCCACAAGAAGAAAGCCGTGTCGAAGCATAGAAATCCTTCACCCATCATAAAAAAGGCGCGCCCTATAAAAATGGCGCGCCATCAAACCATCAAATCACTACGGCTTCGGAATAATCAACTCTACCCCCGGCACGAGCGCCGCGGCTTTGTAGCCATGCCACGGCTCGAGCTGCGTGCTCGCCGGTGAGTAGTCAGCAACGCTTACCGAATAATTTGCCTGCGAAGCCGAGTTCCATCCGTAGAACCTGGCCGGAATCCACCCCGCCGCAATCGCGTCGATCACAGGCCGCGTCTGCGGCTCCGGCGCGTTCGGGTTATAGACCTGGCAGTTGGCAAAGCTCTGCGCGGTCTCGAACGGATACCCGATCAGCCCGTAAGTGGATAGATCGGACGGATTCACCGTATATTGCAGCCTTATGTGCCTGTCCGTGGTTGCCGAAGCGCCGTTGAACTTGAACGTAGTAGCGCTCGGAACATACAGCCAGTATCCCTCATCAGCGTAGACATTGCCGAATGTTCTCGGCGATGTTGAGCTGTATGTCACCTCGCTCCCCGAAGTCCTGTCCCATCGCTTCAGATCACCGTCGATCGTGAGTCCCCGGAACACGATATGCGGGAACTCCAGCGCCGGTTCTATCGGCAGCGAGATCAGGTTCCATCCCGCATTGAGGAATCCGGCTGGGCTGGTCACCTGCTTCGGAGCGACCAGTTCCGGTATCGTGACCAGCTCATATCCCATGCTTCTAAGGCTGCTGATGATCGTAGGCACAGCGGCTGCGGTGTTTGCGATGGTACAGTGACAGAGAATGATCGCCCCATTGCTCGCGCCGTTAATCGCCTGGTTGATTATCGTCTGGGTAGACGCGCCCGCCGAATCGAGTGTGTCGGTGGTCCAGTAGACATGCTGGAATCCGTCACTCGCAGCCACATCTCTCACATGCTGATTCTCTGCGCCGTAAGGAGCTCTGAAGTATGGCCGCGTATGGTTCCCGGTCGCGGCATAGATGATATCGTCGGTAACATCGAGCTGATACAGCAGTTCATCATCCGGCACATATCGCAGGTCCGGGTGATCGTAGGTATGGTTGCCGACGAAGTGCCCATCATTTGCGATCTGGGTGACCAGCGAAGTCTGCTGCTGAGTGACCAATCCGGTGATGAAGAAATTGCAGTATACCTTGTTCGTTCTCAGCGTATCGAGCAGGCTCGGCTGAATAGCCGCCGTGCCCGCGTCGAATGTGAGAGCTATCTGTTTGCGCGATGTGTCGCCGCGCAGGATCTCAGCGAAGCTTCTATCCGGCGTAAGCGCCCATGCCTCATTCGAATAGCTCGATTTCCGCGTGGCATCGAATGCCCGGACGCGGTAGTGATAGTATTTCCCGGGATAAAGGTCCGAATCGCTGTAGACCGTCACATTGGCTCCGACCTGGGCAATCTCCTCGAAGAGCCCGTTGCAGCCCTCCGATCTCTCAATGCTGAACCCCAGCTCATCAGAAGACCTGTCGGTCCAGTAAAGATCGATCTGGCTGCTGGATGACGCAGTCGCCACCAATCCCGCCGGAGTCTGTATGCCTGGCGTCACGACGTAAGCCTCATTTGTATAAGCCGAATCTCCACCGGATTGATAAGCGCAGACCCTGTAGTAATAGATCTGGCCGGACTGCAGCCCGGAATCGGTATAAGATGTCGTTCCAGGGCTGACGGTTGCCAGTGTGTAATATTTACCAACCGTCCCCATGCGCCGCTCGATACGGAATCCGTATTCGTCAGAGGAATTATCCTGCCATGTAAGAGCGGCCTGCGTGTCGGAGATCATCACAGCCGTCAGATTGGTGGGCGGAATCGCGGCCGGAGGCGTGCCCCCGATGTTGCCATATACAATGCCACCGGTCGTGCATGCGATAATCGTTCCATTGGCGGTAATAGCCGGCGATGCGTAGTTGCTGGTCGGCAGCAGGTGATGCCACTTTTCAGCGCCAGTTGCCGCATCCAGCCCGCGTATATAGCCGTCATAAGACGCCACAACGACTGTCCCGCCACTATTGATCGCTACTGAAGCGCGGATATCATTTTCGGTCTCGAAGATCCACTTCTCGGTT
>Ga0207433_10005195_pt1 | contig 23441 bp, 17 predicted proteins | sample YelNatPaOPGAMG01_FD_187559 | JGI IMG/M metagenome (GOLD analysis project Ga0207433, IMG submission 187559) | Hot spring thermophilic microbial communities from Obsidian Pool, Yellowstone National Park, USA - OP-RAMG-01 (SPAdes) (version 3) | ecosystem: Environmental > Aquatic > Thermal springs... | reverse complement strand
TGAAATAGTTGAACCGGGCGTCGTCTACTATCACGCGCAAGAGCAACCTTGGAGATCGAGCCAGCAAGAAATCGATCGCCGGACCACCCGGTCTATATGGCACGAGAGATTCGTAGACCTTTTTCCAACTGGCTCCACCGTCGGTCGTTCGAAAGACGCCTATTTCCGTTAGAGGAGTTGGGTTCGATCGCCATGCCACGCTAACCCCAGTCTTGGCAGTGAAAAGCCTGGCTCTGTAGAAATTCCAGCTGGAGACCGTGACAGCATCTGAAGTGTCTACACGACCGGTCTGCCAGGATGTTCCGCCGTCTTCTGAGAAGCGAAACGGTAAGGTGGAATCTCGCACCAAAGCTACAATATCTTTTCCATTGGGTGTTGTGAGTTCGATAACCGTCTTAGAGAGAGAGGTAAGATTCCAGCTTCTCCCACCGTCTTCCGTTTTCCACAGATTCTGATACTCCCAGGCGAAAGCGAGATGTTCTGTCACAGGTTCGAATCCTGCAAAGCCGCTAAAAGGTCCCAAGACGGTGTGCCACGCTTTTCCTCCATCCTCAGTACGCAGAGGCGGACGCCACGCAAATGCTACAGTGGCACTCATTATCTTCACATGTTCCTCGGTCGCCGGTGCTTCGGAAAAGAACCAACTGCGTCCTCCGTCTACGGTTCGAAACCAGCTGCCGGAGATTCCCACAAGACCAAACGTTCCCGAAGAATCAAACGCCAATTTCGGTCTAAAACCGAATTTCGCCCGCGAATCACTGAATACGACTTGCCACTTGACATCAGAAGTTATTGGCACGTGCGTTGGGTTGTCTCCGCTCGATACAGGAGATTTGTCGCATCCTCCCCAAATGCTGGGCAGTAGTAAAGCCAGCACCATCAATGCAACGGTGAGCCAAGTATAAGGTCTCGATCGAGCAACCATATCCCCCTCACCTCTGAAGTTCAAGCTCGCGGCCTCCTGCCGAAAGAATAGGTCGCCTGAAGAAGATTATTCCACTGGGTTATAGAATTTTTTCCGTCCCTTGTTATGTTCAAGCTGATGCAATCGCCCTGGTAGAACCAATTCTCGCCAGCCGTGAATCTGGAATTCACATTGATCTGGTCTATGATTTCTTGCACGGTGCAGGCATTCCTACACCCACCCATTCCTGGAGTTGTGTCCCAGAAGTTAATCAGCTGCTGCACCGGCTTATTGTAGTTGCTCTGAATTGCGGCCAGAATGCTGGACATGTGGGAGGCCGTATCATAAAGGCTGCTCCACAGTGATCCCACTCCCAATGAATTGTAATGATAACCCGCGAAGTCGTCCCTTTTGTAAACAGGGATGCTTGAACAGTTCTCCGTGGGAGGGTGACAGCGACGGATAATGTCGGGGGTTGTTGTAGCGATAATGAGCGGCCTGCCGCAGGAATTGGCCACACCTATTGCGAAGTTTACAAGATCTCTGAACTCCGCAATGATGTCACGGTTGATCGCATTATAGATCTGGCTGCTAGTGTCAGACAAGTTATTCAAAGCCTGAACGTACTCCTCAGCAGTCCACTCTTTGCCTGGAGGGGGCATGAGTTCCGCGAGCCCTGCAGTGTAGTCTTCCCACAAAGGACCGCTCGGCCCCTGAACATTAGATCTTTGCTGCGCGAAATAATCCGGCTCGTCGAGGTAAGGTTGACAGATGATTGAACTCAGCACGAGGTTGTTTCCCGTCACCCTATCCATCCCGCCAGCACTCATATACGCAATCCGGTTGGAAACCTTGTCCCGAATCTCTTGAAGGCTCCTGGGAATGTTTGGGTTGCCTACGCCGTAATTTGGATCAACCACAGTGTGGCGGTATTCCTCGTACAGGTACGAAAGACCGAGATCGTAGACAAGTCTCGTGAACCCAATCTGCTGCGCAGTATATGCGTAGTTCAGCGTGGAATCATAGTTATCAGTTTGATCGAAATAGCGTGGGTTCGATCCATCCTGCCACTGTCCCGAACGTTCCGGGTTAGGCACATCCGGGTAGGGCGGTCGGACAAAATCAAATCCCTCGTTCCAAACGTCCTGCAGGTCAGACCTTCTCACTGACCATAATCCCCAAGTGTATAGTAGAGCCATTGTTGTCCTCCTTTCGCAGTTGGTTGCCGGAAAATTTCCCGTGCAAAGTTTTCGACTTTACGTTCAGTTCTTCCAGTCCACCTATTGCCATGAGAACTGTGGAGCTGAAGGGATTCGAACCCTCGACCTTGGCGCTGCCAGCGCCACGCTCTCCCAACTGAGCTACAGCCCCGTGCTTGAGAAAAGTATACACTTTCTATGGGAAAAAAGCAAGCCCGGTCGCCAAGCGTTGCTTCAAAACATTACACTTTGTAAAATAAGGATTGACACGAACAAATTTATGAAACCCCAAAGAAAACAAACGTGCGGAGATTCATGAATAAGCTACGCTTTAGTTTATTTCATTCCTTCTTTGCAGGCATTTTATTTTCGAATTTCGTTTCGTGCAGCGGTGCGAATAACCCAGCGGGAACTGAAACCCCCATTGTCTTTCCAGACAAGAACGTGAGCTATTCACAGTCAATTCAGCCGCTGTTTGATCGAACCTGTGCACTCTCAAATTGCCACGACGACATTACACAGGCAAGTAACCTCAGCCTCACTTCATATAACAGTGCCACAGCACGACCTGGAATTATTATCCCTGGTGATCCTGACCACAGCATTCTTGTGGAGCGAATTGATGGGCGGCTCTCCCCTCGAATGCCTTTATATCGGGATACACTGAATGCCAATCAAATTCATGGGATCCGCCAGTGGATTCTTGAGGGGGCACGAAATAACTAAGACATTTGTCAGCATCAAGCTCTTTGCCTCGATGGACGTCGGTCTAATTTGCCCGAGAAAGGATCTCGAGGATGTCATTTTCCAATCCGCCAGGGCGGGCTGATGGTGACTCGACAATACGCCCAATCTCCTTCCCATCTTTCAAGAAAATGAATGTTGGCACACGCTCAATTCCGTAGACCTCGGGCGTAGCATCTGTCCCCATTTTCTTCCTGTCAACGCCGTAAAGCTCGATCATTGAGAAGGAAAGCTCTGTCTCCTCTGCAATCCTGTAGAACCTTGGGACCTCCCGCCTTGAATCGGGGCACCAGGTTCCAAGAACGATAAGAATGCGCACTCCATCCCATTTCCCTTTGATATTCTGGATAATTTGGGAATCAGGAATATAGGCTTGAAAGTTTTTCTCAAACCAGGGAAAAGCTGGAGTCTTCAGTGCAGAAAGAGGAAATTGCCCAACGATCATCTCAGTCCCTTGCTGATCTTTCCTAACAACGTACCTGCCTAAGGTGGACTTCTCCGAACATCCCATGATTATGAATAGGTTCACTAATAATATCAAGATAAGCTTTCGTCTAACATCATGCATGATTACTCCTCTCCTCGCGTATGCGGTGGCGCTTCTCGTACATCTCTTCCCCACATGAACTTCGTTCGCAGCAAGTCGTAATATGAATGTCTTCTCCGCTTCACTAATTTCACAGTATAAGGGGCTCTGCGCACCTCAATTTGCACAGGTGACTCGTAGATTCGATCGACCTGTCCATCCGCAGTGAAGTGGATATTTCGCCCGGGCATATTCAAGACAACAACGATTCTGCGATCATCCGGGACAACTACAGGACGTGCCATCAGCGTATGGGGTGCTATCGGTGTCAGGACAAATACTGGAGAAGAAGGGACAATGATGGGTCCGCCTCCGGCAAGACTGTATCCAGTCGATCCTGTGGGAGTTGCAATAATCAAGCCATCTCCAGTATATGTGATAAGGTACTCATCGTTGACATAGGTTTCAAGTTGTATCACGCGAAACGAAGGTCCTCGGTGTATGACAATATCATTGAGTCCGTAAAACAACTCGTTCTTCTCTGTCTGGACAGTTGCTTGTAGAACAGTCCGATCTTCGATATTATAATTTTGGGACAAAATTTCATCGACGCATTCACCAAGCTCCTCAACAGAGACTTCTGCTAAGAATCCGAGCTTTCCCAGGTTTACACCGAGCATCGGGATGCCACTGGCTCCTACCCGCCGTGCAGCAGAAAGAATTGTTCCATCGCCGCCAAGAGCAATAACGAGGTCCAGGCTTCCGGGGAACATAACAGAGTCATCGAATTTTTCTATCTCCTGCACATTAACATCACGAGGAATTTGCACAAGCTCTCTCAATGTGCGCTCAAGAACCGCCGTGACATCTTTTCTTTGGAAATGCGACAAGAGTTTCTCAACAGCCGGGAGAAGCTCAGGCTTTGAAAGATTTCCTATGACCCCGATATTCATGGATTTGATTCACCTTTCTGTGCAGGCGATGTCATGCTCGATTTCTGTGAAGCCTCGTCTTTAGCTACCTCGTCAACATAGTTCAAGCGGAGATCTCGTAAGGTTGTCTCAAGGAAACGGAGTTCCTCAGGTGTAAGATTTCCCTTCGTCTTTTGCTCGATCATTTCAAGCATGTCAATTGCTGCACGAGCTTGCTCAAGATTTCTTTCGATCTTGTCTGTGAGAGGATTTTTCACCTTCCCCATATGCTGCATTGCAGCTGCTTGGAAAATCAGCACAAGCTCAACAAAAAGCGCCTCGAATTTCGATGGCTGAGATTCCATAGCTTTTTCTCCATTGCTAATTCTTTGCTACAGCTTTCACAAGAAAGTTATTAATCTGAAGGCTCATTTGCTACCATCAGTTATGCGCTTTCGGCGGAGTTCTCTTAGATTCCGCAAAAGCGAGGGAAGCTTCAGTAAGCTGATTTCTCTATCCCAAATGGTGTAAAAAATTGTTTTCTTGCTGTTACTTCGCTGTAAAGTTCCAGGTTTTTCCCTGAGCGCTTCTGGGACTCATGATACAGATGGTATTGAATTGCAATATTATTCAGCGACTTCATTCGAACACCTGATAACTCAAGCCGATACTGAATGTCAGTATCTTCTCCAATTCCTGGCTCCTCATACCGTTCATCAAATCCATTGATGCTCAACATATCAGCTTTGTGAAGAGAAAAGTTAGATCCAAGTATACCTCGCCTTTTCCGGTTGATGATGCGCCGTAGAAACTGCGATCGAAAATAAAATCCTTGTTCGGCGTCAAATGTTTTTCCAAATATGCTGTCGATGACCAGACTTATTATGTGGGTCTCCAGATAACCCTCCTCAATTTTCTGCGGTGTGAGCTGGCTCGTTAAACTCTCTGACAAATCAACTCTTCGTCCGGTCAAGCAGGTTTTGGGAGCTTTGTTGCTATAATGTTCTCTTACGAACTCTTTGTGTGGAATACAATCGCCATCAATGAAAATCAAATAGTTGCCGGCAGCAACTGTGATTGCTTTGTTTAGTATTTTGTTCTTTCGAAATCCATGGTCCTCTTGCCAGACGTGCATCATCTCAAACGGAACCGCTGCCGAGAGCTTCTCGATTTCCCGAACAGCCTCGCTGGTTGAGCCATCGTCAGCAATTATGACTTCGAAGTCTTGAAATGATTGTCGTTTCAGGCCAGCCACAACCAATCTTAGATAATCAACGCGGTTATAGAACGAAACGATCAGAGACACATCAGGCATTAGCGGTAATTCCGGGATTTGCGATTAAAAACTGGTTTAAATGTTCTCGCTGTCGGAAAGTAACTGCGGACAAAAGGGGAATCAAAAAAGCGAATACAATTGAAAGAGTTGGAGAATTGATAAAGCCTGCGGTCATCGCCGAGAGAACTAAGCCGATGACTGCTAACAATATGCCCATAACTATGTCTCTATAAAATATGTCCTGATTTTGTCTTTGCCGCAAGTATCGAATTGCTTCTCGAATCACAGTGAAAATAATGAGAAGAAATGCTATCAAACCAAAAATGCCACTTTCAAAATATACGTCAAGGAAGTCATTATGCCAACTCGCAACTCCTTTGTCAGATAGCTGGTCGGAATATGGGAAAATTTTCTGAAAAGTTCTGGGACCGAATCCCATCAAAGGCCGCTCCAGAATCAGAGCTTTCGCTCCTTTCAGAATAACATCACGGTCAGAGAGTCCTACCGGCTTTTCGATTCTTTCAGTAACTTCTCCCCTGTTGTTATAAAAAGAAACCGATGACAGAATAATCGTGATAGCAGCTATGAGGATAGCTGGCTTGATCTCGATCTTCCTGAACAAAATAGCAACTCCGAACAGAGCAATGGCAACCGCTATATTGGTTCCCCCTAACGACGTGATTATCCCTGCAAAGATCAATGAGACACTAATGAGCCAGGCTAACGCGTCATATTTTCCATCAGAAGTCCGGCGTTGATGACGAGCTGTCAATGTAGGTTCCCTCGTTTTTCTGTGACGACGGTGGTTGAAGCGCTCTGTGATAATCTCTGAGCTGAGCGAATTGCGTCGACTGCCAGTGCGAGCCCGAGGGTAGACCAGAGAAGCACAGCAACCTCATGGTCGCCGAAATTCCACTCGAAGATCCCATTGATTTGGAACCCGATGAACGCTGCAAGAGCGCCGAGCGCGACCGAACCAGCGAACCAATCCTGTCGCAGGTGGCGAACAATCTTCAGCTCCACGATGAACATCTTAACAAAGAGCGTGACGACAGAAGTGAGACCGACAAGTCCGAGCGTCACAAGAAGCTGCACAAGGTTGTTATGAAGATGCCCGCCCTCAGCGGGCTCCAATGGCGTGGTGTACCGCATGTATACGTCCCGCACATCCGTGTCCCCAATCCCAAGCAAGGGATGGTCTGCGAATATCCTGAGACCCGTCTTCCACATACGGAGCCGTGTAGCGTTGGATGGGTCGGATAGAGACACGATGCTATAGGCTCGTTCGCGGAGTGGCAACGGTGCAAGCAGGAGAAAGAGAATAACACATAACACGATGGCGAGCACGATGTACTTGCTCCGGAAAGCAGCGATGAAGACGGCGCCACCGAGCAAGCCGAGCCATGAGCTCCGAGTGAACGTCAGGAGTAGCGCAGCGAAGTGCGGCAGCACACAGAGAAACGCAGCAACCCGGACACTCGGCGGCGTGTTGGTGTGTAGAATGAACGGGAGCGTGAGAAGGAGAAGCATCATCTCAATGCCCCCAGCGGTCATATAATGCTGGAATATCGACAGGCGACCCAGATGTGCGGCGAAGTAGTCGACGATCTCAAAGATCGTCAGAAGCGTGGTAAAACCAATGAGGGTGCCCAGGAAAGTCATCACTCGCCTCTCGGATGACAAGGTGCTCATCGCAATATACACGTTGCCGATCAGAAGGAGACGTTTCAAGTTCATGAGTGCAGTCGTCTTGTCGAGCGCAAAAGTGGCAGAGAGGACCTCCGCTGCGACATAGGCAAGGAAGAACCAGTCCAGCGGAGTTCCCTTAATATCTCGCCAGCTTCCGCTTGCCACCATCAAAGCTATCCATGCAATGGCAGCGCAGCCAAATGCGATTGAGGACACCGCGATGGAGAATGTAAGACCCAGGACCTCAATAAGAAAGAAAACGAATACGACACTGCGAAGTGTTCGCACCGTCGCCTGTCGCCGCTCGGCAGCGTTGGCGCTCGTGATAAGTCCTCCTATTATGTTTGTGATAAATGACGTTATGCTCTCATCATCCAGGATATCTGCACCTGCAGCGAATCCCGCAAGGCGGGGCCATTGTTATGTTTCACCATCGCCAGCAACAAGAAAAAGGGTATCCTTAAGTCAAATCTGGTTGTGATCATCTCTGGGGTTCTATCCAGCTGCGCATGGAAAGTGAGTTTTTGGAGGAGCTGAGGCTCATAGAGATTGTAGCTTCATCCTTTGCTTCAGGCTTCGACTCGAAACTGTGCTTCGTAGAGCTTGCGATATAGCCCATTCAGTTGCAGCAATTGTTCATGTGTTCCTTGTTCCACAATGTAGCCATCATCGAGAACAACAATTCTGTCCGCGTTTTGCACAGTAGAGAGGCGGTGAGCGATCACAATGGATGTGCGGCCATACATAAGCCTCTCTATGGCTTCCTGAACGAGGAGTTCAGACTCAGTGTCCAGCATTGATGTAGCCTCATCGAGAATAAGGATGGGAGGATTTTTCAAGAGCGCCCGCGCAATTGCCAGGCGTTGGCGTTCCCCACCCGAAAGCCTGACCCCTCGATCTCCGATGATTGTTTCATACCCTTTGGGCATGGCTTCGATGAAGTGGTGAGCATTCGCCGCTTTCGCCGCCTCGATGATCTTTTCGAGCGGGGTATCAAGAACACCGTAGGCAATGTTATTTCTCACCGTATCGTTGAAGAGAATAGTGTCTTGGGTCACAATTCCCATCAGTGACCGGAGAGATGAGATTCGTATCTTCCGTATGTCGATATCGTCGATTTTTATGATACCGGATGTAACATCGTAGAACCGTGGAATTAGGTCGACAAGGGTCGTTTTTCCGACGCCACTGTGGCCCACAATAGCAACAATTTCCCCTTTATGGATAATGAGATTCACATCCTTGAGTATAGGGTCTCTCCCATTGTAAGCGAACGCCACGTGTTCGAAGCGTATTTCGTTCAGGAAGCTTTGCTTTTCCACAGCGTTCGGATGGTCGAAGATCCTTGGTTCTATATCAAGAATATTAAAGACTCGCTCACCAGCAGCAATCCCCTCTTTCACACTATTGAACACCTGACCAAATTGCTTCAAAGGCGGCATGATCTGAAAAACAATACCAAGGTAGAGCATGAATGCTCCCACGCTCATTGAGGATGTTCCAGTAATGATACCCCGGCCGATGAACCATAGCACAAATGTTGCAACAAAAACACCGAGATACTCTGTGATTGGAGCAGCCAGGGCTCTCCGCCGCATCAAGCTGATCAGAGTGCGGGAATATTCATCGTTCTCTCGCTTGAATCGCGCAACTTCAAACTTTTCCATCGCGAAAGCCTTTACGACACGGATCCCCGAGAGTGTCTCATCCAGAATCGCCGTGATGTCAGCGATCTTTTCCTGCGAGCGAATGCTCTTTCGTTTCAGTGAATTGCCAATCCGTGCTAAAACAGCTCCCGTGAGCGGCAAAAGGATTAACACCATCAATGTGAGCTGCCAATCGAACAGAAACAATACGACACTGTATACTATGATCAGCGGCGGATCGCGAAATAGGCTGTTGACCACCGCTATGAGAGATGCATTGATGATTTGAACATCATTGATGATGCGGGAAATTAAGTTCCCCTTTCGTTCCTCTGTGAAGTAGCTCAACGAAAGGCGGTGAAGATGAGTGTATAACTGGAGACGTATGTCGCGTATGATCCCCTGCTCCACCCCTGCCATAAAATACGATTGAAAGTAAGCAAATAAATTCTTCAGCAAAAAACCCACCGCAATGAAAATGCAAAGATATGTAAGAACCGTCAAACGTCCGTAGTGGTTTATGATAGCGCTGAATACTTGCTGAAGCACAGCCTTAATGTCAAATAAAGCCCCCGGATTAGTCGAACCTCCTGCAGGTGAAGATGCTCCCTGGCCAAAAAGAACATCGATGAATGGCATGATAAACCCGACTGAGACGACGCTAAAAAGGACGTAGAACAGCATCATAAAGTTCGCAAGTGCAAGGTCTCGACGTTGTGGCCAGAGATATCGTACGAGTCTCAGAAACGTTTTCATGGAGATGATTTCTCTTGTGGATTTTTTGATTCTTTGTGCTGGAGCTCCCAAGCCTTCATGTAAGTTAATAGATTTGTCATTGCATGAAACGTTGATACCATAAAACCGTGGAACCCTTCCGTGAATCCTCGTCGCAGGAAGAAATGCTGGCAGAAGGCAATGGGAGGGCGAAACAACACATCGATTATTCTAATTCGCTTGCGTTCAGCCTTTTCTTGTGCCTGAAGAGTTGAATATTCATTGATTTTCCTGACTGTTCGCTCGACGGAGGGATGCGTATTATGGATAATAGCGCCTTTCAAATATCCGACGTTCCCTTTCACGATAAACCCCTCATGGACGAGACGATTCGTGACCTGCGTTGCATCACGTCGAAAGAGGCGCAGCTGATAATTAGGATACCATCCACAGGAACGAATCCATTTCCCAAGAAAAAAATTCTTTCGCGGAATGTAGAAGCCTGAATAAGATGTGCCATTGCGGAGTAGCGATGCGATTTCCTCCTGCAGTTCAGGGCTGGCACGCTCATCTGCATCTATGCTGAATACCCACTCATGCGTTGCTTGAGAAAGAGCGAATGCTTTTTGCTGTGCATACCCTTCCCAGGCGTGCACAATGACATGCGGTGTCCACTGTAAGGCAATCTCGCGAGTCTTATCTGCACTCTCTGCATCCACAACGATAATCTCGTCAGCCCATCCCACACTTCGAAGACATTCGGCGATGTTCTGCTCCTCATCTTTTGTGATTATGGTCACGGAGAGCGGAAGTCGATGCGATGACAGAGCTTGTTCAGACATATCCTCACTTCACAACGACGTTGATAAGTTTATTCTTCACAACTACCATACGTACGATCTCCTTGCCTTCGATGTGCCGTCTTACATTTGGATCAGTGAGAACGCGCTCCTTCAGCACAGCTTCGTCTTCATCGACCGGGACAAGGAATTTCGCTCGAATTCTCCCGTTCACCTGGGCAACAACGGTTACTTCCTCTGCAACGATTGCTTTTGTATCGTACCCGGGCCATGATTCCGTGCAAAAGATGCTCTCCTTCTCCCCAATCATCGCATGAAGTTCTTCAGCAAGATGTGGAGCAAAGGGAGAGAGCAATACCACGAATTGCCTGGTAACATAGGAAACAAATTCCGGAGAAATATTCCCATCCTCCAGCAGCGATGAAGTCCCGGACAGTTCGTTGTAAAGCTCCATCAAGGCAGCCACTGCAGTGTTGAATCTGAATGCTTCTAAGTCCTCAGTTACTTTTTTGATAGTTTGGTGAAGCTTACGATAAAGTGGCCGCTCTGTTTCACGAACGGACTCAGACGAGAAGCCAACACGAGGAGCATTTTGCAGGAGAGATTTCCTGGTCGCAACGAAATCATATACACGGTTCAGAAATCGGTGTACACCAACAATGCCTTTATCGCTCCAATCACCCCCTTCATCGTATGGGCCCATGAACATCAGATACATACGAAAGGTATCTGAGCCGTAGCGTTCCACAAATGTATCAGGATTGACAACATTACCGCGTGACTTCGACATTTTCGCACCGCGATTGGTAATAGTTCCCTGGTGCACCAAGCTTGTAAAAGGTTCATCAAACGAGAGCCACCCGGCATCGCGCAATGCTTTTGTTACGAAGCGAGCATACAACAAATGCATGACCGCATGCTCAGCTCCCCCGACGTACTTGTCTACAGGCAACCAGCGGGCGACAAGCTCCCTGTCAAACGGAGCACTGTCCAGATGTGGGGAAAGGTAGCGCAGATAATACCATGAGGAACAGACGAACGTATCCATTGTGTCAACGTCTCTTTTTGCCGGACCTCCGCAGGATGGGCAACGTGTGTTCACGAATTCTGCTGATCGCGCAAGGGGTGACTCACCTGTTGGTTTAAAATCGACATTGTATGGCAAGCTCACAGGCAACTGATTTTCCGGGACAGGAACTTCGCCACACTTAGCGCAATAAACAATGGGAATTGGGGCTCCCCAGTATCGCTGGCGCGATACAAGCCAGTCACGGAGTCGGTAGTACACCTTTCTTTGCCCAACGCCAGATGCCTCGAGATCATCAGTAATACGTTCGATCCCGATCTCTGAGTTTAAGCCTGTGTACTTACCTGAAGCGATCATGATCCCCGGCTCGGTATACGCTTTAGCAAGAGGATCTTCCGCATGCGTCCCCGGTTGAAGAATAACCTTTCTGATCGGGAGGTGATACTTCGTAGCAAATTCAAAGTCACGCTCATCGTGAGCAGGAACCGCCATCACAGCCCCTGTTCCATACCTGGCTAAGACGTAATCGGCAATCCATATTGAAACTTCTTCACCATTGGCAGGATTGATCGCATATGAACCGGTGAATACGCCGGTCTTCTCACGTTCGGTGAACGTGCGTTCAATTTCCGTTTCATGTGACACCATTTCGATATAAGCATCGACGGCTTCTCGCTGCTCTGGAGAGGTGATCTTCTGAACTAATGGATGTTCAGGAGCAAGAACTACATAGGTGACGCCGAACAATGTGTCGGGACGTGTTGTGAAAACTTTGAATTCGTCGCCTGTATCTTTAACCTTGAATGCTATCTCTACACCGTTACTTTTGCCAATCCAGTTTCGTTGCATCGTTATCGTTTTTGCAGGCCAGTCAAGTTTATCCAGATCCTGGAGTAGCTCTTCCGCATAGGCCGTGATTCGGAAAAACCATTGCGTCATTGTCTTTTGAACAACAAAGGTTCCGCATCGTTCGCATGCTCCATCGACTACCTGTTCGTTTGCAAGTACAGTTTGACAGCTCGGGCACCAATTCACAGGAGCTTCCGCACGATAGGCAAGTCCATTCTTGTAAAGCTGAAGAAAAACCCACTGCGTCCACTTGTAATACTCCGGGGCTGAGGTATTAACTTCGTAGTCAAAGTCGTACATAGCCCCTATCGACTTGAGTTGCTTACGGATATGGTCGATATTGGAATTTGTGCTGTCCTGTGGGTGCACGCCGGTCTTGATGGCATAATTCTCGGCTGGCAATCCGAAGGCATCGTAACCGATCGGCTCGAAGACGTTAAACCCTTGCAATTTCTTAAAGCGAGCCCAGGTGTCAGTGGGACCGTAGTTATACCAATGTCCAATATGAAGTTTGTCCCCCGAGGGATACAGGAACATTACAAGGGTGTACAATTTCCGTTCTGCTTTTGAGAGGTCGACTTTATTAACCCCATTCTCTTCCCAATACTTCTGCCACCTGTGTTCAATTTCCTTAAACGGATACTTCATTTGATTAGTATTGCTCCTTGTGGTACCACAAGTTCAACACAAGACCTGTACAAGAAATTAATTTATCTATTTCTTGTTCGAGAATCAACGAGGATTAAGAGAAGGAGGTCACGAGGGCACTCACACAGCCTTCAGGACAACCATTGTAGCGTCGTCATTTTGCGGGACCCCGCTGGAAAATTCAACTACGCGATGGCGGATCTCTTTAACAATTTCCGAGGCGGAGAGATTTCTTGCTTTCCCAATGGTCTCAAGTAATCGCGCTTCTCCAAACTCTTCATGATCCATTGAGACTGCTTCCGTTACCCCGTCTGTGAAGATAAGAAGTACATCATCCCTGCCAAATGGAATTTCTCCAAGCTCGTAGCAGACATTATCCCCTATCACACCTAACAGTGGTCCGCCTATGCTGAGACGCTCAACAGCTCCACTTGACCGTAGGAGGAAGGGGGGATTATGCCCGGCATTCACATACTGAAATAGTTCATGTTGAGGATCCACAATGCCCCAGAAGAATGTTATAAAGCGATCTACGGGGGTGTTGCTGAAAATTACCGCGTTGAGTCGCTCGGTCGCACGGACTAAGTCAAGCGAGGGATCCACTATTGTGTGAACTGCAGCCTGAAGATTTGCCATAAGGAGTGCGGCAGGAATGCCTTTCCCGGATACGTCTCCGATGGCGACTAATAGGCGTTGGTCATCTATACGAATCACGTCGAAGTAATCCCCACCAATCTGTGCGGATGGGAAACAGCGCGCCTCAATTTCGATATGTGGAATTTGCGGAAATGCAGCAGGTAAAAGCTGCTGTTGAATAGAGTGAGCTATGGCAAGCTCATCCTCAAGTCTGCGTCGCTCAAGAGCTTCTTCAAAAAGGCGGCTGTTCTCAAACGCCATTGCTGCATTATCTGCAAGTGTCATGACGGATGCTATATCTTCACGGTCAAATGATTCACCGGGAGTCTTGGCAAGATAAAGTATACCATGCACCGTGTCGTGAACACGAAGTGGTACTGCAAGCAGCGAGTGACGCGGTTTCAACACGTTGTCGATGTAGTTTCTAAACCATTTTTTGCTCAGCACCTCAGGTTTTTCTCCCTGCAGCGCCAAACTCTTATTCAGCAACACCTCATTTCGAAGCTCATCAAAAGGTAAAGCCGCAGAATTGATTTCTGTGTCATTTGCAGCCTCGGATAGTCTCTCCTTTCTTGAGGGTCTTAGTCCATCCATTTTCTCTGACTCGGGGAGAAGCTCAAGCCAGCAACCGCGCGCGTCGGTGATTTCTTTTGCGAGCTTCATAACGGACTGAGCCAATTGATCACGGTCAAATATTTGTGTTGAAATGTGTCCGAAGTCTCTGAGCGAGGATATCTGCGCCACTCGACGCTCATAGATCTCAGAAGTAGGAAGGTGAAAAAGGGTCGATGCGAATGCGAAAAAGAAATATACAATTCCTACAATCGCAACGGGTGAAATGAATGCGCTGATGCAAGCGGAAAAATAACTGACCGATCGGGCAGTGAATGAATCCCCTGAAAGAGGCACACGCAAACCGATAAACAGAAGCATGAGAAAAAATTCGGATGCGAGAGCTATGAGCTTTTGCTTGCGATGCAGTTCAATAATCCATGGCGATCGAAATGAAAGTATAGTCCCTACAGTAATAGCAATTGCCTCAAGAATAACTTGTATCGTGCTCTGATGAGCAGGTGCACTTCCAATTCGGCTGAGCGAATTGACAACAAGTACAACAATTAGACCGGTCACCATGAATTTCGTCGATTTACTTGCGCGTATAAGCAACAGGGCACGAAAGCATAGCAACGAAACGATTGACGCAACCGTAACTGCGGCTCCGATTGCCACTGCCATGAACACCTCGTTGTACGTGCGAGGCACATACCATCCATTGACGATATCAAAGTGCTCTCCGGGAAAAAAGAGAAGGGTGGCTATAAGCATTGCGACCACGGCAACCAGAGTGACGGTCAGCAGTAGCAGCAGGCGAAGGGGTGTCTCTCGTCGCTCGTAGATAAGTTCGTCGATGAAAGGGAGCAAGAGAATTGCAATTCCAATGGAAAGAGCATCGGCGATGATATTAGCGCCGAAGAGCGTTGGGGCGATGCTTTTTCTGGCAAGATCAACGAGGAGAATCAGTATTAAGAGAGCCCCTGCGCCGAGAAGCGCAATTCTTCTTAGCCAGTTTTCTCTATGTTCAGTGTTTGCTAACACCGATACAGCACTTCTGGATGAGGCGTTTCCTTTAGTGGTTTCTACAGGGTGTTCGAGAGATGTTCCATCTTTGTTTCATTTTGCAATGAAAAAGCCGCCTGCCGGCGGCTTTTACTTTTGTAGTTCAACTAAGCTTCCAACTCGCCGAGGTAGAAATCGACGCGGCGAGCCTCTCTTGCTCGAGGATAATCATGTTTCAATTTCCGAAAGAGCTCAATTGCCTTTTCTTTCTCTCCTGCTTGCTTGTAATCGAGTGCGGCATTCAGCATGTACTCAGCTGCACGAGTTCCATGAGGATCAACGGCTACAGCTTTCAGGAAGTATTCAGCTGCAGTGCGGAAATCTTTTTTCGCCTCGTAGCAGCCGGCAATCCCTGCTTTTGCAGCAGACTCAAGAATTTTTCCAGGGGCATCGAATTCTTTGTAATACTTCAGTGCTTTATCATAGTCTCCAAGGTAGAAATAGCAATTAGCAGCATAGAATGTTGCCAGTTCACCTGAGGCAGTCCCACCGTAATTGTCAACAATGCGCTGGAGACCCACCACATTTTGCTCAGGTATACCATTCAACGCGAGGCGATAGTCCCCACGGTCGTAAATCTGGATGATCTGACCGAGAGCAGTTGCAGCTCGTTGGTCAGCGTTTCGCCGATTATTCGTGTATATCACAATAGCGATGACAACGAGAGCAATTCCTGCAATTCCCCATGCAATATACCGCTTGTACTTGTCGTAGAATTCCAGTGCCTTGAAGTAGTTCGTTACAAGCGCATCTTGTTTCAACTCGCGTTTTGTGATCTTTTTTCTTGGTTTCAGCATACGGTTCCTCTCCAATGTTCAGGCATTCTTGTACGCCCGGCGCGATTCGAACGCGCGACCTACAGCTCCGGAGGCTGTCGCTCTATCCAGCTGAGCTACGGGCGCAAGAGATAAGTCCGATTAGGCACATTGTTCAATATATAAAACTGCGTGAGTTAAATCAACGAGCTAATCATCATCTTAAAATGATCAAAAGGACTGTAGCAAGGTGACGAATCAGAATAAGTACGAGCGTGCTTCTCTGTGCATGCATCCTTATATTACATTGAAGCAGAGATGGCGAACATTGGAGAGTATCTTATGCGTCGAAGGAAGAATCCACAAGGCTTGTCGCGATCAGAGGGGCAAAGCCAGGTTATAATCCGGTACGCTACTTCCAGGGATCTACAGCGGATAGTTGAAATAAGCGAGGAGACCCGTGAGCTGGAAAATTACACGGGGCAAGTAATGAGCGCAAGTGATTTTGCTGAGTTTTTAGACCGCAGCCCGTCTCGAAAGGGGTGGGCTTTCTTAATTGTCGCTGAAGTGGATGGGAATGTTGTTGGGTATATCACTGGTTACAAAGGGAAACGATATTTTTATCTTCCCTACGGTGCTGTTGATAAGCGGTATCGTCGAAAAGGTATCGCGACAGCGCTTATGCAATATGTTGAGAAACTTGCGCTGAAGGAGCGAAAGAAGTACGTCTTTTATTCTGTCTTCACATCAAATAAGGCTATGAAGCGCTTCTCACGCAAGTTGGGATTCCGTCCCGGCAGAACGCTGGTTCAATACGCCAAGGTACTTCGTTGAACCGTGCTCCAGAAGAACCGTGTGGCGGTAAGAGTGCGTTATCCGTTAGCCGAATTCTTGTGATTTGTCGAGTAAGAGGCGGCAACGTCTCTCAAGTAATTCTTCAATCCCTGTGGATCTTTGCAAATCACATAAGCCCATCGCCCGAACTCGCCATGATGATTGATCGCGCTGACCCAGCGGCGAGCGGCGGCTTCTTTCTGGCGGTCTTGTTCGCTCTCGAAACCTTTTATCTCAAGTATCAGGGTGATGGTTGCCCCACCGCCGCCATGCAGGCGGATTAGATAGTCGGGGCGATATTCATGCCGCATGCCCTGCCATTCGTAGGGAATGGTGAAGTCCAAATGGTCATTGCGAGCGTAGGCAATTACTTCTGGCATCCGCTCGAGCTGATATGCTACGCTGTGCTCCCATTGGGGTGCGTCGAGTACAGCGTGGCTGATGTGGCTTTTAGTTGTGCCCATGCAGGGACGCACGGTGCGGAAGAGAACCTCAGAAGTGGAGCCAATGGGGCGAGAGCGCTCAATCACGGGCAGAATCGGCGGCTCACCGGCTTGCATATCCGGCTCAATCGCCTCGGTCAATCGCTCAATGATTCGCTGTTTGTACTTCAGCAGAGCAACTTCTTCCAGTGGGACATCCCCTTCTACACGCACGCGCTCTTCAACATAACGCCACACTGCGTCGAGCACCTGGGGAAAGAGAACGTGCCGCGCGCTCCAGTGCTCCTGCTTCTCCTTGAGCGTGCGGGTGAGTTCCGCTGCTATTTCGTAAACCGTTGCCTGCAGGCGCTTCTCTCGATGGAACGGATTGCGATCGTGCACCACCTCAGGACCTGGACCCAGCCGGTCGGGCCGCCCGATACGATACCCAGCGGCTGGCTTGGCGACTACTTCTGTCGGTTCGCTAGTGGGATCCAGCATGAGATAAGGCACTGCTTCCCAATTGACTCGAATCCGCTGACGCACGTCAAAGACGTAGCCCTCTACACGCGGGAAGGTGATCTCCAGATGCTTGCGCTCAGGGAGCGCCCGCACAAGCGTGGAGACCTTCATGACCTCGGTCCTGCTCACGGGCTTCTTCTTCACTGGTATGACCTCGAAAGGCACACCGTAGACATCCACGTACTCGGTCTCAGAAAAGTCGTCATAGTTAAGCCGTCTCAGACCGCGGCCTACCACTTGCTCACAGAGGAGTTGTGATGTAAATGCTCGCAATCCGAGAATCTGCGTCACGTTCTGGGCGTCCCAACCCTCGTTGAGCATCCCGACCGATACCACGCACCGGATGTGTTTGCCGGGAGGGTCGCCTTCGCCCTCCCATTCGAGCTTGCCAATGGTGTCCACGACCTTCCGAAGGCGCTCTGCAGCCTCAGCCTTCGTCTCGATCTCGCTGGCTGTTTCGGCTTCAGCAAGCAGTTTAGTGTCGATTCGGAATGTGACTTCCCCATTTGGGCCGTTGGCGAGTTCCGGTAGGACGTTGCCCCGGGCGATGTGCTCGTGAACGAGCTTCGACAGTTCTGTGTTGTCGCACACGGCTATCATGACGGGAGGCACAGATGACCCGGTGAGCTGGAATTGCTCAAAGGTCTTCTTCCATTCGGAAGCCAGCGTAGCCAGCGCTCCTTCCGCTTCCCGGAGCACTGATTCAGGCTTTGCACGACGGCGGGGGGTCTGCCGTTCGGAGGCGGGCAGCGACTGGTTGATAGCCTCCCACAAGCGGAAGTACTTCGGGATAACTGCCCCGGTGTTGTCGTCGACCGGCACGCGCGGGATCTTCACGATGCCCGACTCGATGGCATCCACCAGGCCGAAATCCGAGATGATCCACGGGAAGGGGGCGCCTTCCTCGTAGCCACTTCCTTTGATGTAAAAGGGCGTCGCAGAAAAGTCGGCGCAGAAGTTGATGCCCCGGGTGGCTGCGATGCGATCCAGCCCGCTCACCCATACCGTGGCCTCCTCGCGCTCCGCGATCTCGTCGGCGGAAAGTTGGGCCTTTACATCTTCCGGCAACGGCGCTGGACGATACGCATGGTGTGCCTCGTCATTGACCACGAGGATGTTCTGTTTGCTGGCAAGCTCCTTCAGCACCCGCCGGGAGAACGCGGCGTTGCTTTCCGCGCCTCGCTGCACCACACTTCTTGAGCGGCTGTCATCCTGCGGCTGGAACAGATGCCAGTTGGTGACTTCGAATTTACCTTGCTGCAGCCGTTCGAACAGCCCGCGGGGCACCAGGTCGAACTTCTCGTAGTAGTTGCCGGACTTCCACGGGAGAAGCACTTGCAGACGCTCGCGGATGGTCAGGTTTGGGCAGACGAGGAGCACGGCGTCAGAGAATCGCCGGTCCTGCGGATTCGCCAGCTTGTTGAGAACCTGCCAGGCGATGACCATGCCCATGACGACCGTCTTGCCGCTGCCGGTCGCCATCTTGGAGGCGTAGCGGGTTAGGCCATTGTCTTTGGGGATCGCGATCCCCTGCTTTTCCGCCGGCAAGGCTTCCACCAGCCAGATGAGGGTCTCAGCCGCTTCGCGCTGGCAGAAGAAGAGCTTGCGCTCCCGTTCAGGGTTGTTCCAATGGTTGAGCAACTGCCGGGTGATCGGCGTGACGCCGGTATAGCCTCGTTCTCGCCATCCTTTGACTCGTTCTCGAACGGTGTTGACCAAATCCAGTGGGACGAATTCTTCCTCGAGGATTGCCATCTGCGGGCCCCGCGTCCGAGCCTTCAAGTAATAGCCAGCTGGCCGACGCCCTTCCTTTAATACCGGCTGCCCTTCTTCATAAGCCCACCAACGAGTGGGTTCCTCAAACGGCGAGTTAATGATGGGGTTGTCAACGAGCATTGGACCGTTCCCTCCGCATAAAATTGTTCATCCATTTATCGAAGGGACCCGCCCCTTCCCGATAGGGGTTTTCCGAGTCCATCGCCCAGTGCATTGGGTCGGTTAGAATGTATTCACGGATGCGGTTGAGGGATTCCTCGTTACGGATGATATGTTCGTAATAATTGCGTTGCCACAGGCGACCACGAAACGGTTCCCACCCCAATTGTTTCGCACCGTCGGTGTAACGTCTGGTCGTCATGGTTTTGAACCGATGTACCACATCCGGCAACCCCAATGTAGGGGCAACCCCCTGTGGTTGCCCAGGGTAGGCACGGGGACCTACCCCTACAGGTGGTTGCCCTGCATTGGGGCAGACACGGGGGTCTGCCCCTACGAGGATCATGATACCGTGAATATGGTTGGGCATGACAACAAATGCATCTATGGCTATACCTGGATAATGATTAGGCAATTCGTTCCAAACATCGTGCACCATCCGTCCCGCATCGTTCAACTGTATTTCGCCCTCCACCGCATCTCCAAAGAGGCAGGCACGGTCCTGGGTGCAAATGGTAACAAAATACGCCCCTGGCTGATGGTAATCATAACCTTTCAGCCGAATGCTGCGACGATGATGACGTTCGGGATCAAACCTCATCGGTATTGCGCTCCATCCACATTCACCACACGCACACCCCCGAAAGTCAATTCCCAACTGCGCGTCCTCATGAGCCCACTGGCTCGCAGGCTCTTCAAAGGGTGAGTTGAGGATGGGGTTGTCAACGAGCATAGAGACGCCTACCTTAGCAGTAACAGTGTGGACAAAGGCATGGGTATAATGCGGCGGTCTTCGATCTGGACGTCGTCGGTTAGCGTGATCAGCAGACCAAAGGGGGCGTTGTAAACGGTTTTCTCGATGAAAGCACGCAGGCCCAGAGTGTCGCGATGGGGATCAATGCGAAAGCGATATTTGACCTCAATGGGGATTCTATGCTCGCCTACCGTCACCACGAAATCCACTTCGGGCTCGGCGCCGCGCTCAGGAAACCACGCCAGATCAAGCCTTGGAATGCTGCCCAGGTAATAACCTGCGACGCTTTCGGCCAGATGACCAGCTATATCGCTCAGATGGGACTGGCTAAGCGCAGCCGGAACAAGTGGGACGACTTCCTGTAGCCAGCTTGCGCGCAATCCGTGATCACAGAGGGCAATTTTGGGACTGCCTTTCTTTCGTTTCAGCCGAATCTCCAGAGGAGGTATCAGCCGGATCAGCAGGGTGTCGTTCAAAAATCGCAGATAAGCCAGTACTCGTTGCCAGCCAATGTTTGCTGCCAGGGCATGACGGAGTTCCTGAATGAAGACAGCCTGTCCAGGAGCCTGCCCGGCGTAGCGGCAGCACAGCCGAAACAGCTCTTCCAGCAGCCCAGCATCGCGTTTGCGTCCCCGTTCCCCCAGGCGCAGGTCGTGCTGAATCACGCGACGGATGATCGTTTCGTTGAGCTGATCGGCGATCTCTTCCCAGGGGACGTCGGTTCTGGCCTGTGCTATCGGATATCCGCCGCGTTCTGAAAAAGCTTCAAAAGCCCGCTCACGTAGCTCTCTGTTTTCCCTGCCGAGGTTGACCAGCTCCTGCCAGAATTCTTTTCGCAGCATTTCTCTTAGCCCGTTGGATGATGGCAGGACAGGGATTTCTCCAAAGTTTCGTATCCCTGCAATCTCTCGCAGGGTCAGAGTGCCCAGTTCAAGGGTGGTGATCCGGCCGGCCAGGCTATCCCGGCCATATTCAATGCGCAGCGCAGAGCTTCCTGTCAGGAGCACCCGCACTTCGTGATGGTCAACCAGCGATTTGACTTGAGGCGCCCAATCGGGTAGGTTTTGCACTTCGTCAAAGAAGAGATAGACGGGCTTTCCATCTCTGGCTGACTCATTAAATGTCTTTTTCAAAACTCGATTTTCAAACCAACGGGAAAGAGTGAGAATCGGAGTGGCTATGCCTTTCAAGGAAGGGATTTCATCAAATTGAACGCGAAAGATGCGCTCTGGCCTTATGCCCTCCTCTTCCAGCAGGTGTTGGATGATTTGCTGCTGCAAAGTGGTTTTGCCGACCTGTCGAGGGCCACGCAATACTGTCACTGGCGCCAGGCCGCCCTTCAATCGCTGCAAGGTCTGATTGAATAGCCAACGCCTGTACTGCGGTAGCCGGGGCGTCGGTTTCCCTTTCCACCAGGGGTTGGTATCGAACAGGAAATCTTCCGTCTCCTGGGGCAATCGCAATCCGAATAACCTCTCTTCAAGAGGGGTGCTTTTCATGGCCTTTTCCCATCAAGATAATCGGATGTCTTTACAATCGGCACCACCCTCATCACCTCATTCCCCCGAAAATCAATCACCTTTACTGCAATGCGCTGGTGCCCACCGGGCTGGAACGGAAACGACACCGTGCCTCGCATCCGGTCGAAGGCGTCAGGGTCAATCTGTGCTTTCAGCGCTCGCTGGAGCTTCTCCCAGGCATCGGCGTCGCCGGGGAAAAAGGCTTGGCAGATGTGGAAGGTCATGCCGTCGTAGTCGGTGTCCAAAAACCATGCGGCCAGATCTTCGCCTCGGCTGCTATGCACCTCGCCCGTGACCGGATCGTAAATGTCCACGCCGCGCAGCTCCACACGGCAAGTGCCGTCCTTCTGCTTCTGCACCCGCACATCCGGTTGGCCGAAGACGGTGAAAATCTGGCTTGCCCGCGTGGTCTTGAGCAGGTCGCCCACCAGCACATCCGGGGCAATGTTCGCGAAATGGACGCTGAAATCGGCAAAACGAATCTCCTGCGTCAGTGCTTGTGCTGCCGCTTCGATCGCAAAGCCAGCAAGGAGAAGCATGTCATAGCCCGCTCGGCGCGCTGTGCGAATCGCCTCATCTGTCTGAACACCTGTGATGGGTCCATGCTGCGGACCGAAGCTGATGGCGACGCGCAACACATTCCCATTCTGCCGGGCTTCGGCCTCGGCATGCAGATACCCCAGGTTGAGCGCGCGGATGTTCGCCAGCTCTAACGTCTTGCCGCCGGGGAAGAGCACGCCGCCCTGCTGTTTGAGCAGGTTGATCATCGTCGTCAGATAGTCGCCAGCCCGGTCGCTGATGCGTCCTGGTTCGGTGGTAGGAGGATAGACACGGGGGTCTACCCCTACGGAATCCTCAAACTGTGGGATTGGCACTCGGGTCGGGTCTTCGGCGGCTGGAACGGGAATGGCTTCCACGGTGAAAGGCCCAGACACACGGACGACCCCGCGCACGACTTTCGGGCGGTCGTACAGCACTTCTTGTGGTGCATTCCGCTGGATGCTCTCGTCAATCTCCTGGCGCTTTTTGCGCTTCAGCTCCCAGAAGCGGCGCAAGGCATCCTTTGCTTCGTCCGACCAGTCCTCTGCCGGCGTAGGCTCGGGGATTTCGTTCAATTCCCAGCGGTGACCGGTGCGCTGATAGACCAGCTCCAGCAAACGCCTAGCTTCTTCCTGATCTTCCGCTCGCAGACTGTCTTTCAGTCTTCGCAGTCGCCAGTAAGCTTGCTTTGCCTCCTCAGGCCAGACGGGATGTGGCACCTCCAGTGGCACTTCCCATTCCTTCCAGTCCTTGCCCAGCGCCCGATTCAGGTCGGCCAGCGCTTGGTCAATCTGCGGCTGGTGTTTGGCGGCGATGGCGTCAATCTCGGTGTTCTTGGCGATGGATTCCAGCGTGATGTGCGGCACGGTCTCGTAGTTGAAGCCGCCAGCAGGACCGCGTTCGGGCTCGCGCAGTTCGTAGTAATCGAACTTTGCCGTCATCAGCCGCTGCCGGGCGATTGCCAACGCCACGC
>Ga0207433_10005194_pt1 | contig 23443 bp, 14 predicted proteins | sample YelNatPaOPGAMG01_FD_187559 | JGI IMG/M metagenome (GOLD analysis project Ga0207433, IMG submission 187559) | Hot spring thermophilic microbial communities from Obsidian Pool, Yellowstone National Park, USA - OP-RAMG-01 (SPAdes) (version 3) | ecosystem: Environmental > Aquatic > Thermal springs... | reverse complement strand
GTTTACTTACTCCCAATTTTAACGCCCTTCTTAATCCTATCCAAGGGTTGTTGCGTAAGCCTCGCCTACTTTTGACTGTAAATTCTCTGCATGACTTTTTCTCAACCGTTTTTTACGAAAAAATCAGTGGTATACCTGCTTCTTAATACTTATGGGTAATGGACAGCCGCAGGGTAGAGGAAATTTTTTCCAATCCGCAATCAGCAACCGGCAATCGGCAATGTAGTTATTGAATCTACCAAATCTTCCAAATTTCCTAATTTCCTGATTGCCTAATTGACTATTTTTTTAATCTCTTAAATCCTGCAAATTTGGCAATCTGAAAATCTTACAAATTTAAAATGATTTTGCGAAGCAATCTTGCTTTTATTTACGCTTGCTTTCAAGCGTTTTTAACAGCAAGATTACTTCGTTTGGCTCATAAACCCTTATCTTATTTTCTCTTCTTCGCTTTTCGCCAAACTCGTAACAATATTACACATTTCACATTTTTAATATTTTATTCAACCCACAACCAGTAATCAGCAATCTCTTTATAAACCATAATCCGCAAATCGTAAATTGCACTTTTTTTAATTGACACAACATATTTTATTAAATATAATACTATAAACGTTTAAATAATTTTAAACAGGAGGTAAAAATGTCAAAGAAATTATTTTTATTATGTTCCGTTTTTATTCTTATTTTTTCCATAACACTAAATGCAAAAATAGGTTTTGATTTACGGGGTGGAGCGCAAATGTTCAATCCAGCAGAATTTAATACTGATTTTGTAAATGTATTTGTAAATTCTCCATCATACAGCGCATTACCTGATGATAAAGTAAAAGTAGATGACATTAATTCTTTATTATTAGATGCTGGTTTATTATTGAAAATTTATGTCACTGATAGTATTTCTTTAAACTTAAATGCAAAACTCCTTGCAAATGAAACAGACAATATAATAAACATTGATGACATTGATTGTCTTTATTCACATCTTGTTTTAACTGTAGGATATTTTGGACTTGGAGCTTCTTATAATTATGAAATAACCAAAAATTTTATAATTGCATTAAATGCAAGCGGTGGCTTGTTTGTAAATTTTTCAAGTTTCTGGGAAGTTGGCGCATTTGATGACCCTGGCGCTGAAACAAAACTAACAGGACTCGGTATTCCATTAGGCCAGAGTGTATTTGACATAACCGATATGTTTTTCGGTGGTGACATAGAAGTGAATTTGCAATATCTTTTTACAGAAAGTGCAGGTATTTCATTATTTGGCGGTTACAGAATAGCAAATTATGCCCTTACCTATCCTGATACAGGTTTGTTTGGACAGGAAGTTGGTGGAGAAAAAATAATGAAAGCTCAGTCCATTGACTTTTCTGGTCCTTATTTTGGAGCAGGTCTTGTATTTTATATCGGCGCTGAAACAAAACCAGCAGCAGCCGGTGCTGCACAAGCAGGTGAAATATCAAAATATGAAAAATATGGCGATTATTATTTCAAACAAAAAAATTATGATTATGCTATGAAATATTATTCTGCTGCTTTAAAATCCTCTCCTAATACAGGGCTTTATAAAAAACTTGGATTAACATATTATTATTTAAAAAATACTGAAAAAGCAATTGAGTATTTGAAAAAATATATTGAATTAAATCCAAATGATGCTCAGTATAAAAAATGGCTTGAAAAAATAGCAAAATAAAACAACAAAAAAAGAAAAGCCGGTGGATTTTATTCACCGGCTTTTTTTTATTATTTCTTTTTGTTCTTCTTTTGCTTTTTGATTTTTTTCCACGAATATTTTTTTACCTGTCCAAGGATTTTTCTCTGTCCAGTACATTACAGATGACCAGGTTCCGGGAGTTGGTGTAAAAATTTGAATCTGTTCTGGAGTAAATCTTATTTCTTTTTTTATAAATTCCTTTAAATTAATCATATCTTTTTTTGTACATCCGGGATATGCAGCAATGAAATAATAAGTTAAAAACTGTTTTTTACCTTTTCTCTTATTTTTTTCAAAATACTTTTTTATAAACTGAATTAATTCCCTTTTACCAGTTTTACCCATTAAATTTAAAACATTTTGTTCTGTATGTTCAGGCGCTATTTTTAGTTGTCCTGATATATGATTTTCTATGATTTCATCAAGAAACTTATCTCCATATTCTTTATCATTAATAACAAGGTCATATCTTATACCTGACCCGATAAAAATCTTTTTCACACCTTTTATATTTCTGAGCTCTTTTAATAATTGTATATGTGCAAAATGCGAGTTATTTAAATTATTACAAATTTCAGGAAAAACACAACGTTTTTTCAAACAATGGCTGTTTTTAAATTTTTTACATCCCATTTCATACATATTTGCAGTAGGTCCGCCAATATCATATATTATCCCCTTGAAATCAGGTAACTTAATCATTTTTTCAATTTCTTTTATTATTGATTCTTTGCTTCTGCTGATAACTATATTACCCTGATGAACATTTATAGCACAAAAATTACATTCCCCAAAACATCCCCTATGAGAAATTATTGAAAATTTTATTGTATCAAGTGCTTTTATTTTGCCAATTGCTTTATAGTAAGGATGAGCATCATATTCATAATCAAAATTATGTATTTTATCAAGTTCATAAGTTGTAAGTAAATCCTGCGGTGGATTTTGCACCAGATATCTTGTATCCTGTTTTTGAACCAAGCCATTTGATTTCTCAGGCACATTATTTTCATAAAAAATTTCAAATGACTTTATGAATTTATCTTTATCTTTTTTTACTTCCTCATAAGAAGGCAATTCAATAAAATCCTGTGGTTTTTCTTTCGATATATAACAAAGTCCTTTTATTTTTTTTATTTCTTCAATATGATTTTTCTTTAATTTATTTGCAAATTCTAAAATGGTCTTTTCAGCCATACCATAAATCAAATAATCTGCCTTTGCATCAAATAAAATCGACCGCCTTATTTTATTATCCCAGTAATCAAAATGAGCAATTCTACGCAATGATGCTTCAAGTCCGCCTATTACAATTGGTTTTGTGTTTTTAAAATATTTTCGTATTTCATTGCAATACACAATTGTTGCCCTGTCTGGCCTCTTATTATTTATTCCCCCTGGAGTTAAATCATCCATACGTCTTGGTTTATTAGTGGGGGTGTAATTTGAAACCATAGAATCCATACAGCCAGCTGTAACACCCCAAAATAATTCCGGCTCACCAAGACGGGTTATATCAGGAATATTTAAATTGGGTTGTGCAACTATTCCAACTTTAAAGCCTGCATCAATTAATAAATGGCCAATAATGGCTGTGCCAAAATAAGGGCTATCAATATAAGTGTCACCTGAAATTAAAATTATATCACAGGATTGCCACCCAAATTTTTTCATTTCTTCTTTTGTTGTTGGAATAAACATAAAACCTCTTAAAAATAATTTACATTTTACGATTTACAATTGTGGATTTAAACAAATAGCATAAAAAACATAAATATAAAAATTATATAAATATTATTTTTTTTCTTTTTGCTTTAATATTTCATCCCATTTCTTCTTTGCATCTGCTATCATTCCATCACGTTCTTCTGGTGTTAATTTATTCCACCATTCTATTGTTGATTCCTTTATTTCTTCTTTTGTATCATCAGGTATAAAAGTCCATTTATTCTGGACAATTGTAACCACATCTTCCTTTGCTTCAAGTGAAAGGCCAAGCCACCATCTTTTGGCAGCTAAAATAGTTTCTTTTTTTTCAGTTGTATCAAGTGCAGCCCACCATTTTTCAATTCCCTTTAAAAATTTCTTTCTTCCCTTTTCACCCATTGCAATCCATTTTTCCTGTAGTTTATCAATTAATTTTCTCTGTTCATCAACATTTGTTTCTTTCCACCATGATTTAATTGCATTGTATATTTCTTCCCTTTCTTCTTTTGTCATTTTTTTCCATCTGTTTTTTGTTTTATTTATAACTTTTATCTGTTCTTTTTCTGTTAAACCATTCCACCAGTCCTTTATATCATCTATAAATTTCTCTTTTTCCTGTATTGGCATTTTTGTCCACTGGTCTTTTAGCATTTTTAATGTCTTCTTTTTTTGCTCGTTATCCATTGATTCCCAGATTATAGCCAGTGATTCATAGGTCATCATCTGCGGAGTTGTTTTTTCAAAATCAAATGTAAATTCTTCATTACTTATGTTTTGCATTTGTTTTTGGTCTTGTCCAAAACAAAAAATAACAGCATTAAATAATAACAATAAAATCAACAATTTTTTCATATACTCACTCTCCTTATTTTTAAATTAGACGTTTTATATAATATTTTATATGACATAAAAAGTCAAGGAATAGTATTATAAACTTATTTTATAATAAAGAATTTAATATATAATTTTCATCATTTTATCTTCTATTTGATTATAGTAACGCCTCAGTTATAGGTAGTGATAATAAAAATTGAAAATCCCTCTTAATCTCCCTTTAGAAACTGTCCATTACCCATATCTCTATCTATATAAATAATAAGAAGCAGGTATATCCTGATTTTTGAGGAAAATTACGGGTAATTCGTAGTGTTGTCTAGTTTACTTACTCCCAATTTTAACGCCCTTCTTAATCCTATCTAAGGGTTGTTGCGTAAGCCTCGTCTACCTTTGACTGCAAACTCTTTGTCCGACTTTTCCTCAACCGTTTTTTACGAAAAATAAAGCGGTATACCTGCTTCTTGATACTTATGGTTAATGGTGATCTTTAGAAAAGGGAGAAAAAAAATGAAAATTTTTTTAATTCCCCTCTTTTAAAGTGCCGTGATGAACGAAGTGAATTTTACGGCAAGTAAGGAGGGGTAGGGGAGATTTTATTAATGTAAAAAAGTACAACAAAAAAATTTACTTTATATTTTATAAAAACCTACCATAACTGAGGGGATACTAAACAAATGATGGTTGTTTGTTGCTTTTTGCTGGTTGCCATTTGCCGGTTATTAATAACCGCCGGACGTAATCTACTCCATAATTCCTTTTCAATTTTCGGTTTTCAATTTACATTTTAAAAAACATTTGCCAGATACAGTTTTGCTATAATTCCTTTTTGATTTCCATTTTTCGGTTTATTTTTTTTAATTTAATTTTTTTATTTTGTCTGTTATTATAAACAAAAAGGACTATTAAATGAATAAAAATTTTGAAATAAAAATACCTTTTTACATTTGTTTATTAACCGGAATTTTTACATGGTTAATTATTATAATTACCGTTTCATATACTTATCATTATTCCCCGCATAAAAATTATTATTTCTATTTCACCCGCAGTTTAATAAACTGGGATGCTATATGGTATATAAAAATAGCAATTGAAGGTTATAGTGTAGACAGAATGGTTGTATTTTTTCCCCTTTTACCACTATTAATTAAGATATTTCATTTTATTATTAAGGACTATGTTTGGTCAGGCCTTTTAATATCAAATGTCTCACGCATAATAGCAGCAATATTTTTTTATAATTTAATAAAGACGGAGTATAATAAGGAAATCGCATCTAAATCTTTAATATTATGGTCAATCTCACCTGCTAATATATTTTTTGTTAACATTTATACTGAATCGTTATTTTTTATGTTGTGTTGTTTATTTTTTTACTTTTTAAAAGATAAAAATTTTCTTTTAGCAGCAATAGTTGCAGGATTTATATCATCAACAAAAAATATCGGCTTTTTTATATCAATAATTTTTATTTTTGAATATATCAGGATTTGTGTTGTAAATAAAAAATTTAATATTTTTAGAATTATGTTTTTATCTTTTATTTCTTTTTCTGGTTTAATCTTTTATAGCTTATTTTTAAAAATAAAATATAACGATCCAATATATTTTTTAAACGCTCAGGAATTATGGCATTTTAGACATAATTTTTCTTATCCTTTTTATGCTTTGTTTAATAGCATTGTAAATATTAAATCTTATTTTTCTACTACTATAAACGAGAAAAAAACCATATTCAGTTTTCTTTATACTCTTTTATCAATTTTTTTTGCTTTTTACGGATTTAAAAAAATAAAATTTTTTCATTATTTATTCTTTATATTAATAATAATCACGTTATCTTTTCAACCAACACTAATGTCTAATTTTAGATATTTTTCTGGAATTTTTACTTTCTGGGTAATTGCCGCTATTATTTTTAACAGATATATAAAAACAAAACTTCTTATTCTTACTGTATGTTTTATTTTATTAATAACTCAAATATATGTAATTTTACGTTGGTTTGCAGGGTTGTGGGTTGCCTGATTTGCAAATCTTCAAATTCAAAAAAATTTTTTAAACTAAGTCTGGATACCATAATCTATTTTCAATTCTCAATTATCAATTTTTATTTATGGGCAAACACATAGGTTCGCCCCTACCAATAATCTCGCTCTCTTGTTCTCGCTCTTTCAATTCTGTCCATTACCCACATTTTCTTTTTAATAAGAAGCAGGTATATCCTGATTTTTGAGGAAAATTACGGGCGATTTGTGGCGTTGTCTAGTTTACTTACTCCCAATTTTAACGCCCTTCTTAATCCTATCCAAGGGTTGTTGCGTAAGCCTCGTCCACCATTGACTGCAAATTCTTTTGCTCGACTTCCCTCTGCCGTCTTTTACGAAAAAATCAGCGGTATACCTGCTTCTTAATACTTATGGGTAATGGACAGCCCCGCAGGGTAGAGGAAATTTTAATTATCAATTGCCATTCGCCGATTGTCGTTTTCGGGCGACCACACAGGGTCGCCCCTACGTTTATCAATTATCAATTTTCAATTCTCAATTCTCAATTTTCAATTAACTGCAATTGATAACTCTTTTTGTTTTCAATTGTTTTTATGTATTCGTAGAGACAAGGTTCCACCCTTGTCTCGTTTTTCGTTTTTATCATAATTACATCCTTGTCGTGTTTCCTTGAGACAGGGACGGAGCCCTGTCTCTACATTTTCATTATTACACATAACGCATATCAAACATATTATTTTTTATTCGCCCTCGCCGTGTTTTCTTTGAGACCGGCGGTGGAACGCCGGTTATTAATTTTCAATTCTCAATTCTCAATTCTCAATTAATGGATTCCCGCTTAAGTTTATCCCTGAGAAATCAGGGACGGGAATGACATTTCTTGTTTGCAATCGTTGATTTCTCTTGTCATTCCTGCCCATAAATAAATCAGGTGTAAACTTAAGCAGGAATCCAATTTTTTTCCAATCAACAATCTGCAATCGACAATCGGCAACCGGCAACGTAATAATTGAATCTGCCAAATTTCCTAATTTCCTGATTGCCTAATTGCCTAATTTTTTAATTTTTTAAATCCTGCCAATTTGGCAATCTGAAAATCTTGCAAATTACCAATTTTTTCTTCTAATTGCCTTATTGACTAATTGCCTTATTGCCTGATTTTTTAATCTCTTAAATCCTGCAAATCTGGCAATCAGGAAATCTTGCAAATTACCAATTTTTTCTTCTAATTGCCTTATTGACTAATTGCCTTATTGCCTGATTTTTTAATCTTTTAAATCCTGCCAATTTGGCAATCTGAAAATCTTGCAAATTACCAATTTTTTCTTCTAATTGCCTTATTGACTAATTGCCTTATTGCCTAATTTTTATCTTTTAAATCCAGCAAATTTTGTCAATCAGGCAATCTGGCAATCAAATAAATACATTTCGTAATCCCTCAGTTATATAAGGTGATAATAAAAATAGAAAATCCCTCTTAATCTCCCTTTAGAAACTGTCCATTACCCATAAGTATCAAGAAGCAAGTATACCGCTGATTTTTTCGTAAAAAACGGTTGAGAAAAAGTCATGCAAAGAATTTACAGTCAAAAGTAGGCTAGGCTTACGCAACAACCCTTGGATAGGATTAAGAAGGGCGTTAAAATTGGGAGTAATTAAACTAGACAACGCTACAAATCGCCCGTAATTTTCCTCAAAAATTAGGATATACCTGCTTCTTATTATATTAGGTAGAGATATGGGTAATGGACAGTTAAAAAATGGGAAAATGAAAGAAGAAGAAATTTTTTAACACCCCTCTTTTGAAATGCCGTGATGAACGATGTGAATTTTAAGGCATTAAAGAGGGGCAGGAGGAGATTTTATTAATACAAGAAAAGTAAAGCAAAAAAATTTACTTTATATTTTATAAAAACCTTCCATAACTGAGGGGATACGTAAATTGGTAATCCCTCAGTCAAAGTAGGTTTTTATAAAATATTAAATATTTGAAGGAAAAAGAATAGGAAATAAATTTATGGTTGGATTAACTGCAAAAATATTCAGCGCATTTTCTAATCGTTCATATAAATTATCAGTCTGTTTTCTAAGTGTATGAAGAACTGTCATTAGTATTTCTCGAGTTTTAGCTCCATTATCTGACTGTGACCCAAAACTTAATTTACGTGATATTACCAAATGTCTTAATTCTCGTTCTGCAAAATTGTTATCTGCTGGGATATCTCTACTTTTTGCCCAGTGATATAGACGTTGTTCATTATTACGAAAAATATTTTGTATCCTCTGTATCCCAGGATGTTTCGCTTTACAATTTACTATCTTAATAATCTCTCTTTTTATTTTATTTGCTCGTCGCTTGAATTTACTTTTACTTATTTTTTCTCCCCTTAACCTTATCGCTTCTGAAAGCAATGGCGCAAAACTCCCTACAAATCTTTTAATTTCTGAATTATCTGGAAATTCTTTTGCTAAATCCTCAACTTCCCGTAATAAATGTGCATAACAATATTGTATTTTACATGGTACTTTATTATACCCATTATATCTATCTACTACTAACACTCCTTTAACCCCATTTGTCCCAAATATCTCTTTTGGTATCGCCGCTCCTCTACTTTTACTAAATTTATATATACTTATTTTTTCATTGGCGAATAACCAGGCATATCCATTTTCTCCATCATTTCTCCATCCTGTCTCATCTGCATGTTTTACTTCTGACTCCCGATATTCCTTTATTAACTCTTCCGGCACTCTTTGAAATATTTTTGCTATTCTATGTAACCCACATATAAGACTTCCATATCCTACTTTTAATTGCTCTGCCAATCTCCCTAATGGTATCCCCCTTATATAATGTTCTATTGCTACATATGTTAAAAATCTATTTGTATACAAACTTCTTGGTAATACACCTTCTACCTTCCCATTGAATTTCCTACCACATTTTGAACATTCTTTATTCTCTAAATAATATATTATTCTTTTTACTTTTACTGTCTCACAATCTATTACTATTCGCTTCTTTTTCCCCTTATCATTTAACTTTATCCCACAATACGGACATTCTTTTTCTACTTTCACCTCTCTTGTCATATCCGCTTCTTCCTCTTTTATTTTTTTCCTCCCATATCCTTTATGCCCCTTTAGCCCCCCTCCTTTTTTCTTCTTTTCTTCCTCACTCGCATTTTCTTTTATTGGCTTTTTCGAACTTGGCGTTGACGACCCAAAATATCCCTCTTTCGCCGTCCTCTCTTGATATCTCAATTTCTCCTTCAATCTTTTTACTTCTGCTTCCAATTCATCTATCTTCCTCTGTTTTTCATAGCATCCTTTACAATATCCTATGCTCATCTTTTTTCCCTTTGTTTCCTACGATATTCTTTAATAAGATATACCCCCATTCCTTTCATTAATTTCTCTATCTTTCGCCCATTTATTAATGCCTTTTTTAATTCCGATACCAATCCTTTGGGAACATACATGCATTTATGCTTTTTATTCTCCCAATACGTAAATATTGTTGCTTCATGTTTTTCTCCACGTTTACATATTTCGCATTCTTTTTTAATGCAGGGTTTTCTTACTTTGGTTATTGACCCTTGTATTGCAGGCCATAACCTAATCACTGTTTTTAATCCTTCTTTCTTGTTCATCTTATTTCTCCTTTCTTTTTCTTTTATTAAATGTATACCATAAAGCATACATTTTGTCAAGTAAAAAAAATAAATTTTTTTTAGTATATAAAATCTATATATCCTTTTAATATATATAAATTTTTAAAACGTTTATAAGAAGATTATTTTACCTACCATCACTGAGGGATTACAAATTTTCGTATCCCCTCAGTTATGGAAGGTTTTTATAAAATATAAAGTAAATTTTTTTGTTGGACTTTTTTACATTAATAAAATCTCCCCCTGCCCATCTTTAAAAAAGAGGGGAATTAAAAAAAATTTTCATTTTTATCTCTCCCTTTTCTAAAGCTGTCCATTACCCATATCTTTATCTATATAATAAGAAGCAGGTATATCCTGATTTTTGAGGAAAATTACGGGTGGTTCGCAGTGTTGTCTAGTTTACTTACTCCCAATTTTAACGCCCTTCTTAATCCTATCCAAGGGTTGTTGCGTAAGCCTCGTCTACTTTTGACTGTAAATTCTTTGCCCGACTTTTCCTCAACCGTTTTTTACGAAAAAATCAGCGGTATACCTGCTTCTTAATACTTATGGATAATGGACAGTTTCAAAAGGGAGATTAAGAGGGATTTTCAATTTTTATTATCACCTCCTATAACTGAGGCGTTACGGGCTCAGTTACATAAACTTACACAAAAAAATAGGAAAAAATATAAAAGACAAAAAACAAGCATATAAAAAGTATTAAAAAAAGAAAAATAAAAATAGAAAAATTAGAATGTTCAATTTTATGTTTTTTTCACAGGTTCCAATGTGGGAGAGAGTTAGAAAGAGGGGAATAATTCAATTTTTAATTTTCAATTTTTTTTCTAAACAAAATAACAAGAAGGAGAAAAACGATATTGTTAAATTTGGGGTCAGACCCATTACTGTCCAAATTAAAAATATTAAATTATAATATTTACTTATTTTTATTGATTTATTATGAAAAAAGTATATGAGAGATATAAAATCTATAATCATAAGATTGGCATACTACATTAATTTATTTAAAATATAAAAATATAAAATATTCAATTTTTAATAACATTCTGGATTCCTGCTTGAGTTTATCCCTGATTTATTCAGGGACAGGAATGACAAAATAAAAGTAATGACCTGTCTAATTTGGACACTACTGGGTCAGACCCCAATCTTAACATTATAAAAAGAGACCTCTTGGGCTCATATTATTGCATTATAAAGCGTTTTTTTGCATCTTGGGATACCAGCAAGATATTATGTTGACCCCCACTCAATATTTATATTTATAAGAAGAATTTCTTTTAATAATATTAAAATACCTGTCATTGAAGCACCTATTGGTGAAAAAGTTGAATTAAGAATGATTCCAAATGAAAAAACAGGCATTGCTAAAGTAAGTTTATGGTATAAAAATAAGTTTTTTGTAATACAAAAACAAAAAAATATAGATTTGAATACAGTACACTTTTAAATTTCAACTAACAAAAAAAATTAATAATCAAGAATATTTTATTCAAATCACTTCAAAACCACAATTTTTTTTGTATATATTTCATTATCTATTTTAATTTGTAATATATAAATTCCATTTGCAATAAAATTATTTAAATCATTTTTTAAATCCCAATATATTTCATTTGCACCTAATCGAGAATTTTGTTTTTCAATATAAATTTTTTTTATCATCTTACTATTAATATCATAAATATTAATATTAATATCTGACTGTTTTGATAAAAAGAATTTAATTATTGCATTATTTGAACATGGATTAGGATAAACATATAAATCTTTTTTATATATATTATTATCTTTTGTAATCATTGATGTAGAAAGATTTTCCGGCTCATTACCCCAAACTTTTTGACCTGATATGTATCCAGTAATTTTTTGCCAATCAATAAAATAATTGGCATTGCCAAAAGAATAATCATTTGATTGTTTATAATTTGCCCAATCATTTTTATGTATTCTTAATTGTAATTGAGCATATTCGTCTGAATTTAAATATCCACTATTATCTTTAAAACCTATTACTAATACCCTATCTTGGCCACCTTGATTAATCATATTTATATTTAATGTAACATAAGGATTTAAATAAAAATTTGATGAAGTTGCAGAATAATCATTTTCTGCAATATCAGTAGAGTTAACATCAGAAGTAAACCAATATTTTACACTTATATTTTTTAATGGGATTGACGAGTTGCTATTGTTTATTACTCTTAAATTTAAATAAATGGTATTTGTAATGTCATTTAAATTGGATGTATAATATTGTATTTTAATAGAAGATAAAACTGATGTGGGAGTATAGGTTGCTATTTGTATTATAGTATTAGTATGGGTTGCTACTAATGTATTTGTTATGGTTATAGTTGGAGTAAATGTATTAGTAATCTTAGATGTTCTTGTTTTAGTAGGTGTTGGTGTATATGTTGCTGTTTTTGTGAATGTAGCAGTGTTTGTTCTTATAAAAGTAGGTGTTTTTGTTGAAGTAAAGGTATAAGAAAAAGTAAAAGTCCTTGTTGCTGTTATTAATTTTGTATTTGTAAATGTGGGTGTAAGTGTAATATTAGGAGTTGGGGTTTTTGTATTTAAATATGGTGGGATGCCTGTATTTATATCAGGTTCAAAATTTGAAACCCACTCATTTACCAACAAATTGTTTTCAAATAAAGCAATATATTTATTCTCATGTAAAATATTATTAACTATTTTTGTATAATCATTGCACATATCGTCAAAAGGAGTTAACCATTGTCCTCTATATAATTGTAAATTTATACCCTGAACATAACCGCCATTCCCTGGAATCTCTAAACCATTAAAAGAAATTGTAACTTCCCTATTTGCCCACCGGTCATTTTCAATTTTCGTCTCATCAGTCATTAATTCAGATGTAACAAAACTATTAATATTGCCTATATAATTCCCAGATGAAGTATATATTATTCCACCCCAGCATCCATTTATATTTATATTATTATCAGAATAAAACCACATTTTAACAGTTAAACTATTTATAGGTATAGGGCGCTGGTCATTATTTATAATTTTCAACTCTATATTAAAAACGTTTGAATTACATGCATTTTGACCAATATTTCTCACTTGTAAATTTAATCGGCTTTGTACTTGCGGTTGATCAGTTAATTGGAAACTCATATTATTTGACAATGCACTTATTGATTCTATATTTAGTCCTGACGGAGTTCCATCCCACCAATTAGAATTTGGGTTTGTATTGGAACCAAAAGATGTTTTATTTCCATCATAAAAAAAATCTTTTTCATCAACACAGGATAAATTTCTTTCAAGATGAAAAAGTCCGTCTGCCTGTTCTAATGACACAAGATAATGCTGTTCTGGTGTCATTTGTTCATTGTCATTGCTTCCCAACCAATCTACATGCCAAATAGTTAAACCCACTCCTGGCATTGTAAAACTTCTGCCAAATTTTTGTCTGTTTTCAATATAAAAGCTCTCGTTTATCTTGTTTTTATTAAGAAATCTGTAAGCACTATTGTTATTAGCTTCAATATAGAAAGTTCCTTTTGTTGATGAATCCAAATCAATAACATTTGCCCAGCCAGCAGCATGTCTAAAAAAGGCATTAGTATCTACTGGATCCCTACCACCATCATTCCAATTACCACTGGACATTAAGTCAGCATTACAAAGACCCGGACTTTCCCCACCATAATCATATAAATCAGGCCATCCCATTAAAAGATGACCATTTTCATGACAAACAATGCCAATGATAGGTTCTTCTTCTATATTGGTAATCTGATATCTGCTAAAATATTTATTTGTTCCGAGTATATATACGGCAGGTATGCCACTACTATGTGGCCATAAATCCGAACCTAAATCATATTGAATAGGACCGGCATAAAGAATGTTTAATGCGATAACCTCTCCATTATCAAAAGTTGAAAGCATAGAAAAGTCAAAATTCATTTTAATAAAATAATTTAAAGCTTCTGTAATTAATTCTGCAGCTCCGCTGCCAATTTTTTGAGCATAATAACTTTTAGGGTGTTTGGCAGTATAATAATCTGTCACTATATTTACATAATCAAGTTTATTGGAAGAAATATCTCTAAAATATTCTCTAATAGACCCTTTATTTCCAAAATCATTATACCCAATTTTATTAAAATAATCCTGCATTTGATTTTTGGATATTACAGCCGGTTCATCAGGGAATTTTATCAAAACTGCAAGGCCTGTATAATTCCCGATTCTTTCAAAATACCTATCCGGTCTTGGAGCTATAGTTAATGAACTACCTGATAAATATGAATAAAATTTTGTTTGTATATTAGGTTGATTAAAATATTTATGTAAATTTTTTTTCCTGTTTTGTATTTTTTCTTTTATCTTATTTTTATTTATTCTTATATTCTTTCTTAACTTTTTTAATTTTTGAGAAATTATAGGGTCATTTGAATAAATTTTATCATTAAGACTTTCTTTATCATTGTATTTTATACCAGTAGATATGTATTCATTGCCATCATCAGAAATGTCAGCATAACACAATTGACCTGTTTGTGGATCTTGTGTCAGTGTATATCCATCTAAACTTTCAATATCCTGATAAAACTCATTTCCCCACACTTTTACTTTGACAACTTCACCATTGCTTAATCTTAATTTTATAATCTGCCCTGTATAAGGAGCAGAATAAATCTCTAATTGTAATTGTAATAAAAAAACAAAAATAAACAAAAATAAAATTTTTAGTTTGCTCATAAAACTCCTCCATTTTTTTAATTTTATTTTTTATATCAAAAAATTTTAAAATGTCAATATTTTTTTAATAAAAATATGGGAATAAGGAAAGACATGGTATACACCCAATAAAAATAAAAAAAGTCTTTGTAGCCGCAGGTTTTAACCTGCGTTAGTTTGCGTTTTTCCATTTTCCGCAAGCTAAAGCTTGCACCTATAAAAACAAACGAATTCTACCACATTTTCAAATCTTCCAAATCTACCGAATTTCCTTATTGCCAAATTGCCTTATTGCCTGATTGAATCTTCAAATCCGAAAACAAAAAAAGGAAAGCATATGGTGATTTTTGAGGAAAATTACGGATGGTTCGTGGTGTTGTCTAGTTTACTTGCTCCCAATTTATCGCCCTTTTTAATTCTATCCAAGGGCTGTTGCGTAAGCCTCGCCTAATTTTGATTGTAAATTCTTTGCTCGACTTCCCACAACCGTCTTTTACGAAAAAATCAGCATATGCTTTCCTTTAAAACAAATCTTCCAAATTTAACAACAATGTTTTCTAATCGTAAATCTTAAATGTATTATCCAACCCACAATCAGCAGCCAGCAATCCGCAACTTAGTTATCTCCCCCTCACCTTTATCCTCTCCCCGCAGGGTAGAGGAAATTCTAATTGTCGATTGCCATTGGCCGATTGTCGTTTTCGGGCGACCACACATGGTCGCTTTAAAAGAACGGGCGGACACATAGATCCGCCCCTACAAATAATCTCAATTCTCGCTCTCGCTCTAATCTCGCTCTCTTGTTCTCTTGTCATTCCTGCGCAAGCAGGAATCCAGTTTTTGTTTTTCCAATCAACAATCGGCAACCGGCAATCGGCAACGTATTTATCCCCCCTCACCTTTATCCTCTCCCCGCAGGGTAGAGGAAACTCATTGCCAATTTACGATTTTCTATTTCATCCTCACTCCAACCCTATCAATAATCTCGCTTCTCGCCTCTCGCTCTTCTGTCATTCCTGCACCTGAATAAATCAGGTGTAAACTACAGCAGGAATCCATTTTTTGTTTTTCCAATCAACAATCAGCAACCGGCAATCAGCAATGTAGTAATTGAATCTTCCAAATCTACCAAATTTAACAACAATGTTTTTAAATCGTAAATCTTAAATTGTAAATCGTAAATTATTTGATTTTCCAACTTCCCTCCTCACCTTTATCCTCTCCCCGCAGGGTCTGTCCATTACCCATATCTTTATCTATATAATAAGAAGCAGGTATATCCTGATTTTTGAGGAAAATTACAGGTGGTTTGTGGCGTTGTCTAGTTTAATTACTCCCAATTTTAACGCCCTTCTTAATCCTATCCAAGGGTTGTTGCGTAAGCCACGTCTACCTTTGACTGCAAACTATTTGTCCGAATTTTCCTCAACCGTTTTTTACGAAAAAATCAGTGGTATACCTGCTTCTTAATACTTATGGGTAATGGACAGCCGCAGGGTAGAGGAAATTTTAATTATCAATTGTCAATTTGTTGTTTTTTATTTTTTACTTTTGGTTTTTAAATTGTAAATCATAAATCTTAAATCCCGCAATTCGCAACCAGCATTCGGCAAGGTAGTTATAAATTTTACATTCCCCATTTCACTTTTCCCATTTTTATCTATACACCGTACTTCTTATCATCACCTCTACCCTTCTATTCTTTGTCCTACCTTTTTCTGTTTCATTATCTGCGATGGGCTGAGTATCTCCAAACCCCTGCACTATTATATATCTTTTTTTAAAACCAAGTATATCACGCAGAAAAAATTTCAATGCTTTTGCCCTTGCAATTGATAATTCTTCTAATGTACCATAATTTCCGGGGTCTTCTTTTGAATCAGTATGGCCCGCAATAATTATATCAGCATCTGGATATTTTAATAATGTCTCTCTTATTTTTTTTAATTTTTTATATGCAGACATTCTGACTGATGATTTATTTTTATCAAAGACAGCATAAGAAGAATAAATTACTTTAACCTCACGAGTTAAAATTAAAACTTTTTCAGGTTTTGTTTCTGTTTTATTTCCATGAATATCATAAATAGTTAAACTATAGAAATATTCTTTGTTTGTTTCAAATTTATCTCCGTTATTATCTTTACCATCCCATTTAAAAATCTCAGGCACATTGCCTTTCCATGAAGTAGTAAAAAAACGTTTTTTATCTTTACTCCAGATATTAAACTCCCATTTATCAACGCCACTTAAATCATTAACAGCAAAATGAAAAGTAGCAGGTAATAATAATGCTTTCTTTTTATTTGGCATAGTTTTATATGGTTCTGCCTTAATTTTTGCTTCTGGCGGAGTTGTATCTATCTTTATTTTTATTTTTTGCGATTCAGTCCAACCACTTTTTTCATATTCACCGGCAATTGAAATTAAATATTCCCCATCTGCCATTTTTTTGTTTCCAATTCTGCCATCCCATTCAATTAATTTTATATGTTTATTCTTTAAAGGAATTGTTAATAAAAGATTTTCTTTATCATCATAAATTTTTATCTGTGCAGAAACAACCCGGGCTATTTCTCTTATCTGCGGCATTATTATTATTTTATCCATTATTCCATCATTATTTGGCGAAAATGTTAATGGTTCTATTTTTAAATCAATATTAGGTGTCCCAAAATTCAGCAATAAAGAAATTGTATGAGATGGTTTATAATTTTCATATTCTTCAAAAGCATAATTTACTTCAACAGGTCCTAATTTGAATCCAGCTCCATAGGTCATATGATTAAAAGCACCTATTTTATTACCTGCGCGTAAAAAGATATTATTAAACACTATCAATTCAAATCCAATTTTATAAAGCGCAATTAAATCAGGCGTAAAAGTAATATCAGTTGAAATAATAAATTTTGCCCAACTTAAAAAAATCTCATCTGAAATACCTATTAAATAATTTTGTGGTATATAAAATTCAACATCTTTTGTTAATAATTTATTCCCTGTGCCGGATGCCAGAAAACCAAGTCTTATCATTTGTTCTGACATAAGAAAATTAGCTATTAAACCTATATCCAAGGTTGAATTTTTAAATAACTCTTTCCCAACATTTGATAAATTATATTTATAACTTAATCCGATAGAAACAATATCAAAAAATTCACAGGATAAACCAAGTGAAAAATTCTTATTTGCAATTTTATCAACGCTGCTGTCATAAATTGACCAGTCAATAGGCGTCCATCCATTTTCACCGTCATTTTCTATTTCAAATTGAGAATATGAACCACCTAATTTAATTTTACCAAGCAAAGGTTCTGTGAAAACCAGACCTATATAACCATAATTAATTTTTTCCATCCACATAGAATAAGAGCACTGTATTTCATGACTTAATATAGAAGACATTCCAGCGGGATTATAATATAAACCATAGGTTCCGTATGACATAGATGTAAATGCCTCAGCCATACCAATCGTCCTTGCAAATGGAGAAATTCTTAAAAACACAGGGTCATAAGAAAATAAATTAATTTTTATTAAAAATATATAAAATAAAATATAATATAATACTTTTTTTTTATTCATATCCATTCTCTTGAATGTAGTTTATAATCTACCAAATCTACCAAATTAAAAAACAGTGTCTTTTAAATTGAAAATCGTAAACCATAAATCGTAAATTTATTTGTATTCTATATAAACCCTCTTCATCTTGTCGCCTGCCCTTATTTTATGAACAACATCCATTCCCTCTATAACCTGTCCGAAAACAGTATATTGTCTGTCAAGAAATGGTGCCGGCGCAAGACAGATATAAAACTGACTTCCTGCTGAGTCAGGGTCCTGAGCACGGGCCATTGCTACTGTTCCTTCTAAATGTGGTCTGCTATTAAATTCAGCTTTTATTGTGTAGCCAGGACCACCTGTTCCATTACCATAAGGGCATCCCCCCTGAATGACAAATCCAGGTTCATATCTATGAAAAATTAAGCCATCATAAAATTTGCTTTCTGCCAATTTAATAAAATTAGCAACTGTATTTGGAGCATCCTGTTCAAAAAATTTAAATTTAATAGTTCCTTTTTCTGTTTCAATTACTGCAATTTTTTCTTTTGATGTATCCATTGTGCCCCCTTTATTTACCCTTACCGGTTGTGGCTGGGATTTTTTACTCACAGATTTTACTGGTTCACATCCAATAAATAAAATAAAAATCAACAAAAATAAAAACAAAAATCTAACTTTCATTTTTTTCATCCTCCTTTGCTTTTATTAATTTTTTAAAATCAAGTCCTTCTGTGAAAACAAAAATAATACCAAGAAGAATTATGGGCAGTAATATCATAGAATGTATTATTATAATATAAGCTGTTGCTTCCTCTTTTGGATAAGAAAAAAGCAGCATTATTCCCACACCAAAAAACTCAAAAGGCCCAACACCACCAGAAGTAGAAGGTGTCATTATTGCAAAATTTGCAACTGCCATTATTAAAGCAACAAGTAAAAAACTCATTTTTATATTCATAGCCACTGCCATAAGATAATATGAGAAAACTTCCATGGTCCAGGCAAGAGCAGAAAAGAAAAAAACTATTAGCATATCTTTTGCATTTCTTAAAACCCCAAAGCCATCTATGAATGTATCAATTAATTTATTAAAAAGTTCAGTAAATTTTTTAGGGAATATACTAATTATTTTATGAAAAAAATTAACTGTTTTTTCCTTTTTATTTATTAAGAAAAAACAAATAATAAATATCATAAAAAAAATAATGCTGCCTGCAATTGCAAATAATGTAACTGCATCTTTTATACCAAAATTTCTTCCGAATAATTCAAAAGATAATTGTTCATTGGAGAGAATTTTATAATCATAATGAAATGCCATATAACCAATTATAAAATAAACAATCATTATCAATCCATCAAAAACACGTTCAATGATTATAGTTGCAAAAGTGGATGATTTAGATATTTCTTTTTTTATACCCGTTACATACGCTCTGATAAACTCACCTGCTCTTGCCGGAAGAATATTATTAAACATAAAACCCATAACCAAATATGGAAAAAGTTCATTTGGTTTTAAATTTTTTATATGTTTAAGTAAATAGTGCCATCTGATAGCTCTTATATAATATCCTGCTATATATATTGCAAGAGTGATTAATAATAAATAAATATTAATTGACTTGATAATATTAAATAACCTTAAAAAATCAATGCCACGAAAAACAAAATACAAACAAATAATAGTAACAACAAGTCCAATCCAGAACCTTTTCTTTTTGAGCATTTATTTTCCTTTTTTATCCCATTTTTTTATTCTTTTGATATAATATGGACTTAAAACATCAAATAATTTTTTTGAAAATTTATCATATTTTTTTATTCCCCATTTATGAAGTAAAAATTGAAACATAATTTTTAAGGTCTCAAGACCATATTTCACAGATCTAAAAAAATTAATTGAAGACGCCTCTTTAAAATATCTTGTGGGGACAGGTATTTCAGAAGTAGATAATTTTAACATTTCAACCTGAGCAATAATTTCTGTATCAAAAACAAAATCATCAGAATTTAAAATAAAAGGTATAGAAAGAAGACACTTTCTGCTGTATGCCCGAAAACCTGTATGTAACTCTGAATAATGCTTTCCAAAAACAAAATTTTCAAACATAGTTAATAATTTATTCGCAATATATTTATAAATCGGCATACCCCCCTGCAACGCGCCATGGCCTAACATTCTTGAGCCCAAAACAAAATCAGCATGTCCTTCAATAATAGGTGCAATTAATTCCGGAACAAGACGCGAATCATATTGATAATCAGGATGTAACATTACAACAATATCTGCACCATCTTCCAATGCTTCCATATAACAGGTCTTTTGATTAGAACCATAACCGCGATTTTGCATATGAACAATAAATTTAAGTCCGAGCTTTTTTGCTATCTCAACAGTTCTGTCTTTTGAACCATCATCAACAAGAATAACTTTATCCACTATATGTTTGGGCAAATCCCTGTATGTTTTTTCAAGTGTTTTTTCTGCATTATAAGCAGGCATAACAACAATAACTCTTGGTCTTTTATTTTTATTTTTTTTAATCATAGTTTAATTTTTAAATTTATTGTGGTAACAGAACTTCACTTGGAACTACCTCTTCTTCAGTTGTGCCGGGTTTTCTCCACCAGAATTGCATCTTTGAATAATGCAAGCTCTCATAATATCTTAAAACAACGCTGTGAAGTCCTTTTGTTAAATTGATCTTACCAGCAACAGCATTTAAACCACTGCCTCCTAAATTCTTTAAAACAACTTTTCCATCTATCATTAAATCAGAATAATCGTTTGATTTAGTAATAAAAGTATATTCACCGGGTATATCTATTTTTATTTTTCCCGTCCACTTCACTGAAAATTTACCCATAATCGGGTCAACTGTCCAGTTAAATAAAATAAAAGGGTCAAGCCGCGTGAATACAGGCGGGTCTTTCCATTCTATTCCATTGTAATAACTACCCATAAGTCCATTTTTAACCGGCTTATCCTGTTGTTTTTTTACATCTTCATAAGGGACTTCATAAGTAAAATAAAGAATTTTACTGTTAAAAAATTTATGTCTGAAATCAGAATATTTACCATTTGGATACATTGACTTAAAAACAGGCAAAAGTGGTAAGTATGTATCATCAAGTATATAAGTGAAATTCTTTTCAACTTTTGCTTTTATCGGAATCCATTCTGATGGAGAAAACTCAACATAATTTTTATAAGGATAAACTGCAAATTTAAATGTATAACTATTCATCCATGCAGGGTCAATTATTGCAATATAATTGTCGCCTAACGAATGAACATATCTTCCCATACTGTATTCATCAGATGAAAACTCAGCCCAGCTTCCCGGATTTTTTGCAAAACCATTAAAATATTTATCATAATTTTCATAACCAATATAACCGGAAAGTAACAATAAAAAAGCAATAAAATACAAATTTGACTTTTTCCCGAATTCTTCTTTTATTGCTTGGTTAAGAACCTGAAAACCAATAATTGTTAGTATTAATACAATTGGAATTAATCCGATAGTTCTATATGCCTGTGGTGATTCAGTTGATAATAAACCTGCCTGCAGCATTGATATAAAAAATGCAAACAATAAAAAATTAAGAGGGGCAAAAATTTTAAATAACATAATTGCAAATCCTGCTACAAAAAATATACCTGTTACAAAATCAAGCATTGGTTTTAATGCATAATTATGTCTTGGATTGCCATCACCCTGCCAGTTAAACATCATAAGTGTCCGCCAGACATTTTCAATATATAATTTAGTCCAGTGTTTTGGCTGACCATCTTTTTCCACATATCTGCCGCCAATTTCACGAAGCATTTCAAGGTTAAAAATAGAAACTGCTGATTGTCTGCTTGTAAAATATTGTGGATGTTTTATTGCGTATTTAAATAACGGGAACCCTACAATAAAAAATGCTGCAAGTCCTATTAACATCTTCTTCCAGTTTTGTTTATAAAACTTAAAATCTTTGAATAAAAGAAAAAATAAAAAAATAAAAAAAGCAACCGGTATAAGACGTGATGCAAGATATGTATATAAAGATAATGCAGTCACTACACCAAGAATAATAAAATCAAAAAGTTTTCTTTCTTTATACGTTCGCCATGCAAAATAAAAACATAAAATTACAAAAAACACAGTTAAAATACCTAAAAAACCAATTCTTGAAAAATTAACATGCCAGCGCAACACTGCAATTAAAAAAGCACCCAGTAAAGCAAGTTTAACTCCAAAGATATATCTTAACAAAAAATAAAAAGCAGGAATACATAAAATACCAAATATAATGGAAACAAGGCGTATTTGTAAAACACCTATGCCAAAAAACTTAAAAGAAACAGCAACAAAATACATATACATAGCAGCATTCTGTGTCCAGCGTTCAATATAAACCGGTAAACTCGTGCCATCCAGCACTACACCGTTCATTATATTTATTGCTTCGTTACCGTTTTGTCCCTCATCCCTGTAACATCCTGCAGGAACATCTTTTATCATATAAACCCTGAAAAAAATTCCAATTAAAATAATTGCCAGTAAAAGTATTATTTCAATTTTTTTATTTATTTTTTCATCTTTTTGCAAAGAATAAATATCAATCTTTTTAGTAAAAAAAGATAAAAGTAAAATTATTACTGCGACAGCAAAAAATAAAAGACCCAAAAGCAAATTGCGGTTATCATACATTAAATACTGTCCAATAAAAACAAACACAAAAGAGATGAGAACAGGATAAAAAGAATTTATATTTTTAACAAAAAAAATTTTCTTTTTTACCATAATTCACCTCATTTTTCAAAAAATTTTTCAACATACATATTACCATGCTGCTGTCTGATATCATTATTTTTTTCAATAGTTAAAGTAAAAGATAAAACTATATTATATAAAATCACAAATAATATCAAGCCCAATATTAAATTGGTTAGTGTAAAATATTGTGTGGACTTTTCAAAAAAGGTGCCTCCTTGTAAAATAAAGATAAAACTTTAAATTACAAAGGAGGCAACCAATGAACAAAAAGTATTTAGAGTTTCCATCTACAAGTTTAGCACAAGCATACAGGTTTTTGCCACAAGATTTTCAAGATGATTTTTGGAGTGATTTAGATTTAAAAGCAAAAGAATTTTACAAGTATGCGTTAGAGGTAGCATTAGATTATGAGGTAGATGAGTT
>Ga0207433_10005191_pt1 | contig 23451 bp, 19 predicted proteins | sample YelNatPaOPGAMG01_FD_187559 | JGI IMG/M metagenome (GOLD analysis project Ga0207433, IMG submission 187559) | Hot spring thermophilic microbial communities from Obsidian Pool, Yellowstone National Park, USA - OP-RAMG-01 (SPAdes) (version 3) | ecosystem: Environmental > Aquatic > Thermal springs... | reverse complement strand
TGCTATCATAGGAGGAAGCTTTATACCACATGGAGGACAGAATCCTCTTGAACCTGCTTACTGGAAAAAACCTATAATCTGCGGTCCTTATATGCATAACTTTCCATTTATTGAAGAATTTTTAAAAGAAAAAGCTTGTCTAATGGTTGATAAAGAATCACTTTTAAGCTCAATAAAAAAACTTGTTTCAAGCTCTTGTCTTTGTAACTATATGGGGGAGCAGGCTTATAAAATTTTTCAGAAAAAATCAGGTGCAACTTCCCGCACACTCAGTTTATTAAAAAATTACACTGCTCTTTTTTTAACAAATCCATAATCATTTGATACTTCTCTATCAAAACATTCTAATAAATTTTTCCAATACTCAAAGGAACTTTTAGTTTTAGTTTTACCTGGATATATATCATAAAAATTACGATATTTTTCAGAAGTTATATCAGGCATTACTACATTTGCACCCGCCTGGAATGCTTTTTCACATAGATGGGGAGAAACTGTTCTAAGTGCTGTAGTCGCAGGTATGTTTGCCTCAGGAAGCAAAATTCTCATAATTGCAAGAACTTTAAGACTTATAAGAGGAGCTCCCATTGGTGCATTTTTAAGAGGTGTTTCAGGATGAGGTATAAAAGGTCCAATTCCTAACATATCAAGTTCAAGCTCTTTCATAAGCAATATATCATCTGCCAGAGTTTCTATTGTCTGCCCAGGAAGTCCAACTATTATGCCAGAGCCTGTTTCATATCCGAGCTGTTTTATCCATTTAAGACATTGAAGTCTTTTTTGAAGAGTTGTGTCAGGTTTCAATGCTCTGAAAAGTTTTTCATTAGATGTTTCAAATTTAAGAAGATATCTGTCAGCACCAGCCTCTCTTAGCAAAGCATAATCTTTATAGCTTAATTCACCAACACTGAGGGTAACTGCTACATTAAATTTTTTAATCTCTTTTACAACTTCACTAAGTTTAAAGGCATTCCAGTAAGGGTCTTCTCCAGATTGCAATACCACTGTTTTAAATCCTTCTTTTACAGCTGATTTAGCGAGCTCAATTATTTCTTTACTGCTCATGCGATAACGAGTAAGTTTTTTATTACTTCTTCTTATCCCACAAAAAAGGCAATTGCATTTACAGTAGTTTGAAAACTCAATAATTGCCCTCAAGTGAACAATATTACCATGAATTCTTTTTCTTACTTCATCTGCAATTTTTGATAGCTCTTCAAAGGAGCTTTCTGTAAGAAGCTTAATTATTTGTCCTTTTTCCACTTTCTCCTCTTATTTTTTTAAGAATTTCCACTTCCTCTCTCATATAATCTTTCGTCTCACTTACAATTGACTGTAAATGCGGAAAGGGAGAAAGAGCTCTATGAAGCACTCCGTGAATGTGAGCCATTATAACTCCATAGTTTACAATTGGAACATTTGCTCTTTTTGCCTGCATTATTCTTGAAATCATTTCCTTTCTGTTAAGCATACAGGCACCGCAGTGAACAATAAGCTTATAATCCTTAATGTTTTCTGGAAGCGGACCTCCTCCAGCTTTTACATCAATTGCTAATTCTCCTCCTACCTGAGCTCTTAGCCATCTTGGAATTTTAACTCTTCCAATGTCATCCTCAACAGGATGATGGGTACATGCTTCAGCAATTAATACCCTGTCTGATGGTTTAAGGTTTCTGACTGCTTTTACACCTTCAACAAGGGTTTGCAGGTCACCTTTGTATCTTGCAAAAAGAATTGAAAAAGATGTAAGCCTTATATGCTGTGGAGTATCTGCTGCAACTTTATTGTAAACAGAAGCATCTGTTACTACAAGGGCTGGCTCTTTATTAAGAAGCTGAAAACAATGCTTTAGTTCACGCTCTTTTACAACCATTGAGATAGCTTCAGAATCAATTATGTCTCTTATTACAATCTGCTGAGGTAAAATGAGTCTTCCCTTTGGTGCTGCTTTGTCAACAGGAATTACGCATACAACAACATCACCTGGTTCAATAAGGTCTCCAACAACTGTTGGAAGTGTCCAGTCTTTTGGAGCATATTTAATTATTGTCTGTTTTAGTTCGTCTATTCCTTCTCCTGTTAAGGCACTTACAAATACAGCTGGTTCAAGGTTTTTTAAATATTCATTTCTGCCATTCTGTTTATAAAGGTCTATTTTGTTTATAACATAAATAACTGGTGTTTGAGTCTGTTCTGCTTTTTTTACAACATTTTTTTCAAATTCACCAAATCCAGCAAAAGGGTCAATTACAAGCAAAACAAGATCAGTTTTTTCAAGAACTTCATAGGATTTTTTCTTCCTAAGTTCACCAAGTTCGCCAACATCATCAATTCCAGCAGTATCAATAAGCACAACAGGTCCTAGTGGTAATATCTCCATTGCCTTATTCACAGGGTCAGTTGTTGTTCCTGGAACATCTGAAACTATTGCAAGGCTTTGTCCTGTAAGAGCATTTATTAAAGAGGATTTACCCGCATTCCTCCTTCCAAATAATGCTATATGAAGCCTCTGACTTTTTGGTGTCATTGTTTACCCTCCTTAATTGCCATTTTTAATACCTTAACAATGCCTTCTTTTTCAGGTATTTTCTCCCATTCATTTGAGACAACTGCAAACCTCTCATTCAGATAAATAACTTCTGGAGGAAGGAAGGAGTCCTCCCTGTGACCTGCTACATAGGAGAGTCTCCTTCCAAGAAGTTCAACAAACCATATATTTGCTCCGAATTTTTCTTTTACATAATTCGCTATTTCATTAAATTTTTCAATGAGATTAAAAGTAGAGGTCTCTTTCTCCATTCTGTATCCTCCCGTAGTATTCAAGAAGTTTGTTATAAACTTTTTCTGAAACTCTTTCTTTCAATTCTTCAAGCTCCTTCTTAATCACCTTTTCACCTGCTATTTTTGTTTCTTCAGAGGCAAAGTCATCAAGCCATTCTCTGAATGTTAGAACAGCATTAAGTTTACAGAATACCCCTTCCTTTCCTGTTCTCAGCAAAGTCATTATCTTGTCTCCTGTTCTTCCACAACGGTATCCTGCTGTGCAAAAACTTGTTATAAAACCCATTTCTGCAAGTTCTCTTATAACTTCATCAAGACTACGGGTATCTCCAAGTTCAAACTGTTGTCTTTCAAGCTCCTGTTCAGTATATCTGTCAGAATATGCACCTATACCAATTCTTGTTGATGCATCTGTTTGCGTAATCATTCCAGAAGCAATAATATCCCTTCTTATATGTGCAGGTTCTCTTGCAGTAAGAATCATTCCAGTATATGGAACAGAAAGCCTTATTACAGCAATTAATTTTTTAAAGTCTTCATCAGAAACCTTGTATTTTGTCTGCTGAACAAAGGGAGTATCTGCAGCTGGTTCAAGTCTTGGGAAAGAAATTGTATGTGGTCCTATTCCAAACTGCTTTTCTAAATCTATTGCATGATAAAGAAGTCCCATAACTTCAAATCTCCAGTCATAAAGTCCAAATAAAACACCCAATGCAACATCATCAACTCCTGCTTCCAAAGCCCTGTGATGGCAGTAAAGTCTCCATTGGTAATTTCCTTTTATAGTTCCCTCTGGATGAAGCTTTGCATAGGTTTCATGATGATAAGTCTCCTGAAATACCTGATATGTTCCAATTCCAACTTCCTTAAGCATCTTTAAATCATCAATACTCATTGGAGCAGCATTTACATTTACCCTTCTTATCTGCCCATATCCCCGCCTTGTTGGAACTTTAACCTCATAAATTGTCTGAATTGTATCCCTGATGTATTCAGGTCCTGTTGCTGGATGCTCTCCATAAACTACGATAAGTCGTTTATGACCAATCTCACCAGCCAGAACCTCTGTTTCTTTCCTGACTTCGTCAAGTGTAAGAACCCTTCTTTTTATTACCTTGTTGTCTCTTCTAAATCCACAGTAAAGACAGTTATTTACACAGAGATTGCCACAGTAAAGAGGAGCAAAGGTGACTATTCTGTTATCATAAACTTTTTTCTTAATTTTTCCTGCTGCATCAAATATTTCATGCCATAGCTCAGGGTCTTGAACATTAAGAAGTGCTGCAGTTTCATCTGGTTCAAGGGTTTGGATTGAAAGGGATTTCTGAATTATTTCTCTTATTCTTTCTGGAGCTGGATTTGAATTCTTTTTTAATTTTTCCCATATCTCATAATCATTTATGAAGTCCCTGCCATTTTCCATATATCTGGTTATTTCCTCCTCCCTTATCACCATATCCATCCATGTTTTTTCCTTTTTCGTTAATACTACTGTCATTTTAAATCCTCCTTTAAATATTTAATCCCGGCAAAGCCAGGAGTTGTAAGCTCCTCTGGTAAAGTTATTTTTTCAATCTGCTCAGGAGTAAAAAATCCCTTTTCTATCAAAATATCTTCAACTTTTTTACCTGTTTTTACAGCTTGTTTATAAATTTCTGCGCAGATTTCATATCCAAGATAGGGACTAAAAGCTGTAATAATTCCACAGCTACGGTCAAGAAGTTCACGACATCGGTCAATATTAACTGTTATCCCACTTATACATTTTTCTCTAAAAATTCTGCATGTTTCTTTAAGAATTTTAAGAGAGCCGATTAATTCATGAGCAATTAAAGGTAAAAAGGGATTGAGTTCAAGATTGCCAAGACTGCAGGCATAGGAAACTGCTAAATCAGAGGCAACTACTTTTATTCCAGCCTGAGTTACCATTTCAGGGATTACTGGATTTACCTTTCCAGGCATTATTGATGAGCCAACCTGAACAGCTGGAAGTGCTAACTCGCCAATTCCTGCTTGGGGACCTGAGCTTAAAAATCTTAAATCAGAGGCAATTTTTATCAAATCAACTGCAAGGGTTTTTAAGAATCCTGAAACCTCTGAAAAAGTATCTGTATTCTGGGTTGCTTCAAATAAATTTTCAGCCTTTGCAAGAGGTAGTCCTGTAAACTCCCTTAATTTTTCAATTGCTATTTCTGTGTATGCTTTTGGACAGTTAAGCCCTGTTCCAGTGGCTGTTCCACCAAGATTTACCTGACGAACTCTTTCCTCAGCTTTATTAATCCTCCACCAATCTCTTGCTAAAGCCTCTGCCCATGCTGAAAACTCCTGCCCTGCTGTTACAGGAACCGCATCCTGCATTTCAGTTCTTCCGATTTTTAAAACTTTTGCATACTCCTTTTCTTTTTTCTGAAATTCGCCCTGAAGTAATGCTACTTCCTGAGCAAGCTCTCTTAAAAGGCTCACAACTGCTACTTTTACAGCTGTTGGGAATACATCGTTTGTTGACTGGCTCATATTTACATCTTCAAGAGGGCTTACAATGTCATACTTGCCTTTTTCAAATCCCAAAGTCTCAATAGCTCTGTTTGCAATAACTTCATTAATGTTCATGTTAATTGAAGTGCCTGCACCACCTGACAAAGCAGGAACAATAACTTCTCTGTCAAGCTCGCCTTTAGCAACTTCATCACAGGCAGTAATTATTGCCTTTGCTTTTTTTTCATTAAGAAGTCCCAGTTTCCAGTTTGCCCATGCACAGGCTTTTTTAACCATAGCCATTGCCCATATAAGCTGTCTGTGAAGTTTTTCGTCATTAACAGAAAAATTTTCCTTTGCCCTTAATGCATGTATTCCATAATAAGCATTTTTTGGGACAGTAATTTCACCAACTGAATCTTTTTCTACTCTCAAATCCATAATAACTCCCTGAAATATTTTTTTTCTGAGGCATTCCGCCTCCTCCAGAACATCCTTCAGGACATACCATAACATGAATAATCTGATAAGGATTTGATTTCTGTTTTTTTATTCTCTCAAGAAGGATTCTTGCCTGATAAAGACTGTCTGTAACTGCTGCCCTAAGTATCGGTGATGAAATTGTTTTAATCTCCTTTACTTTGTTAAGTCCACGAACTGAGGTGACATTAAATTTTTCGGAATTTGTCAATTTCTGAAGAATCTTTTTAATAAACTCATCGCCTGAAAAACTCTCTCCTCTTTCATAAAGCCTATCATATTCAGAAGGAGGCAAACTCTTAATATCAATACCCTGTTGTTTTACAAAATTTAAAAGCTGATTCATTGTTATGACATTAGAAATTGCAAAGCAGGACACTACAGGAAGAATATGTTTATCTAACAATTTAACTGGATGAAAACCTGCTGAAATGTTCAGAAACTCTGGATAGAAAATTTCAATGTATTTTTGCCATGAAGGACACACTGTGGTAATTACGCTTTTTTTAGGCTTCAGCAGTTTTTCTTTAATCTCTTCTACTGTCTTATCAACACATAAACTCCACAATTCATTAAAACTATAAATCTTTTCAAAACCAAGCTCTTTTAAAGCAGTGATAAACTTTTTTTCTGTATTTTTATCAAAAGAAAGACTCTTAAAGCATTCTGTGTCTATTGCTATTTCTCTGTATCTGCTCAATTCAAAATGAGTTGAACTTTCCTGAATTGCTCCTGTTGGGCATAAGATATAACACTGCCCACAGCCAATGCATTTGTCAGGTTCAATTACACCAACTTTTGTTTTAACTGCTCTGTTAAGAACTGCCATAACTCCTGCTCCTAAAATTTTTCCACAAAGATTGACACATCTCTGACAAAGTATACATTTAGAATTATCCAGTTTTAGTTTCCCATCGTTAAACAAAACTATATCAGAATCCTCAGGTTGAATACTATCAAAAGGAGCTTCTCTTAATGCAATTCTTTCAGAAATTTTTCTCAATTCACAGTTTAAATATCCATCACAGATTGGACATTCAATTTTATGATTTGAAAGCAGCAAGGCAAGGTTCATTTTTCTTGCCTGCCTTACTTTTTCAGTATTTGTATATATCTGCATGCCTTCTGTTACTTTTGTAATGCATGCTCTTTTTAGTAATCTCTGTCCCTTAATCTCAACAATACATAATCCACAGCCTCCTTCTTCAGCGATTCCTTTCATGTAGCATAAAGAGGGGATATCAATATGAGCATTTTTGCATGCCTCTAAAATTGTTGAATTTTTCCCAACCATATAGTCTCTATCATTGATTTTTACCATTACTGTTTCCATTTCTATCTCCTTATGAATTTTTCCCATTCATTTCTCATTTTTCTTAAAGACTGGTAAATAATATTCGGCGCTGTCTGTCCAAGTCCGCAAAAAGAAGCTGATGACATTGTTAAGCAAAGATTTTCAAGTATTTTGAGTTCTTCATGAGTTCCATTGCCTGATAAAAATTTGTCTATAATGTTGTAAATCTGGTGAGTCCCTATTCTACATGTTACACATCTGCCACAGCTTTCATGTCTGAAAAAATAGGCTATATTTTTTAAAACCTTAATTAAGTTCCTTGAACTATTAAGAACAATTATTGAACCAGAGCCTGGTCCTGCACCTATTTTTGCAAGTGACTTAAAGTCAACAGGCGTCTGAATCTCTTCTGGTATAATAAGACTTCCAGAAACACCGCCAAGTATTATACATTTGAGTCTATCACCCTTCACACCCTCTGCAAATTTATCTATTACTTCAGACAGAGGCAATCCAAATGGATGCTCAACGACCCCTTTCCAGTTTACATCTCCAATAATACTAAAAAGCTTTGTTCCGTATGAACCATCAACACCAATTTGTTTGAACCAATTTGCACTGTTTTTAACAATAAAAGGAATATTTGCCAGCGTTTCCACATTGTTAACAACTGTTGGTTTACCCCAAAGACCACAGCACTCAGGTGGGAAAGGAGGTCTGTTTCTTGCCTGCCCTCTTTTACCTTCAATTGACTCAATAAGAGCAGTTTCCTCACCACAAATGTATGAACCAGCACCTGTTATAATCTCAATATCAAAAGAAAAATCTGTGCCTAAAATATTTCTGCCAAGAAATCCTTTTTCATAAGCTGAATCTATTGCCTTAGACAATCTATTATGAGAAAGACTATATTCTCCTCTAAGGTATATAAAACCCCTTTTTGCACCAATTGCATAACCTCCAATAAGCAATCCTTCTATTACAAGATGTGGATTGTTTTCCATAATAGCTCTGTCTTTAAATGTGCCGGGTTCACCTTCATCAGCATTACAGATTATGTATTTAATTTTGTCTTTTGCTCTTTTTGCAGTTTCCCACTTAAGACCTGTTGGAAAGCCAGCTCCTCCTCTACCTTTTAGCTCTGAATTTTTAATAATATCTATTACATTTTCAGGCAACATTTTTACTGCCTTTTTAAAACCTTCATAACCTCCAATTTTTATGTAATCCTCTATGCTTTCAGGATTTATCTCTTGTATATTCTTCATAATTACAGGATTGAAGGACTTGAAGTTTTCTGAACCCTGTTTTAAAAAACCTTTTTTTATTTTTTCAGGATTTCTCAAAATTCCTTCTACATCTCTGAGAGAAACAGGAATTTCATCCACCATTGCTGAAGGTGCTTGTGCACAGAGACCTAAACAGCTTGACTCTTCAATTGTGTATTTGTCATAACATTCTGGATTTTTAAAAATATTGATATATTTTTCCGAACCTTCTAAGTAGCAGGCAAGGCTACTGCATATTCTTACAATGTGTTTTTTTCGTGGTTTTAAGGAAAACATGCTATAAAAACTTGCAGTGCTGTAAAGCCTCCATAATGGTATTCCTGTTGCTTTTGATACTTTTAATAAATCCTCATGTTTAAGATACTTCTCAGGACTTTGGTTCTGAACCTCATGTAAAAAATTAAGCAAAAGCCTGGAACTTCCTGTTTTCTTTCTCATATAACCTCCTACCATTATTTTTTGCCTCTTGGAGTGTAATGAGTGTGCAGTAATTGATGGGATTTATAACCAAGAGGCTCTTTAAGAAATTCTTTATAAATTGCCTGAATTTCAGGATTTTCATGGCTTTTTCTAATTGGTAATTTTTTATCTCTTTCGTAAATTCCTTTTATACGATTTTGTCTTTCTTCAACAGTTGTTGGAATTGGCTGCCCTCCTCCACCAATACATCCACCCGGACAAGCCATTATCTCAATAAAGTGATAATCTTTAAGTTCACCAGCTCTGACTTTATCCATAAGTTGGCGGGCTGCACCAAGACAGTGAGCAACAAGAACTTTTACTGTAACTTTGTTCATATTAACAGAGGCTTCTTTAATATCTTTCATTCCCCTTACATCTTCAAAATCAAGCCTTTCAAGGGTTTTGCCAGTTACAACCTCATAGGCTGTTCTTAAAGCTGCTTCCATAACTCCACCTGTTGCACCGAAAATTTGAGCAGCACCTGTTCCCTCACCCATTATTGGGTCATACTTTTCATCAGGAAGATTTGCAAAATCAATTCCTGCCTCTCGAATCATTCTTATAAGCTCTCTTGATGTGAGAACAACATCAACATCTCTTGTAATTTTTGGATTATTCCAGTATTTGGAAGCAGCATTCATCTCTGGGCGAGCTGCTTCGTATTTCTTTGCTGTGCATGGCATGACAGAAACAACAAAGATGTTTTCTGGATTTATTCCCTTTTTCTCTGCATAATAGGTCTTTGCAATCGGTCCAAGCATCTGTTGCGGAGATTTACAGGTTGAAATATGAGGAATCAAATCAGGATAAAACTCTTCACAAAATTTTATCCATCCAGGTGAACAGGAGGTAAATTGCGGTAAAACTCCACCAGTTTTGATTCTGTGGATAAGTTCATAGCCTTCTTCCATAATTGTAAGGTCTGCTGACCAGTTTGTATCAAAAACTGCATCAAATCCAAGTCTTTTAAGTGATGCAACCATCTTCCCCGTTATATCTGTTCCAACAGGTAAGCCAAAAGCTTCACCTATTGTTACATGAGTAGCAGGTGCGGTCTGAACAACTACATGTTTATCTGGATCAGCAATTGCTTCCCATACTTTCCATGTATCATCTGTTTCAACAATTGCAGCTGTTGGACAAACTAAAGCACACTGTCCGCAGGTAACGCACTGAGTCTCTATAAGAGGAACGCCTCCTTTTGGTCTAACAATAGCATCATAGCCATTTCCATAAAGCTCCAGTGCATCAACTGTTTGTAAAACCTTGCAGGCAGTTATACATCGCTGACACACGATACATTTATTTGGATTTCTTATTATTGAAGGAGATGAATCATCAATCGGTAATGTCTTCTTTTCACCTCGTGGTCTTATTACCCTTACATTTAGTTCCGCACAAAGGCTTTGTAATTCGCAGATACCATTTTTAGGACATGTTGGACAGTTAAGATGATGTTCACTAAGCATCATCTCAAGATTTAATTTTCTTGCAGCAAGCACCTTTGGTGTATTTGTCCAAATAACCATTCCATTTTCTACCGGAGTATTACAGGATGATACAAAATCTTGTTTGCCTTCTACTTCAACTACACATACTTTACAGACACCTACATCATGTTTGATTCCTTTGAGTCCAACATTTTCAAGATAACAAAGCGTAGGAATTTTAACTCCTGCCTTCTCCGCAGCTTTAAGTATTGTTGTGCCTTCAGGTACTGTAATTTTTTGTCCATTTAATGTAACAGTTACATCTGTCACTCTTTATCCTCCTTTATCGGTATTAAAAGACTTTTCACTGTTACTTCTTTTATCATTCCCAGCTTTCCAGTAAGAGAGCCTATTTTGTCTGTATCTCCTTCAACAAAAAGGGATATAAGTCCTGTGTCAGTATCTTTTTGAGGGATTCCCATTCTTCCAATGATTATTTCTGAATGTTCTGAAAGGATTTTATTTACAACAGAAGCATTTTTTCGTCTGTTTCCGACTATTATTCCAACAATACCAATTTTTTGCTTCATCCTTGACCTCAGGTTTAACCCTCTGTCTCAGTTTTTTAATCTTTTAAGCCCTATCCATCAGGACAAAGCCCTAATGTCTCAGGCTATACCAACATAAGTCTTAAAAAGCAAAAGATATTGAAGCTTTTGCTGTAAAAGGTGCACCTGCATAATAAGTTGTTCCTGTAATAGAATCATCCATTGCATTAATAACAGAAACATGCTTTTTATCAAATATGTTGTCAAGCTCAAGAGATAATTTTAATGCTTTCAACATTCCGAGCTTTTCTTTTACATAATTTAGCTTTAAATCAAAAACTGCATAAGAAGGAACTTCTTCATTATGTTCACAATCTCCATATCTCTTCCCAATGTATCTCATCTGAGGAATTACTTCAAAGTCTTTATACTTCATAATTAAGCCAGAAACAATTGTCCATTTTGGAACATCTAAAAGCTGTTTGCCTTTTGTTGAAAGAGTTTTTCCCTGATAAGTAATATCTGAATTATAAACCAGATGATTATAAACAGGATTCACATAGAATGTAAGCCAGTCTAATACAAAAAAGTTAGTCCCAAGTTCCATGCCATATCCCTTTGCTTTGCCAATATTCTGAGGGTAATTTACAGGAACTCCTGCTAAAGTGGTAACTCTTGGGTCTGTAACAGTTGTCAAGAGATTTTTATGTTTTGAAAGAAAAAAAACAGGATTAAACTCTACAAAATCTTTGCGAAATCTTAAGCCTACATCTAAATTGTCTGAACTCTCAATATCTAAACCATTAAACAGGTCTTCCAGTTTCAACCCAGCGGACTGAAATCTTGCTCTAAGATTTGTGTATAAATTTATTAGAGCCATATAATTATAAGGTCTCCTGAATGTTTTTCCGTAACTTATATATGCTTCAAGGTTTTCACTAAATAAATAAGACAATCCTGCATTGGGAATCCATACCTCATAGGTCTTCTCAGTTCTGTCAAGATCTGGAGCCCTGACAAGCAAAGGATTCCCACTAACAATCTGCGTTAAATAGCCTTTTACTGCAGATTCTCTGTCATGAAAATATTTAATTCCTGCCTGCCAATTTAAATTGCCATGTGTTCCTGATATTTTGATATAAGGGCTGTTTATTGTATATGTGCCTGCTGATGAAAATATTCCATAACCAAGATAACTCAGGCTTCCATTACTGTTAATCCTGTAATTTTCTGTATAAATTTTTGTCAAGTCTTCTTTTTCAAAAAGATATCCTGCCTTTGCCTTAATTCCAGCAAATTCTGCCTCAATCTCTGAAACAATCCCCTTTCTTTCTATATCTCTTGTTGTTTTCTGCACTGTGCCATTTTGCCTGCCATCAAAAAACAATGCTTTATTATCGGAAATATAAGGTTTTAGCAGAATTTTTATTTTTTCTGCAGGCTTTATAGTAATTAAACCAAATAAGTCTTTATCATTATGTTTTTCCCTGTTAAACTTGTAATAAAGATAATCCTGTGCTGGAATGCCTGTTATCTCTTCATTAAAGTCAGTTCTATAATATCTTTTTAAATCCTTTATCTCCGGATAGCTTAGGTAACGATATTTATAATGTTTTATTTCATTGAAATTCCCCCATAATTTAATCTCTATGTATTGTCCTAATGGTTGAGTAACTGTAATATTAAAGTTATTTCTTGGACCTATATCTCCAGGACCTTTCCATTTATCCTCTTGAGTAAATGAGTATGAAACTGAAAATTTTGTATTCAGAGGATTAATTTTGCCAGAATCAAGCCTGAAAAAAGTTCTTCTATATTCAAAAGAACCAGCTGACTGAGAGATTTTAAAACCGAACTTTTCATCTGCCCATAAAGGTTTAAGTTCAATAGCACCTCCCCTATTGCCAACCCCTGTTCCGAAGTCTGATGGAATAGCTCCCTTATAAACAGATATGGTTTCAAAGTTTTCAAGGTCATAAATATAATGTCTTAAAGGTCCACCTGTTGTTGGAATGCCTTCCACTGTTATCCCTGTTGCAGGCTGTGCTCTTACTCCTCTTATCCTTATATTCACCTGTTCTGTAGCAAGATTATTACTATCAGAACTTTCAAAAACTATTCCTGGAAGTATGCTTATTGCCTCAAAGACATTTGTCTTTCCTTTCTCTCCTGAAAGTTCAATTCCTTTTTTGGTGATTTCATTCCCTGTATAAACAGTTTCTGAAGCTTCTTTCGCTGGAACAACCAATTTTTCACCTTTTACAACAATTTCCTCAAGCAAAGCCTCATTTTTCTCTTCTGGATAAGCAAAGCAACCACTGAATAAAATAAATAAAATAAAAATTAAATTTACTACTCTTATCGGTTTCATCCCATTACCACAGAACCTTCTTCAAGAACTTCTTTTAGCCTTTCTAACTCAAGAGCTAAATCTTCATCCAGAGTCTCTTCTTTCATCAATGAATCAATCAAATCAGCCAGATGCATTGCATACTCATCATTTAAAACAAACCAGTCATTAATACTCCCTTTTATAAAATCAATATCAGATAAGCAATATTTAGCCTTTACAGAAAGAAGAGAGGAAATCTGTATAAATTTGTCTATTGGTGCATACCAGCTTTTTCTGTTTTTGAGACTATAAACTATCCACATTTTTTATTTAAGCCCGGGAAAATTTTTCCCCGGGCTTTTGACCTTTTTAAACCCTTGCCTTGTAATGGGTATGTAACAATGCTTCGCTAACTTCACTTAGTGGATGATGGGCAAACTCGGAGTAAAATCTTTTAATCATAGGATTTTCATGGCTTGCAGCAAGTTTGAATTTTTCTCTTGAAATTTTATCATCCTTATACTGTCCAGCCTGTCTTGCTTTTATTAGATTAATTCTTTCCCTGCCTATTTTTGTATCAAAAAAGTTTGAAGTAGCAGTTTCACCTGAAAATGATGGTCTGGTAAAAGAAAGGGTTATAACTCCTGCTCCAATTAATTTTAAAAATGTTCTTCTTGATAATTCCTTTATTGTCATTTTATCCCTCCTTAATTAGTTTTGAAAAATGCGTAAAAAAGCTGATCCCACAAGCTTAACTCAATTGGATGAACAGGTTGTCCACCTCCGTTTATACAACCTCCAGGACAGCACATTACTTCTATAAAATGATAAGGGCTCTTTCCTGCTAAAACATCTTCAATAATTGGCTTAAGATGAGCACCTTGTGGTCCTATTCCGTTTACAACACAGACTTTTACCTGAAGCTCCTTTGCACCAAAGGCTTTCTGATACTCAGTTCTTAAAGGAACAGGAATTACTGCAGAAACAACAGGATGTCTAAATCCTCTTACATCCTCAAAATCCCATTGAGGACTCATTGCCTGAGGCTCTAAACCTGAAAGCACATGAAAAGCAAATCTTATTGCTGCTTCCATAACTCCACCACTTGCACCAAAAATAGTTGCACCACCTGAATAAAACTCAAAGAGTGAAGGTTTTCTACCCTCTTCTTCTGACATTTTCATTGGGTCAATATTAAGTCGTCTTAAAACTTCTGCGAGGTCTCTTGTTGTAAGCACTGCGTCAACATCTCTCATTCCTGACTTCTTTAAAAATCTTCCTGCAGAGTCAAACTCTGGACGGGATGCTTCAAATATTTTTGCTGTACAGGGCATCACTCCTACTGTGAAAATATCTTCTGGCTTTACACCCCATACTTTTGCACCGTAAGTTTTTGCTGATGGACCTGACATCTGCTGTGGAGATTTAGCAGATGAAATATGGGGTAATACTTTGGGATAGTAAATCTCAGCATATCTTACCCATGCAGGACAGCATGAAGTAAACTGAGGAAGAGGCTTGTGTTTAAACTCTTCCACATTAAGCACTATTTTTTTACCCCAGAGTTCAACTGGAAGCTCTTTTAAGCCCGAATGGGCTGCAACTTTTGCAAGCAACTCTGTGCCTTCTTCAAGAATTGTCTGGTCAGCAGCAAAGTTATTGTCATAAATAAGAAAGCCTGCTTTTTTCAAAGCTGACCATAGTCTTCCAACTGTAAGTGTTCCTGGTTCTGCACCAAACTCTTCACCAATTGCAACTCTAACTGCAGGTGCGATAATTGCAACAACCTTTGTTTTTTTGTCTTTTAGTTTTTCCACTACCTTATCAACAAAGCTCATCTGCTCAATAGCACCAAAAGGACAGTTAAGCAAACACTGTCCACAGTTGATGCATTTGTCAACATCAATACTGTGCTTTTCTCCCATGGAGCCTTTAACTGCTCCTGCAGGGCAAACACTTCTACAGGTATCACATCCAACGCAAGTGCCCTCATCAATCCTGATAATTCCTCTTAACTCACCTGCTCGATAGGTTCCTGTGTCCGCACTCACACCGCCATCACCCTTGAAAGTTTTGACTTTCCTGACCATACAGCCCTCCTTTAATTATATATGTAATATATAATCCCCCTTGAAACAAGAGGGTTCTCCTAAGCTTTTCATAAGCATTTTCATTTGAAAAAGCAAAACTTTTGATTGCGGGCTTCTGCCGCTAAATAGTTAAAACATTAAACTATTTGCAGCTTTCTTAGCTTTTGACCCACCTTCTGGTAGGCAATATTAAGATAAAATCAATTGATAGGCTTCAGCCTTTTATACCTTCTGGTAGAATCCGAAAATATTATAAAAAAATAAAATGAGTTTGTCAATACCTAAAATATTGCCCTGAAATTGCTATTAGGAAAAGAAGGTTTTTTCTCTAATCCCGTTATTCTGAGGGGCTAAACGCCACAAAGTGCTGTCCTGAGCCGAAGCCCTAAGCCGAAGCCCTGAGCTTATGCGAAGGGTCAGCAAAGGGTCTGCGACTCATTTTTTTTGTCATTCCGAGGGGGTAAATCCCCTGAGGAAATCTCTAATTGAAAAACCATTTTGGAGAAAAAAAGGAGGGGATTCTTCGCTGATTCTTACTCGGAAAAGAATGAGATTCTTCACTCCGCTGACGCTCCGTTCAGAATGACGCCTTTTCCGCCACCCTTTTTTTACCTGTCACCTTTTTTACTTGTCACCCTGAGGCGAAGCCGAAGGGTCTCCTGAGGAGATTCTTCGGTCGCTAACGCTCCCTCAGACGCTGTCCTGAGCGAAGCGAAGGGTTCACAAAATCTCCCGAAAAGAGAGCTCTATCGGCAATTTTAAGTTAAATGCAAAACTTAAAATCTTCATGCTATAATACTTTTTATGAGCAAAAAAAGAGGATATTTTGGTGAGTATGGAGGTTGTTTTGTTCCTGAAACATTAATGCCTGCATTGCAAGAGCTTGAAAAAGCTTTCATTATTGCCAAAAAAGACAGAAAATTTATTGAAGAATTTGAATCCCTTCTCAAAGACTATGTTGGTAGACCTACTCCTCTTTATTTTGCTCAGAGGCTCACTGAGCATCTTGGCGGAGCAAAAATATATTTAAAAAGAGAAGACCTTGCTCATACAGGTGCTCATAAAATAAACAATGCTTTGGGACAGGCTTTATTAGCCAAAAGACTAATGAAAAAGCAAAGAATTATTGCTGAAACAGGAGCAGGTCAGCATGGTGTAGCAACTGCTACTGGTGCTGCTTTCGCAGGACTTAGCTGTGATATATACATGGGAACAGAGGATATTAGAAGGCAAAAGCTCAATGTTTTCAGGATGAATCTTCTTGGTGCAAGGGTTATTCCTGTTAATACAGGTTCAAAAACCTTGAAAGATGCTATAAATGAGGCATTAAGAGACTGGACAACGAATGTAAGAACAACTCATTATGTTTTGGGAACTGTTTTTGGACCTCATCCATATCCTCTTGTTGTGAGATTTTTTCAAAGTGTAATAGGAAGAGAAGCAAAAAAACAAATAATTGAAAAAGAAGGTAAACTCCCTGATGTTTTAATTGCCTGTGTTGGTGGTGGAAGTAACTCAATTGGCCTTTTTAGCGGTTTTTTAAAAGATAATGTAAAGATGATTGGAGTAGAAGCAGGCGGTAAAGGAATACAAACAGGACTTCATGCAGCAAGATTTGCAGGTGGAGCAAAGGGAATTTTTCAGGGTTGTTTGAGCTATGTTCTTGAAAATGAAGATGGAAATATTCTTGAAACCCATTCTGTCTCAGCAGGGCTTGATTATGCTTCTGTAGGTCCAGAACATGCCTATCTCAGAGACACAGGAAGGGTAAAATACACCTATGCTACTGATGATGAGGCATTACAGGCATTTGAACTTTTAAGCAGACTTGAAGGAATTATTCCTGCACTGGAGTCAGCTCATGCTGTGGCTGAGGCAGTAAAAATTGCTCCAAAAATGCCTAAAGACTCAACTATCATTGTAAACCTTTCTGGAAGAGGGGACAAAGATGTTCAGGAAGTAGCAAGAATCAAAGGAATCTCTTTGTAAGGAGAGCTTAATGAAGGGATTTAATGTAAGAAAAAAGCTTGAAGAATTGAAAAAAAAAGGTAAAAAAGCATTTATTCCATACATTATGGCAGGTGATCCCTCACTTGAAGAAACTGGTAAAAGACTTAAACTATTAAGTGAGGCAGGAGCAGACCTTATAGAGCTTGGAGTTCCTTTTACAGACCCTCTTGCTGACGGACCAACAATTCAAAGGGCTGCAGAAAGAGCCTTGAAATCAGGAACAACTTTAAGAAAAATCTTAAAATTTCTTGGTGAATTTAAAGGCGAAGTTGATACTCCCATAATTCTTATGACTTATTTAAATCCTGTTTTCTGCTACGGTATTGAAAAATTTTTTCATGATGCAAAGGAAGCAGAAGTTTCTGGAGTTATTTTCCCTGACCTAACAGTTGAAGAATCAAAACAATACAGAGCCTTTGCAAGAAAATACGGAATTGACACTATTTTTTTAATAGCTCCAACATCCACTCCAGATAGAGTAAAAAAAGTTGTAAGAGCTTCCACAGGCTTTGTTTACTATGTTTCAATAACAGGAATAACAGGAGCAGAACTCAGACTTGATAAGAAATTTAAGGAGCACATAGATTTTGTAAAAAGCTTCGGGAAACCAGTATGCGTTGGATTTGGTGTAAGCAAACCAGAGGAAGCAAAATATGTTGCTCAATTTGCTGATGGAGTAATTGTAGGAAGTGCTATTGTTAAACAGTTTCATGAAAATCCTGAAACAGCTTTTAACTTTATAAAATCTTTGAGAAAGGCTATTTAATGGCTTGGTTTAAAAGAAAAGAGCCAAAAATAGACAAAAAAGTAAAAATTCCTGAAGGATTGTGGGTCAAATGCGAAAACTGTAAAGAAATAATATATCGCAAGGAACTGGAGAACAATTTAAAAGTTTGTCCAAAATGTAAGTATCACTTCAGAATTTCAGCAAGAGAAAGAATCTCTCTTATAACTGACAGTGGTAGTTTTACAGAGTTAGACCCTGACCTTAAAAGTCCTGACCCTCTTGAATTTAAAGATACTGTTGACTATAAAGAAAGACTTCTTGAAAATGAGAAAAAATCAGGAATTAAAGAAGCAGCAATTTATGGAGATGCAAAAATTAATGGAAAAGATGTGGTAATTGCAGTCCTTGATTTTTCCTTTATGGGTGGAAGCATGGGAACAGTTGTTGGAGAAAAAATTACAAGAGCTGCAGAAAGAGCAATTGAGCAAAGAGTTCCTTTAATTATTGTTTCATCTTCTGGAGGAGCAAGAATGCAGGAAGGAATGTTTTCCCTAATGCAGATGGCAAAGACTTCTCAGGCAATTGGAAGGCTGAAAGAAGAAGGTTTGCTTTATATTTCTGTTCTATCAGACCCAACCTTTGGCGGAGTTACAGCAAGTTTTGCAATGCTTGGTGATATAATTATTGCAGAACCTCGTAGCCTTATAGGTTTTGCTGGTCCAAGAGTTATTCAGGAAACAATAAAACAGCAACTGCCTGAGGGTTTTCAGAGGGCTGAGTTTTTGCTTGAACATGGAATGGTTGACCTTGTTATTGAAAGAAAGGAACTTAAAAATACGATTTCAAAACTCATTGACATTTTAATGCCTCTCCGAAAGTCAGACAAAGACTTTACCGAAACAACAATAAAGAATGAAATATAAGGAATTAATAAACGAACTTTACACAAGAAGAACAAAAGGTATAAAGCTTGGACTTGATAGAGTATTTTCAACATTAAAAAAATTTGGGAATCCTCATCAATACTTCAAATCAATCCATATTGCAGGAACAAATGGAAAAGGCTCAGTTTCAAAAATAATTTACAATCTATTAAAGGCTCATGGATTAAATGTTGGACTTTTCACATCTCCCCATCTTACAAGATTTACAGAAAGAATAGTTGTTAATGACAAGGAAATCTCTGAAGAGGAAGTTATAAGATTAATTGAAAAAATCAAACCTATGGATGATGAGCTAACCTTTTTTGAATTTGTTACTATAATGGCTTTTCTTTATTTTAAAGAAAAAAGCGTTGAATATGCAGTGCTTGAAACAGGGATGGGAGGAAGACTTGATGCTACAAATGTTGTAATTCCAGAAGTTTCAGTAATTACAGGAATTGGAATTGACCATCAAGAGTTTCTTGGAAGTGATATAAAATCAATTGCAAGTGAAAAAGCAGGAATTATAAAAAAAGGAATTCCTGTTGTTACATCTAAACAGACCTCAGAGGCAGAAGAAGTAATCAAAGAAAAAGCAAAGCAGTTAGATTCAGAAATTTTTATTTATGGTAAAGATTTCTCAGCCCAGCTTAAATCAATGACTTTAGATGGAATCACCTTTACTTTTCAGCCTTCAGCCTTCAGCCTTCAGCCTATCTTCAACCTTCAGCCTTCAGCCTTCAGCCTTCAGCCTATTTTCAGCCTTCCTCTTACAGGATTTCATCAACTTGAAAATGTTGCGGTTGCAATGCAGGCTTTTATGATAGCCTATCCTCACTGGGACGAAAATCATATTAAAGAAGGGCTTAAAAATGTTAAAATGCCTGGCAGGCTTGAAATTGTTTCCAAAGAGCCACTTGTAGTTCTTGATATTGCACATAATCCCCATGCTGCAAATGCTTTGATTTCGTCCTTAAAGAAACTTACAGATAAAAAGCCTGTTGTGGTTTTTGGGATAATGAAAGATAAAGATTTTCAGGGATTTATAAAATGTTTTGAAAATTACGCTTATAAAATCATTTTTACCAGTCCCAATTATGAAAGAGCTTTAAAATATGAAGAATTATCAAGGAGATTAAATGGTTTTTCAACGCCTATTTACTCTGCAGAAAAACCTGCAACTGCCTTTAAAGAGGGGTTATCTTTATGCAAAAATAACCCTGAATTATATCTTCTTTGCACAGGCTCAGCATATCTAATTGGTGAAATAAAAGAGTTTCTCGGAGAAAAAGTTTTACACAGAAGATTAGGGGAGTCTTTATGAATATAATTGTTATTCTGGCAATTTTACTCTTGCCTGTTTACTCATTTGCTGTTGAAATCGTTTCTGATACCCTTGAAAGCTTTGAAAAAGAACAAAAGTATGTTGCTACGGGAAATGTGAATATGATAGATGAAAATTTTAAAATTAAAGCTAAAAAGGCGATTTACTATGAGAAAACAAATGAAGTTGAAGCCTATGGAGATTTGTTTTATGAAGATGAAGAAATGACTGCGTGGGCAGAAGAAGGCAAAATGAATATGGACAAAAAAACCGGTTTTCTAAAAAATGGTTTAATTCATATAAAAAAACAGGATATCTGGATTAGGGCTGCTGAGATTGAAAGATTAAGCGAAATAAAATACAAAGCTAAAAAAGCCACATTTTCAACATGCGAACCTGAGCCTGATACTGCTCAGCCTTGGTGCTTTACAGGAGAATCTGTGGATTTAGTTGTAGATGACAGTCTAATATCAAAAGCAACCACATTCAAAGTAAAAAATGTTCCAATTGCGTATTGTCCAATTTTCTGGGGTCCTGCAGGAAATACAAGAAAATCAGGTTTTTTACCACTAAAAATTGGAAATTCAAACATAAGGGGCTTTCAAATCAGTCCTGCATATTATCTGGCTATAGACAGTAATAAAGATGCTACATTTTATCTTGATTACTTTTCAAAAGTTGGACTTGGTAAAGGAATTGAATACAGATATATGGATTTTGATACAAAAGGGATGTGGTATGCCTATCAATTAAATGACAGAAAACTTAATAGAGACTATTTTGAATTAAGAGGCATTCATCTTCAGAAATTTAAAGAGTTTGATTTACTCACAGATTTAAATTATGTAAACAAAAATGATTTTTACAGGGAATACGGAGATGTACGCTCTGTTAATTCAACCTATCTTTTTAAAGAATTTGGAAAGGATTTACAGGCAAGATATGACAGGTTTTTACAGTCCTCTTTAGAGATTTCTGTTCCAGGGGTTCAATCAAGATTTTATCTACTTGGACAGGGTTGGAAGGATTTAAAGTCTGATGGAATGAGTCCACCTGTTAAGGCAGAGCTTGGATATGTTGTTTATCCATACAGGCTTGGGCAATTCAATGTGAATTTTAATACAAATATAGCAGAGTATTACAAAGAAGACGGACTTAAAGGACAAAGAGCTGAGATAAGTCCATCAATAACCTATAATTCTGGAGATGTTGTTAAGTTCACACAAAACTTAAGTGCCAAAGCTATTTTTTATAATCTTGAAAAAACCTCTCCTTATGAGGATGTATCTCACAGAGAAATGATTCAATACAATGCAAAGGCTTTTATGAGGTTATATAAAAGAGAAAATAGCTTGACTCACATTATTGAACCTTTTATTGAAGGAGTGTTTATTGGAGTAAACGGAAAACCTCCAATTTTAAAGGATGCGGAAATTATTGATGATACTGCATTAATTAGAGCTGGAGTTTATAACAGGCTTAATTTTAAGAATATATCTATTGAAGGAAGAATAGTTCAAGTTTATGATTTCAGAGCAAAAAATGAATGGGATAAACTATATCCTATTTTAATTGAAAGCAGGGCATCTTTTTGGAAAATAAATCTCGGGTTTGATACTTATCCGAATATCTCAAAAAGAAGAATAGAAAGATTCAATAGCTGGATAAGCTTTTGTCCTGATGAGAAAAGCTCTTTGTCTGTGAGTCAAAGATATACAAGAAATGGGGCATTAAGCCCTTCTTATTTATGGTCTCCGACTCTGAGAGGACAATATAGTTTTCAAGAAAAAGAAGACGAAGTCAAAACATATTCTATGACAGTGGTAAAACAATTATCAGAAAAATGGTCAATAACAGCAAATGTAAACTATGATGCAAAGGGAGCAGGATTAAGAGAAAGCTCATTAAACATAAGGTATGCACAAAAATGCTGGGCTACAAATGTTTCACTGAACAGAAGGCCAGTTGAAAGAAATGGTAAAGAAACTTCTGAATTTAGTTTTCTTGTCATATTTGAATTAAAGGGAATAGGAGCAATAAAGCTTCTATGAATATAGTCATAGTACTCAATAAGCCTAAAGATTATACAAGTCAGGCTGCTGTTACAGCAGTAAAAAAGAGCTTAAAATGTAAAAAAGCAGGTCATGCAGGAACCCTTGACCCAATGGCAACAGGTATTTTGCTTGTTTGTATTAATGAAGCTACAAAAATAGCACCCCTTCTTATGGAGCTTGAAAAGGAATATCTCTTTAAAGCAAAATTTGGAGTTTCAACAGACACCTATGATGCTCAGGGAAATGTTACAAAGGTGATAGAGGATTTTGAACTTAAAAAAGAGGAAATAGAGCAAATTTTAACAAAGTATAAAGGTGAAATAATGCAAACACCTCCAATGTATTCGGCAGTAAAAATTGAAGGCACTCCACTTTATAGCCTCGCAAGAAAAGGAATTGAGATAGAAAGAAAGCCCAAGAAAGTTATTATCCATTCAATAAAAATTGAAGATTTTAACCCGCCTTTTGTAACATTCAGGGTAATATGTAGTAAAGGAACCTATGTAAGAGCTCTATGCAATGACATTGGTGAGGAATTGGGAATAGGAGCCCATATTGTTGAACTTGAAAGAACAAGAATAGGGAATTTTAAAGTTGAACAATCCATTGATTTAGAAAAATTGAGGGAAATTTCCTCTTCTTCAGCCTTCAGCCTTCAGCCTTCAGCCTATCTTCAGCCTTCAGCCTTCAGCCTTCAGCCTATTTTAACAATAGATGAAGCTCTATATTTTATTCCTTCTGTAACCATAGGTGATGCTCTTGTTAGAAAATTTTTAAATGGAAATTCAGTAAAAATTCCTTCAGGAATTGTTCCCGCAGGATGGGTAAAGGTTAAGGATAAAACAGGAAAAATTCTTGGCATAGGCTTTGGAAATGGCGTTATTATAAAACCTGAAAGAATTATATGGGAGGAGGCATCATGATAGAAAGGTACACAAGAAAAGAAATGGGCGATATATGGAGCATGGAAAACAAATTCAGAAAATGGCTTGAAGTTGAGATTGCTGTATGTGAAGCATGGGCAGAGCTTGGGAAAATCCCAAAATCCGCTTTAAAAGAAATTAAAGAAAAGGCAGACTTTGACTTAAAAAGAATTGACGAGATTGAAGCAACAGTAAAGCACGATGTTATAGCCTTTTTAACTGCTGTTTCAGAAAAAGTTGGTCCTTCATCCCGTTACATTCATATGGGACTTACATCTTCTGATGTAGTTGATACAGCAATGGCTTTGC
>Ga0207433_10005186_pt1 | contig 23469 bp, 15 predicted proteins | sample YelNatPaOPGAMG01_FD_187559 | JGI IMG/M metagenome (GOLD analysis project Ga0207433, IMG submission 187559) | Hot spring thermophilic microbial communities from Obsidian Pool, Yellowstone National Park, USA - OP-RAMG-01 (SPAdes) (version 3) | ecosystem: Environmental > Aquatic > Thermal springs... | reverse complement strand
GTTCGTTTGCGGTGTCACCCTCGAGCCGCGGTTGGAAGCCTGCCGAATGGCAAGGGCTGGCTAATCTAGTGCAAAGCGACGGATATCACATCCCCTCCGCCACATGAGGTTGGGCTGTCCGAAACTGCGGACCCGCCAGGCTCCGGCGGATCAATCCGCCGACTCAGGCCGGCGGCTACCCGGCGTAGGCTGTCCTGGCCCAGCCACTGGAAGTCGGTCCTACGACAGGCTGAATAATCTACGCTAGGGCAGGCGTACTGGCCTGCAATAGACTGCGACGTGGCTCTGTTGAGAAGCTCGGGCTCGACAATCCACACAAGCCACTGAACCATTGAGGCCGATGAAGCGATTGAGCCGAATGGTCTTGGTTGGGATCGTGTGTGAGCTGGTCTGTACGGCTACTTTTGGGCAAGTGGCAGTAGTGGACCGACCCGACATGAGTCGCACCAACAGCTTTTATGTGGGGAACCGGCCGCCGCTTGCGCCCAGCCCGTTTCTGAAGTTACCCATTGGCGCCATCACACCCCGCGGTTGGCTGCGCCATCAACTGGAACTGGAAAAGAACGGCATGGTGGGCCGCCTCAAAGAGATCTCCCCCTGGCTGAACTTCGAGAAGAGCGCCTGGGCCAACAAAGAAGGCCAAGGCGAACGCGGCTGGGAGGAGATGCCATACTGGCTGAAAGGGTTTGGCGACTTGGGCTACGTGCTGCGGGACGAAGCCATCATCGCCGAGGCCAAGAAATGGATCGAGGCAGCCATAGCGTCGCAGCGCGAGGACGGTTGGTTCGGCCCGCGTGCGTTGCTGACTGGCCTTAACGGCAGACCGGACCTGTGGCCGCACATGGTCATGCTCAATGTGCTGCAGAGTTACTACGAGTTCAGCGGCGACCCGCGCGTCTTGGAGGTGATGCGGCGCTACATGCGCTGGCAAAACAGGTTGCCGACCAGTGCTTTTGGGGAAGGCTACTGGCCCCGCCTTCGTGCCGGGGACAACATCGAGAGTGTGTTTTGGCTTTACAACCGGCTTGGGGAAAGCTGGCTGCTGGACTTAGCCCGAAAGATCCACGCGGGCATGGCCCGGTGGGACCAAGACGTCATCAACTGGCACAACGTCAACATCGCCCAAGGGTTCCGCGCCGGCACGGTCTTTTGGATGTTGTCCGGTCAGCCGGAGCATTTGGAGTCGGCGGAGCGGAACTACACCAAGGTGATGGAGCTTTATGGTCAGTTCCCCGGCGGCGGGTTTGTGGGTGATGAGAACTGTCGGCCAGGCTACACCGATCCGCGCGGCGGGATCGAGACCTGCGGTATTGTCGAGTTCATGCACAGCTTCCAAATGCTGCTGAAGATCACCGGTCAACCGGTCTGGGCGGATCGCTGCGAGGAGATCGCGTTCAACAGTTTCCCGGCGGCGTTAACCCCGGATTTCAAAGGCCTGCACTACATCACCTGCGCCAACCAGGTGCAGCTTGACCGCCACAACAAATCCCCCGGGATCCAAAACGGCGGCACCATGTTTTCTTACAGCCCGTTCGAGGTGTATCGGTGCTGTCAGCATAACGTGTCGCACGGCTGGCCTTACTATGCCGAGGAACTGTGGTTGGCCACACCAGACAACGGGCTGTGCGCCTCGCTGTATGCCGCCAGCGAAGTGAGCGCCAAGGTCGGCGACGGCACCACGGTCACGATCACCGAAGACACCGACTACCCGTTTGGCGAGGTGGTGCAGTTGAGGATTGATACGGCTCGACCGGTGGCTTTTCCGCTGTATTTGCGCATCCCGCGTTGGTGCGAGGGTGCGTCCGTCCAGATCCACGGCCAGCCTGCCCAAGTCCAGGGGCGGCCTTTGGCATTTGTGCGCGTGCACCGGCTGTGGCAAGCCGGGGACACGGTGCGGCTGCATTTGCCCATGCGGGTCAAGGTGCGGACCTGGGCCAAGAACAAGAACGCTGTGTCGGTGGATTACGGGCCGTTGAGCTTCTCGTTGGCGATCAAGGAGCGCTGGGCCAAATACGGCAACCGGCACCCCGACTGGCCGGAGTGGGAGGTGTTCCCCGATTCACCGTGGAATTACGGTTTGGAGCTGGACCGCACCGATCCGGCCAAGTCGTTCCAGCTTGTGCGTAAGCCCGGTCCGGTCCCGCCCCAGCCGTTCACACCTGACACGGTGCCCATTGCGCTCAAGGCTAAAGGCCGCAAGATACCTGGCTGGCAGATGGACCGGCTCAACATGGTGGATAAACTCCAGCCTAGCCCAGCCCGGACGACCGAGCCGATCGAAGAAATCACGCTCATCCCCATGGGCGCAGCTCGGCTCCGAATAGCAGCCATCCCGACTGTCACCACTGGCCCGGAGGGGCACGAGTGGACCCCGCCGGCGCGGCCGCGACCGTCTCGATACAAAGCCAGCGCGTCGCATTGCTGGGGCAACGACACGGTGGAGGCGTTGGGTGACGGCTTGGAGCCGTCCAGCTCCAACGACCATAGCATCCCGCGCATGACCTGGTGGCCGCGTCGGGGCACCACCGAATGGGTGCAATATGATTTCGGTGCACCGCGCCGGGTGTCCGGTGTAGCGGTTTACTGGTTCGACGATACCGGCGTGGGAAGCTGCCGACTGCCGCAATCCTGGAAAGTCCTCTACTTGGATGGGGACCAATGGAAAGAGGTCTCCAATTTCCGAGCCAGCCCCATTTCCAGAGACAAGTTTAACCAAGCCAGCTTCGATCCAGTGCAAACCCGCGCGTTGCGGTTGGAAGTGCAGTTGCAGCCCGGCTTCTCAGGCGGGATTCTGGAGTGGACGGTCAGCGAGTAGCCTCTCGGGTTTCGATAGAGCTCGAGTGGTCGAACCGGCGGCGGCCTACCCGGTTTGGCAGCCAAAAGCCAATGCCCCAGCACCAGTGCACTTAACGCAGTCCGCAACGGCGAGGCTTGGGCACGACTAGCCAGGCGCGGGCGTCGGACTGGCCAGTCTGCTGCCTTGGGATCGCCGGCGTGGTTCTGCCTGCAGCTACACCGCTTGGGTCAAGTGTCCCTCAACAGTTGACGCAGCACGTAAGGCAGAATGCCGCCGTGCCGGTAATACTCGACCTCGATGGGGGTGTCGAGTCGGCAACGGACCGGCACGGTGACTTCGCGCCCATCGGCGCGGCAGATGCGCAACGTCAATTGCTGTTGCGGTTGCAAGTCCGGGCCCAAGCCTGACACGTCGTAGGTCTCGGTCCCGTCCAAATGTAGCGTTTGGGCGCTGGTGCCTTCAGGCCATTGGAGTGGCAGCACACCCATGCCCACCAGGTTACTCCGGTGAATGCGTTCGAAGCTGCAGGCTAGCACTGCTCTGACCCCCAGCAAGGCGGTGCCTTTGGCTGCCCAGTCGCGGCTTGAGCCGGCGCCGTATTCGTGCCCGGCGATCACGACCAAGGGCACACCGCGCTTGCGGTATTCAATGGCCGCATCGTAAATGGGCATCTTGACCCCATCCGGCTGCAGCAGGGTGTAGCCGCCTTCTTGTCCGCCGAGCATCAGGTTCTTGATGCGCACGTTGGCGAAGGTGCCGCGGGTCATGACCTGGTCGTTGCCGCGGCGACTACCGTAGGTATTGAACTCGTGCGGCGGCACCCCGCGCTCCAGCAGGTACCGGCCAGCCGGAGAGTCTTTGGGGATGGCGCCTGCTGGTGAGATGTGATCCGTGGTCACGCTATCCCCCAAGATGGCTAATGCCCGTGCGCCTGTGATGGGTGCCACCGGCTCAGGTTGCAGGGCGAATGTGGCGAAAAAGGGCGGCTCCTGGATGTAGGTGCTCTGCGAATCCCACGGATAGACCACGCCTTGGGGTGCGCCCAGTTGATTCCATTGCGAATTGCGGCTTGAGGCTTTGGCATACAGCTTCCGATACACTTCCGGCTGCATGGCCAACTGAAGTGCCTCCTGCATTTCCTCCGGGCTGGGCCACAGGTCAGCCAAATACACCGCTGAGCCGTCCTTGGCGAAACCTACAGGCTCGCAGCTCAGGTCCACGTCCACACGCCCTGCCAAAGCAAAGGCCACCACCAGCGGCGGGGACATGAGGAAATTGGCTTTGAGACTGGGATGAATGCGGGCTTCGAAGTTCCGGTTGCCCGACAACACTGCGGCAGCTACCAAGTCGTGCTGGGCCACAGCCGCCTCGATAGCTGGGTCCAACGGCCCGGAGTTACCGATGCAGGTGGTGCAGCCGTAGCCCACCAGGTTGAAGCGCAACTTATCCAAATACCGCTGCAGGCCGGCGCGCTTGAGGTAGTGGCTGACCACCGGCGAACCGGGGGCAAACGAGGTTTTGACCGCCGGGTTTACCTGCAAGCCGCGTTCGACAGCTTTCTTGGCCAGTAACCCCGCCGCGATCATGAGGGTGGGGTTAGAGGTGTTGGTGCAACTGGTGATGGCGGCGATCAGCACCGACCCGTGCCCGAGCCGCACTTTGCGGCCGGTGGCTGTGCGCACCGGCACCGTGCGCCCCAATTGGCTGCGGCTCTTGCCGAAGCCGCCCTGGGCAACCGGCTTTTGGAAAGCGTTGAAAAACGCCCGACGCAGGTTCCCCAACTCGATTCGATCCTGAGGCCGGCGCGGCCCGGCCACGCAGGGCTGAATGCTCCCCAAGTCGAAGTCCAAGACCTGGGAGTAATCGATGTGGCCGGGGTCGGGCATGCCCCACAAGCCTTGGGCTCGGTAGTAGTTCTCGAACAGGCGGCAGTGCACTTCGGATCGGCCAGTGGCGCGCAGGTAATCTACACAGGCTTGGTCGATCGGGAAAAAACCCATGGTCGCGCCGTATTCAGGTGCCATGTTGGCTACGGTAGCGCGGTCCACCACAGGCAACGCCCGTGCGCCAGGACCAAAGAACTCGACGATTTTACCCACCACATTGGCCTGACGAAGGCGCTGGGTCAGGGTCAGGACTGCGTCGGTGGCCGTGGCACCGGGAGGTAACGAACCCGTCAGATGCACTCCCACCACATCGGGGGTCAGCAAATACACCGGCTGACCGAGCATCGCTGCCTCAGCTTCGATACCGCCCACACCCCAACCCACAATGCCCAAACCGTTGATCATGGTGGTGTGTGAATCGGTCCCCACCAGGGTGTCGGGGTAGTAAAGGTCGCCACTTGCAATCACCCCTTGAGCCAGGTGCTCCAGGTTAACTTGGTGGACAATGCCGACGCCGGGCGGGATCACCGTCAAGTGCTGGAACGCCTGTGTGGCCCATTTGAGGAACTGGTACCGTTCGCGGTTCCGCGCAAACTCAAGCTCTAAGTTATGCTTGAACGCGTCGGGTCGGCCCGCCACATCCACCTGCACCGAATGGTCCACCACCAGGTGCACTGGCACCTGCGGCTCGATGCGTTTCGGGTCTCGGCCCATGCGTGCCACGGCACTGCGCATGGCCGCCAAATCCACCAACAACGGCACCCCGGTAAAGTCCTGCAACAAGATGCGCGCCACCACAAATGGGATCTCGGTTTTGCGCGGGGCCTGCGGCTGCCAGGCGGCCAGCTCCCGCACCGCCGTTTCCGACACACGCACCCCATCGCAGTTGCGCAGCACCGATTCGAGAATGATCCGCAACGATACAGGCAGCCGGCTAATGGGCGTGCCCAGCGCCCGTTCCAAAGCCGGCAACGAATACAACCAGCCCTGCCGCCCATCGCCCAAGTCAAAACGTTGGAGCGTCCCAAACAAGTCCTGCCGTGTCGTCACGTTATCCAAACCACCGGATTCAGCCTGTCTCCCAGGCCCAAGTCAACCTCGCGTCGCGCATCCGGCTTGTCCGTAGTGCGGGCTTATGCAGCCTGGAGCCTGGGGCCTGGAGCGTGGAGCATGGAGCAAGGAGCATCGAGCATGGGGCATGGAGCATGGCGGAGGGAGCGCCGGCAAAAGACCGAGGACTGAAGACCGCTGGGGAGTGGCCTGGACGGACGGCTGAAAGCAGTGCTTCAGCTCCATCTGCTCTCCTCAAAGAGCCAGCGCTCCAACCGGGCTTCCACCTTGGCGTTGGCGGCTGCGTATAAGCCGAGCATCCGGCTGCGAAAACAGCAGTTCCCCAAAGCAGAAGATCGGTGTTCGATTCACCGGAGCGAGCCGGGTGCAGAGTTTTGGGCCCCAGCAGGCTTGCTTGAGTGCGCCAAGCGGCTATTTTGTGCACAGATGCAGCCGGAGCCAGATCAGGCCGGGACAGGTAAAACTTCAGAAAGCTCAGCCGCAGGATCGGCTGAGGTGAGTGGTTGTGCTGGTGCCCGTGGGGGTGATGGGGCTACCCAGAACCGCGGGCAGGCAGGGGGGGTGGGTACCGTCCGCAGGCGTCGCACGGCGCGGTCTTCAGCGGCAAAGCAATTCCCGCAGGCGCCTCAGGCTGACGAAGCGCAAGGGGCTTCGGCACCCATCCGGCTCGGCAACGGGCAGGGTCTGGTGGCTGCGTTGAACCAGTCGCGGCTCTGCACCGAGTTTAGGCAGGCGTTTTCGGAGGCCACGGGTCTGCCAGTGGCGTTGCAACCGGTTGGCTCATGGGCCTTGCCGCATCATGGCAGCCGGTATGAGAACCCGTTTTGCGCGCTGATGGTCGAGCGGAGCCGGACGTGCGTGTGGTGCTTACAATCGCATGAGCGGTTGTGGCAGGCGGCGGCGGCGGGTGTCAAATCGCTGCCGTGCATGTTTGGGTTATGGGAGACGGCCGTGGCGGTACGCCTGGACACGGAGGTGATCGGGTATTTGCACACCGGGCAAGCCTTTCGGCACCCGCCGACCCCAGCTCAGTTCGATCGCATCCAGCGTCTGATCGTGGAGATGGCGCCGGAGGTGCCTTTGGACCAGGCCAGGGCACTGTGGTTTGCTAGTCCGGTGATCGGGCCTGAACGGTGGGACGCATTGGCCGTGTTGCTCCGGATCTTTGGCGAGCATCTGTCGATGGTCAGCCGTCAACTGGCGTTGCAGGCGCAATATGCTGAGCCGCCAGCCATCACCCGGGCACGCGAGTTTTTGGAGGCTAACTACACCGAGCGCGTGTCCTTGGGTGCAGTCGCCCGGGTGGCGCACATGAGCCCGTTTTACTTTTGCAAGCTGTTCAGGCGGGTCACAGGCTTGAACTTTACCGATTACCTAGCGCGCCTGCGCGTGGACAAGGCGCGCAATCTACTGTTGAACCCTAACCTGAAGGTGAGCGAAATTGCGTTCGAGGTGGGCTTCCAGTCCTTGACGCACTTTAACCGTGTGTTCAAACGGCTCACGGGCCAGGCGCCGTCGCAGTACCGACGTCAGGTAATCTCACGCGTGGCGCCCGGGGCGTGAGCTTGGGTTAGGACTTGCCAACGGCACGGTGTCTTCGATTACGCCGTGGACAAGTTCTGCGCAGGCCGACGCGAGGCCTTTTTCGACGGGATGATTCCGAACGCACTTCCGTCCGGTCCGCTTGACCGCGCTGATTTGACCTGCGCGGTGGGCGTATTTGGGTTTCATTAAGGGCCGTGCAGACGGGCAACAAGCCATGCACCACGCTCATTTACCAGCCGCCGTCGTATGTCCAGCGGCTGCAGTTGGAGCAGATGTTTGGGCGCCAGGCACCGGTGGAAGTGGAACTGGGCAGTGGCGACGGCGGATTTTTGGCGCAATGGGCTGCGCTGCATCCGGAGACCAATTTCATCGGAGTCGAACGCCTCTTGGGCCGACTGCGGAAGCTGGACAAGAAAGGGCTGCGGGCAGGATTGACCAACCTCCGGTTGCTGCGGATCGAGGCTGGGTATTGCCTGACGTGGCTGCTGCCCCCCAGCTCGATCCAAGCGCTCCACGTTTACTTCCCTGATCCGTGGCCCAAACGGCGCCATTGGAAAAACCGGCTGGTCAATGCCCACTTTGTCCAGGCAGCGGCTGCGGCGTTGGTCCCAGGTGGCCGAGTGTACTTTCGCACCGACAGCCCAGATTACTTGAGCCAGATCCAGACTGTCTTTGGCGCTAGCGCTGACTTTGTGCCGGACCAGACACCGGCTGAGCTGGCGGCTGTGGTTACGGATTTTGAGAAGGATTTCCGAGCCCGCGGCGTCGAGATTCACTATGCAGCCTACCGCCGTGTGGGCTTTGGGTTGGCTGTTGTGACAGCCACGGCTAGCGCGCCGTAGGCCCAGCGGGTTTGGGGACCGCGCCGGTGCTGCTGGTTTGCGGCGCGGTCGGCAGGCCCGGCGGCAGCGGCGGCGGCCTTTGCCTCAGGGCCACTAAACTCCGCAGGGCAGCCTGCTCTTGGGGCGACAGCGTTGCCCAACGTTGACAATTCTGGAGGAACTGCTGCTGTTGCTCGGGGGTGAGACTGGAGTACTTCAGCAGGCCAGCAATACACAAATCCCGCTGCGCAGCCGGTAACGTCTGAATCGCCTTCAGCGCCTTCTTCAGATACGCCTGCTGAGGCTCTGAGAAGCTTTCCAGGATGCGCTGCTGTTCCTTGGGATCTAACTCGAACAACAGCCGGATACTGGTGTGCAATCGCTGCCGGTGCGCCTCGCTTACCCTCGGTATGGGCGGGAAACCAGATTGCGTCGCGCTGTCTGCAGGCGGCGGTGGCCCGGGTTGGCCCGAGTCAATGGGAGGCAACGGTGGGGCGGCGGGCGGGACCGGCGGGGCCGACAACAGCAGCCGGACAGCCGATCGGCTGGCCAACACTTGCTGGCGCAACTCATCCGGCAAGCTATCCCATAACTTGAGCCGCTGCTGGATTTGGCCGCGCCATTGTTCGGGCACCGCCGCCAAGCGCTGCGGCCGCTCAGCCGCCGGCAGTCGCAGCAGCGGCTCCAAATACCAACCCAGTTCCAGCGTGCGCAGCCGCACCTCCCGCAGGCCGGGTGATAAGGCTTCGTATTCCCGCAGAGCATTGCTGATGATCAGCAGGCTGGAGGTGGGCTTCCCGGCCAACAGTTTCTGCCGTTCAGCCGGCGAGGCGTCCAACAAGCGTCGGAACAACTCGGTGGGGGGCGCCCCGCCGCGATAGGTAGGCAGGGGCGGATGGCTACTTGCCTCAGCGGCCAGGAGCCTCGCCAGGCCGGTCCACACAATCAGCCACACTATCCCAACTTGGCTCATGCAGCGGGTATTCACTGGGCCAGAGCATTCAACAGCTCCAGATCAGTGGCAGAAGGCAACTCGCTCAGGTGCACAATGGCATCGAAATCCTGCAACAGCCGCGGGTCTGGCAGGGCTGCGGCTTGGAACACCGGCACGATGGCTGCCATGGCCTGAGCGCGTCGGCTCACTTGGTACTGGTTCCACCCCAGCCATCCGACCAGCACCAGGGCCGTAGCCCACGCTAGCCGTGGGCCAAACCGAGCTAGCCAGTCCCGCAGGCCGGCTAGCCCCTGCAAGGCGGCCGCTGCCTGGGCGGCTTGGGTGTCGATGGCCTGCAAGACCCGGGCAGTGAAATTGGAGGACAGCGGCGCATCCGGTAACTGCGCCAGCAGTTCGGTCAAGGCCGTCTCGGTTTCCAGTGCTTCGGCCAGCTCCGGGCTATGGCCGGCTAGCTCTTTGAGCTGCTGGGCTTCCGCCGGGCTGAGTGGGCGTCGCCACAGGATCTCCTGCCATGTTCGGGCTTGGCGGTCGTTCATGAACTCGTCTGGGCAATTAAAAACCGTTGGCATAGGAAAGTTGCTCTCAGCGGCCGGTGCCGGGCCAAACGCCGGTGCGGAGGTAGGGCTTGAGCTTGGCCTTGAGGGTCTCGCGTCCGCGATGGATCAAGGATTTGGTGGCCGAGACCGAACAGCCAATCACCCGGGCAATGTCTTCGTAGGACAGGTCCCCTTCGCGGCAGAGCAAGATGGCAGTGCGCTGTTTTTCAGGTAACTCGGCCAAGGCGGCTTGGATTTTGGCTTCCAGTTCGCTGTGCAACAGCGCCTCCGGCGGGCTGAAGGTGGTGTGGTCTTGGATTTGGCGTTGGCCGGTCTCGTCCCCCTGGTCTGCAAGTCCATCGATGGGTTGGACCGGGTGACGGGTGCGGCGTCGGATTTCATTCAGGCACAGGTTCCGGGCGATAGTGAACAGCCAGGTGGAAAATTTGGCGGTGGCTCGGTACCGGTGCGCTGACTTAAATACCTGCACAAACACTGCCTGGGCTAGGTCTTCCGCCTCGGTGGCATCCGGTAGCGTCCGATACAGCAGGTTCATCACCGGCTGTTTGTATTTGTTGACCAGCGCCTCGAAAGCGGCTCGGTCGCCCCGTTTTACCCGGAGCATCAGCGCAATGTCGGGGTCAACCGGCTCAGCCATGGTATGGTTAAGGTATCAAAAACCGGTCCAGCCACAAGGTTGCTTAGCATCCGGCCTCCGAGGGCGCACGAGTTGGGGCGCGGGCCTGCTCTGCAGCCCTGGCTGGATGGTCCTATGGAACGGTTGGGGGCCACTTGCAAGGGCGTTCGTTCCCGGCATTTTATCGTCAAGCAGGAAAGCGGAATGGGCTGGCTACATTTGGGCCTTGCCCAATCCGGTCCGGGCCATAGAACCGCTGTAGGCTCTGAAGGCTAGAGCAGCCCGGAGCGGAGTCTTGAAATCGCAAAACTCCATGGACGAACGCTGGTATGAAACAGGTCACACGCCGTGAATTTTTGGACGCCACCCTGCGTAGCACGGTCGCTGCGGGAATCGGGTTGGCAGGGTTGCAAGCTGAACCGGTGCGAGCGGCTGCGGGCGAGATCCCGCGTCGCCGCCTGGGCCGCACCGGGCTGATGGTATCGATCATCGGGCTGGGCGGCTGGCACATCGGCATTCAGAAAGACCCCGCTGACAGTGTCCGCCTCATTCAGGCTGCGTTGGACTACGGGATCAATTTCCTGGACAACTCACACGATTATAACAACGGCCAGAGCGAAATCCGAATGGGCCAGGCGATCAAAGGCCGGCGCGACAAGGTGGTGCTCATGACCAAGTTCAACTCCCGCGACAAGAAAGGCGCCCTGCGCGAACTGGAGGAAAGCTTGCGTCGGCTCCAGACCGATTACGTGGACATTTGGCAATTCCATTCCATCGAACGGGCTGAAGACCCGGACTGGATCTTTTCGCCCAACGGTGCCATCGAGGCTGCCGCGCTGGCCAAGAAACAAGGCAAAGCCCGCTTCATCGGTTTCACCGGCCACAAGCATCCGGACTATCACCTGGGGATGCTGAAGAAGGATTTTGAATGGGACACTATCCAGATGCCCCTGAACGTGTTGGACGCGCACTTCCGCAGCTTCCAGAAACTGGTGTTGCCCGAGGCGGTCCGGCGCAAGCTGGGCATCATCGGCATGAAGCCCATGGCCTTTAAGAATGCCCTGCAGGTGGCCAGTGCCGCTGAGTGCCTCCGCTACGCGCTGAGCCTGCCGGTCAGCGTGGTCATCACTGGCTGCGAGACCCTGGACCGCATCGAGCAGGCAGTGGCCGTAGCCCGCAGTTTCAAGCCGATGCGCAAGAAAGAAATCGATGCGTTGCTGGCTCGTACCAGGGACTTGGGCGAAAGCGGTAAAGGCGAGCCGTTCAAGCTGACCACCGACTTCGACAACAAACCACCCGCTACGCCCCCACCATACGAGGCCTGAACGCACCAGCGGTTCCAGGCCAGAGATTTTGCCGCCCCAACGCTCACAAGCCGAGCGCGTGGGGCGGCTCTTTAAGAAATGACCCGAATCTCACCTGGTCAGCTTGACAAAGGCGCCTGGCCAGGCACATATGAGCTGGCCAACATGAATCGACAAACCTTCTGCAAGCCTGTCGGAGCCGGGTTGGGTTTAATGGGATGGCTGGGCCTACTGCTTCTACTGCCGGTGGACCTGGCTTGGGCCAGAGGCCGAGCTGAGCACGTGGTGTTGGTGGTCTGGGACGGGATGCGGCCGGACTTTGTGCTGCCCCAATACACATCGAACCTGTACCACCTGGCCACCAACGGCGTCTTTTTCAAGCAGCACCATTCAGTTTATGTGACTTCGACGGAGGTCAACGGGGTGGTGCTGGCCACTGGGGTGTATCCCAACCGCAGCGGGATCATGGCCAACAGCGAGTTCCGGCCCGAGATTGGCTGGCTGGGGGCTTTTGGCACCGAGAGCCTGGACGCAGTTCGCCGCGCCGACCTGCTGACGCGCGATCAATACATCCTGGTGCCCACTCTGCCCGAGTTGGTCCAAGACGCTGGCTACCCCACGGCAGTGGCCGGCACCAAGCCGGTGGTACTGTTGCACGACCGCTCCGGCAAACGCACCACCCCAGCTCAGCGCAACTCGATCAATTTGTTTCGGGGCATGGCCTTGCCGCGCGCTGCGCTAGAGACCTTGAAGAAAGCCAACGACGACCGCGAGTTCCCCACCAACCCTGTTTATCCCAACACACCCGGCGATGAATGGACCACCAAAGCCCTCACGCACGGGATGTGGCGCAAGACCGTGCCCAAATACAGTCTGCTGTGGCTCAGCGACCCAGACTACAGCCAGCACAATGAAGCCCCAGGCGCCGACGTTGCCCTGCGTGCCCTGGAAAGCTGCGACAAACAACTTGGGGCTGTGCTGAAGGCTCTGGCCGACAAAAAGGTCCGCGACAAAACCGACATCTTGGTCGTGTCCGATCATGGGTTCTCAACCATCGACAGGGTCGTGGACGTGGTGGCACTGCTGAAGAAGGCCGGCTTTAACGCCTTTCGCCGATTCGAGAATCCCGAGCCGGGCGACGTGCTGGTGGTGGGTTTAGGCGGCAGTGTCTCGCTGTATGTGGTGGACCGCGACGAAGCGGTCATCCGGCGGCTGGTCGAGTTTTTCCAAACCACCGACTTTGCCAGCGTCATCTTCTCCCGGATTCCGTTGCCCGGCACTTTCCCCCTGACCCAGGTGCGCATCGGCACGGCTACCACTGGTCCAGACGTGTTGGTCGCAATGAAATGGTCGTCGGAGCGCAACGCCTACGGTGCCCCGGGCCTGTATGTGTCCGATGGTGGCACCAAAGGCAAAGGCAGCCATGCTTCCTTCGGCCCAGCCGACGTGCGAGCGATGCTGGTGGCAGCCGGCCCGGACTTCAAGCAGGGCTTCCTGAGCGAACTGCCCAGCGGCAACGTCGATATCGTGCCCACCATCCTGCACCTGCTCGGTATCAAGCCGCCGGAACCGTTGGACGGACGGGTTTTGGCCGAAGCCCTGGTCGAGGGTGGAACCTCAGTGCCTGCGCCCGAAACTCGCGTCATCGAGGCCAGCCGCACCATGGGCCTGTTCCAATGGCATCAGTACCTCAAGCTCACCACGGTGGGCTCGACCGTGTATTTCGATGAAGCTGGTGGCGGCGCTCAACTGCGATAAGCCCATCGCCCGAGCGGCCCAACCTCATGCCGACTCGAGCCTCGGGACAAGGACCCGGGCTGAGCGTAGAAAGCCGGGAATCCGTGGGGTTTCAGCGTCTTGTGTGAGCCTTTCCACAGACATGCCGTGGAAGGCCCGTTAATTGTCCGAAGCGCATCGCCACTTCATTCAACCCGCCCTGCTTCGGGCCTGGCTGCTCCATACGCCGTGCTTCATGCTCCGCTGAGGATGGTGCTGGTCCGGGTAGCACCAGCACCGCCGGGCAGCCCGAGGCGCCTCACTTCGTTCTGAGCCGGTCGGTTTCGGCGGCCCGCCGAAACCACTTCCCGAGCTCCGAGCTCCGAGCTCCCCAGCTCCCAAACCCATGCCCCATGCCCCATGCTCCATGCCCCAATGGCGCCACCCCTTGCGCAGTAGCCTTTGGAGTGCGGCCGCTTTGACGGTGCTTTTAATCCCCAGCCCACAGGCCGCAAGCCAACCGAAGCACCGAACGGTGCGCCGACTGCCAGTCGGCGATACAGCAGAATGCCATTCTGCGCTACGGTGGGCTACATGCGCTGCTGCCAACGTGCGCATGCACCAATTGTTTGCACACGCTGCCGGCTAGAAGCCAGCCTTGCGCTGCGGTGCCACATCAACGCACCGCGGAGCGGTGCTCTGATCGTAGCCGTGGGTTTTAACCCACGGTTCCGGTGCAGCCCAACGACACGCGTCGCGCAGCGACGCTTGAATGCGTGCTTCACCGATTTCAGGCGTCGCTCCGCGACGCGATACCAATTTCGGCTTGCCAGCAACCGTGGGCTGAAGCCCACGGCTACCATCAAGCCGTCGCTGCGCGACGGCCCCAGCCGGCTCCGCACAGTGCCACAGGTTGCCGGCCGTCCAGCAAGGCCCGCAGGGCCGAGCGAGCGGGCGCGAGCGAGCCAATCGCGGATTAGCAATTCGCAGACCATTCATTGCACCTGTAGCCTAGTCGATAGTCGGGTCCACGCGCGCCAGTCTTCGGACAGCCCCGGCCGCTGGCCCGTCGGTTTCGGCGCCTCGCCGAAGCCACCAGCCCGAGTCCAATCTTCCAGCTTCTGGCTCCCAACCTCGCCTCATGCCCCATCCCCGATGCCTAACGCTTTTCAGTCCTCTCTCCTCGGTCCTCTGTCCTCTGGGCCCTGGGCTCCATGCCCAATGCTCCATGCTTTTCCGTCCTCGGTCCTCGGCCTTCCGTCTTCTGACCGCATGCCGCATGCGCTCAGGCCTGTGCCAGGCCCGATGCCACCTGCGGCCTGCGCCCTGCTCGGGTCTGGAAAGCCCGGGGCGTAAATTCCCGCAAGAAGCGCTTGCAAGTAGCCTCAGGATGGTGTTTAGTGTTGTGCGAATCGGGGTTCGAACTACGAAAGTGACCCAGCCGCTGGCATGGAAGGTCCGGGCCAAAGGCTCGGTTCCTCTGTGTGTGTAGCCCTATGCCTTGGGGCGGCTTGGCCTGCGGCAGCCGCACCGCCTGAGCCGCAAGCCGATTGGCTGGCCAAACCGGGCAGCGCACCAGTCGGTGGAGTGGCGGGGGCTGGCGTTGCCATGCCGGGGCACACGCCTTACCCTGGTCAATCCGGCTCGACCGGCAACGGGCCCTTTGGTTCGTCGAGGCGCTTCGGAGCAGACTGCTGCACTATTTCTCGATGGACGAGCGGCTGGAACCCAACGCCAAGGACAAATACCAGCAAGCCTTCGAGATAACCTATCCTGAATGAAAGGTGACCCAATGAAAACACTACATTCCAATTGCGCTTTGGAAGCCCGCCGGCGCGGCTGGGCGTGGGCACTTGTTCTGGGCTGGTGCGTTCCTTTAACCAGCTCAGCCGTAGTCTGGGTTTCGACTCCACCCCACGGTTGGACCGACTGGCCGACTGAAACGCGGCTTCGGTGGTCGTGGTTTGCCCAGGTGCAGGGGCCGGTGACCTACCAGGTGTATTTTGGCACCAACCCGGTGCCTGGCCCGGCGGAGCTGTTAGGCAGCACCACCAATAAAAGCTGGCCGTTGCCGCGGCTGGCACCAGCCACCACCTACTATTGGCAGATTGTGTCGGATAATCCGGTGCTGGGGGCCAGCCCGGTGTGGCAGTTTACCACGCGGGGACTGCACCATTTCGAGTGGGAGGTGCCGGCGGGGACACAGTTTGTGGGTCGGCCTTTCCCGGTTCGGGTTCGGGCGGTGGATGAGTTTGGGCAAACGGTCAGCAACTATACCGGCTTGGCCACGGTGACGGCTTTCACCAACTGGGTGCGGATCCTCTTCCAAGAGGATTTTGAGGATGGGAATGCGGAGGGGTGGCAGACGTGTCCGGTGGACCCGGACGAATGGGATACGTACTGGCAGGAATACACGCTGAGCGTGACGAACGTACCCGGATGCGGCGGGCAGTACTGCCTCTCAATTGTTGGCGACACATGGGAATGTGGTCACGGCGTCTGGCGGAGAGTTTTTCCGGCCCCCACGCTCCCGGAGCGGGTGACGTTCCGGATCCGGGCAAGCGCGACGAATGCCACCGGCGGGACAGTGCGGCTTGTGGATGACGAGCCCATTTTCTTCCAACTGCGCAACGACGGAACCATGGGCCCAAGTTGGACCCACGTGTCACCACCTCTGTCCTACCAGGCTGGCCAGTGGTATAAAATCACGCTGGTTTACAAACCCGAGCTAGTCCAAAGGGAACGATGGGAGGACCCGCTGTGCGTGATATACTGGTGGGAGCACCTCGTGTGGATTGACTTTTACGTGGACGACCGATTAGGGGCGGCTGGCATCCCTCTATACTTGGATGGGCCGGCTGCGCTTACCTTCTTTTCTGTCGTCAACAAGCACCCAACCGAAGTCTGGCTTGACGACATCGAGTTTCGGGCTCCGCCGGTGGCCATCCCGATCCCGATCCAGCCGGTGGCGCCGGTGCAGTTCACCAACGGCGTTTGGGCAGGGCAGGTGATCGTCCAACAGCCTGCTCAAGAGCTGTATTTGAAAGCCGACGACGGTCAACAGCACCTTGGCACCAACGATCCCATTGCGCTGCTGGCCGGCGCTCCGTTTCGGATCAATCGTGTAGCCGTGACCGACGGGCGCTTCCATTTGGAGTGGGAAGGCGGCACTGGGCGGTATCAGGTGCAGCAGACTGCCAATGTGGTAGCTGGGCGGTGGGAGCCGGTAGGTGAACCGATCACCAACACCAGTCTGACGGTGCCGATGGACCGGGCTGCCCCGGCCCGGTTCTTCCGGGTCCAAAGCTTGCCCGACGGCTCCTGAGCCTGGGCCAGCACCGCCGGCCAGCGGCTCGCGTGTGGTGGACCGGCCGAAGGTGGTTTTTAAACCGCGAAATACGCGAACTACGCGAAGGAGCTTTTCAGGAACATCCGGCTCTGCGCTCTTGGCGTCTCTGCGGTCTGAAAGCACCAGCGGTTCCATCGCAACGGATCCGGTCCAGTGCCTGGCTGTAAGCTCTGCCCCTAAGCCGATCGGATTCACAGAAGGGAACAAAGGAAACCAAGGGTTTGGTTGACTTGTGTGAGAGGCCAGAGCCCACAGCGCCAGCAAGTCGGCGCGGTCCAGAGGCCCGGAGAAGGCCGGCGTGGAAGCCGGCCCTGCAGCGAATTTGCAGCGTGCCTCAGCGTTTGACGTGCGGTTTGCCGCTGCCTTTGGATTGTCACTCCTCACCCTGCCCTCTGCCCGTTCAGGGGAGATGGGATCGGCCCGCTGGCATAGGTGACGCCGTTGCGCCAGCCTCGCTGCTGTCTCGCGGAGCGGAAAGGACCGGATGAGATCAGGGGCAGGGCAGTGCTCCGCTTGCCCTTGACTGATGTCCGCCGGCTTACGCCGGCGGCTACAGTTTAATTTTCCTCCGTCTTCGGTCCTCAGCCCTCAGATCCCACGCTGCATGCCCCCTGCTCATGATCTACGGGCGCTGCGGTGGGGTGACTGGATCCAAGCGCTGCACCACTTCGTCTGAGGCAAGCTGCTCCAGCAGTTCGCGCACCGTCCGGTCTTGGCCGGGCAGGACCAGGTCCGGGGCGATCTCGGCCAACGGCGCCAACACGAACCGCCGCTGGTGTGCTCGTGGATGCGGCAGGGTCAGAGTAGGGTCAGACCGGACCACCGCGCCAAAAGCAAGCAGGTCCAAGTCTAACACGCGCGGTTCGTGCCGGCGGTATTGGGCCGGGCGCCCGAACTGGCGCTCGATCAGTTGCAGTGCCGCGAGCAGGGATTCGGGCGTCTCACCGGGCCGCGGGCTCAAGCCCACCACAGCATTCACAAACGGTGGTGTGCCCGGCGCACAGTCCACTGGGCTGGTCAACCATAATGACGAACGCAACAAGGGCCGAGTTGACAGCGCCTCTAGCCGGTCCATGGCCTGGCGAATGATTTGAACTGAGTCGCCCAGGTTCGACCCCAGCGCAATCCACACCAGAGCCGACCAATCAGGCGTCGGGGTTGATTGAGCTGCGTTCACTTTAGCCCCAGCACGTCTAGCATATCGTAAAGGCCGGGCGCACGGCCTACCACCCACCGCGCCGCGCGCAGGGCACCGGCGGCAAAAGTTTCGCGGCTGGAAGCCCGATGGGTCAGCTCAAGTCGTTCGCCCAGGCCAGCGAATAACACGGTATGTTCGCCCACCACGTCTCCCCCGCGCACCGCGTGGACACCTATTTCGCTGGGGGACCGTTCACCCGTTAGCCCATGCCGGCCGTGCCGGACCACCTCGACAGCTTGGGTGCCACGCACTTCGGCCAGAATGCGGGCCAAAGTCGCTGCAGTGCCACTGGGCGCATCCTTTTTCATGCGGTGATGCACCTCGATCACTTCCAAGTCGAAACCCGGCCCCAAAATCTCGGCTGCCTTGCGTGTGAGCCAAAACAAGGCGTTCACACCGGTGGAAAAATTCGACGACCAGACGATCGGGATGCTGGCGGCAGCTTGGCGGATGGCGCTCTGCTCGGACTCGGTATGGCCAGTGGTTCCCAAGACCAGCGGCTTGCGATGGTTCACGCACAGGCCAGCTACCTCGGCTGTGGCGCTGTGGGCGCTGAAATCGATCACCACGTCACCACCCTGGATGACCGCGCTCAGGTCGTCGCCCAAGTCAATCTGGCCAACTACTTGGAAGTCGGGTTGGCGCGCTGCGGCGCTTAACAGCGCCTGGCCCATGCGGCCTTTGGCCCCCACGATAATGATCCGAGTCATAAGCAGTGTTCCGCCCAGGATTCTGGCTATGCGCCCTCAGCTCCCACAACCCCAAAACCAAGGCCGCATCGGTCCGGAGACGCACGCTAACCGGTGATCCGGCTTCATTGGTTTCTTGGCATTGGCTGCCACGGCGGCCCGGACTGGGGACGGATCAGCGTGCGGGCCCGCTTGCCTCTGCAGAACTGGAAGTAGAGCCGACCGAGCCGAAGCCCCCTCACAACAGCCCGCAGGCTTTCAAAGTAGCCTTGAGGATGTCGCGATTCTTCGGGTTCATCGGCACCAGGGGCAGCCGATACTCTTCCTCGATCAAGCCCAGCATGGCCATGGCTGCCTTGATCGGGATTGGGTTGGTCTCGATGAACAAGTCCTTGAACAGGGGGTAATACTTGCGGTGAATCTTCTGCGCCGTAGCGAGCTGGCCGGCTGCGAAGGCCCGGACCATCTGGGCCACCTGGCGTGGAATGATGTTCGAGGCCACGCTGATGACCCCATCGGCGCCTACCGCCATGAACGGTAAGGTCAAGGAATCGTCCCCGCTGAGAATGGTAAACCGCTCGCCCAAGGCCTGACGCAGTTGACTGACCCGATCCGCGTTACCCCCGGCTTCCTTGATTCCCACGATGTTCGGGCACGCCTCAGCCAGGCGCCGGGTGGTTTCGACGCCGATCTCGACGCCGCACCGGCTGGGGATGCTGTAAAGCACAATCGGCAACCGCGTGGCCCGCGCCACTGCCCGGAAATGCTGGAACAAGCCTTCCTGGGTGGGCTTGTTGTAATAAGGTGCCACCTGTAGCGAGCCGTCTGCCCCGACCCGCTCAGCCCCTTGGGTCAAGTAAATGGCTTCGCTGGTTGAGTTGCCGCCGGTGCCAGCCAGCACTTTAATGCGACCGGCGGCATACTCGACGGTGCGTTTGATCACCTCGATGTGTTCGTCGAAGTCCAACGTGGGTGACTCGCCCGTGGTGCCCACCGGCACCACGCCGTCCACCCCAGCCCGAATTTGAGCTTGGACAAGTCGCTTGAGCGCCGCCTGGTCCACCTTGCCGTTCTTGAACGGGGTCACCAAGGCCGTGTAGGTCCCACTAAAGGGTCGTGCATTCATAGGGCAGTTTACTCTCCACGATCCATCGGTTTGCAATACAGCCTGGCACCAGCCCAAAACAGGCGGCTTGGCCCCGCAGCCACAACCGCCCAAGACCGGCGCCCCCAGGCTCAAATCTCGATCTTACCTTCAAACACAAACTCGGCCGGGCCAGTCAATGTGACGTCGGTGAACGTGTCGTTCACCCACCGAAAGTTCACTTCCAACACATCGCCGCTTTGGACGCGGACCTGCACGGGTGGCTCGAGTCCATGGAGGCGAGCGGCTACCAAAGCGGAAGCGGTCACGCCGGTGCCGCAAGCCAAGGTCTCAGCCTCCACCCCGCGTTCATAGGTGCGCACGCGGATGGCGTTGGGGCCCAGCACCTGAACAAAGTCCACATTCGTGCCCCGCGGCGCAAAGTGCGGGTGCCACCGTAGCTCCGCCCCCACCGTCGGCACCAAAGCCGCCTCGGCCTCGGGCACGAACAGCACCGCATGCGGTACCCCGGTATCCACGCAGTGCACGCGCACTGGCCCAGAGGCCAGCCGCACTGTCTGGTCCAAACGCAGGTCTTTCGGCGGAGTCAGTGTCACGGTCACCCGATCGCCATTGCACCAAGTCCGCACCACACCGGCACCGGTCAGGATGCTGATTTGCGGCCCGGCCCCGGTGAGTCTTTGCACAAACCGAGCGAAACACCGGGCGCCGTTCCCACACATCTCAGCTCGGCTCCCGTCGCTGTTAAAGAAGTCCCATGCCCAATCAGCTTGGCCGGAAGGATCCGGCCGCACCATCAGCACCCCATCCGCCCCAATGCCACGATGCCGGTCACACAAGCGACTGACCTGCTCCGGCCTCAGGTGCAGTTGGCCTGACCGATTATCAATCAGCACGAAGTCGTTCCCGGCCCCGTGCATCTTGGTGAATTGGACCGTCACAGCAGCCCACGCTAGCAAGCCCTCCAGTTTAGCAAAGTCCAAAGTGGTCTGGGCCAGGGCCTGGGCCGCATCTCATTTTCCTGCCTTCCGCCGACTCACGTCGGCGGCTACCCACTAGCCCTGGTAGCCGCCGGCGTAAGCCGGCGGACCCAACAGAACCTGGCAGATCCTTCCGCCGACTCACCTCGGCGGCTACCCATTAAGCCCCGGTAGCCGCCGCCGTAAGGCGGCGGACCCCGTTCACCCGGCGGATTCTTCCGCCGACTCACCTCGGCGGCTACGGGGCGGCCAGGCGAATGCAGACCTAGACTCTGTTCACTTCAGCCCCTTGCGAACCGGCCAAACCGATTGCCGAAGCCAAGCGACGGCAACGCCCGCAAGGCCGAGCGAGCCAATCACGGATTGGTAATCCGCAGACGCTCCGGAGATCAGGACGCAAGAATCCTTTGCACGCGCTGCCGGCTGGAAGCCGGCGATTGGCGAGCGAGCCCCCGCTCGCTCGGCCCTGCGAGCCTTGCCCTCGCTGCGCTCGAGCAATCCCTTGCGCCGCTTCCCCAAGCGGCGCAAGTCAGCAGGTTGGAAACCTGCGCTACCGAAGCCGACGTCGCCGCGCCATCCCACATCAAGGCAGCGCGGAGCGGTGGTATGATGGTAGCCGTGGGTTTTAACCCACGGTTCCGGTGCAGCCCAACCACACGCGTCGCGTAGCGACGCTTGAATACATCCTTCACCGATTTCACGCGTCGCTCCGCGACGCAATATCAATTTGGGCTCTGCGCCCACCGTGGGCTGAAGCCCACGGCTACCCTCAAGCCGTCGCTCCGCGACGGCCCCAGCCAGCTCCGGACACTGCGACGGGTTGCCGTCCGTCCGGCAAAGCGCTCAGGGCCCAAGCGCCTCGGCAATGGCCGCCCCGTCATCGCTCTGCAAGTAAAGCGGTGATTGGCCCAGGGCTGGCCGCGTGTCGGTGAGCCGGTTGCCCATCAGATCATAAGCGCGGACGGTCGCGGGTAGCGTCAGTGGCACCGTGCGGTCGTCTTCGCGCCAAACCACCGCCACGCTGCGGCCTTTGGCCCGGAACAAACAGGCCCGCAGCCCGTCGCCTGCGACGGCTTCTTCGCCCGCCTCGGGCACGCCCACCAGACGCGTGAACGCCGCCACCCCGGCCAGCATCTTGCGCGGCGCGCCTCCATACTCGAACAGCACGCCCCCGGCGTCCGAGCCGTTGATCGGGCCGCAGGTGCCAGCGTGGAAGAAGATCTTGCGCACGCCGTGGGCGAAGCTGACCGCGGCGAACTTGACGATGTGCTCCGTGGCGGCCGCCTCGCTGGGCCAGCGACACCGGTTCATTGTGGTGTCACCGACTGTGTGCGGGATGCCGGGCGGATCATCATCGGCGTAGCAGCCCCACTCGGTGATCCAGACCGGCTTGGGGCCGCCGTGGGCGCGCATCAGCTCTTCCAGGCTCCGAAAGGACTCGGCGTAGCTGGCCGCGGACCGGGGCGGGTCGTAGATGTGCAGGTCCAACACATCCACACATCGCAGCCCGCCTTGCGTGACGAACTGGCGCGTCAGGCCAGCGTCCAGCCCGGCGCTGATGCCGCCCACCACCCGGCAATCCGGGTCGGCAGCCTTCATGGCGCGCCAGGCCGCCTCTAGCAACCGCAGGTAATCGTCCAGCGTGTAGCCGAACTGCCGCGGCAAGGCGTAGCTGGTATAGACCGGCTCGTTAAGAATCTGGTAATGCGTCACCGGCCTGGGGCGGGCTTGGCGATAATGCCGCACGGTCTGGGTGGCGTACCGGCCGAAATCGTTCAAATCTTTCGGTGCCCAAGCCATCGGCAGCCGCGCCCGCAGATAGGCGTCCTGGCCGGCGGCTTTGGCCACCTCGTCCGCGCGGGCGCTGGTGGACCAGCTTGACGAGGGGAACGGCAGCAGCACTTGCACCTGGCTGTCCAAGGCCAGCACGCGATGGATTTGCGCGTCAGGCACGCTGAAGTCGAACCGGCCCGGTGCCGGCTCGACCGTGTGCCATTTGGCCGACCAATCGCGCCACCACATCACCCCGGCCTGCCGGGCCAGCCGCACCAGGAAATCCCACGGATAGGCGTGATTGAAGCCGAACGGCGAATCAACGGCCTCCGGCCCGAGCGGCTCGATGACGGCGCACCGGAGGGCGTTGGAACTGCCGGCTGCCGTCCAGGTCGCCCGGAAAAAGCCCAGTTGACCTCGGACCAATCCATCCAAAGTGCGGCTGGTTGCGGCGCCTGGGGCAACCACAAGCTCCGGCGCGGCTTCAAACACGGTCCGGTCGAAAAAGTCCGTCAGGGTTAGCCTGCCGCGGACGGTCTGCTTGTCGGCTGTGTTGTTGAAGGCGCGGATTGTCACGGCCAACCCTTCCGCCGGGTTAGTGAACGTGTTGCCGGGCTGGCTCGTTTCGATGAACGCTTCGACCGGTTGACGCGGCTCGAAAGCCGTGGCCTGCGCGCCCCGTTCCAACTGCACCGCGTCCACCCACAGCGTGGCCGCGTCCCGCTTGGACGCCTCCAGGTCCAGCCCAACGGCAAGGAACACAAACGGCTGCGTCGGCCTGAAGCTGAACTGGTGCCGCTGCCAATCCGGGCCGACTGTCACCGGCTGATTCAGCCGTCGGCTGGGCGCCTCGATAGCCGCCAGTTGCGCCACCACGCCGGGCGGATCGGCGCGCAGATAAGCCGACAACGTCAGCCGCTCGCCCGGCTTGACCCTGAACCAGCCCACATTGGCCGCCAACACCCGTCGCACCGGCTGGCGCACCGGCTCGTAGTAATCGAACCAAAACACCGGCAGCGTCTCAGGGTTCAGCCGGATGCGCAGGCTGTGCTGGCCGTGCCAGGCCACCGCGCTGTCCAGCTCGGCTTCAAGCCGGTACAGGTTGCC